>ERZ840371.39-NODE-39-length-150280-cov-49.655690_pt1 | contig 150280 bp, 112 predicted proteins | sample MGYA00519937_ERZ840371 | MGnify/ENA primary metagenome ERZ840371 (study PRJEB31850, sample SAMEA3708873) | human gut metagenome | biome: human gut; feature: human-associated habitat; material: faeces | place: China | collected 2014 ... | reverse complement strand
GACTGTCTAAAATTTATGCGTAATATAAGAATCCCTCAGGTTTTTACGTTGATCCCCATTTGTTACGTTAATCCGTTTTAATCTTGAGCTCCAAATACGTATCGAAAGAATATATAAAAGAAAAAAGCATCTTGGATTTTCTCCAAAATGCTTTTAATCTGTTGGGCTACTCGGACTCGAACCAAGAAAAACAGGACCAGAATCTGTTGTGTTACCATTACACCATAGCCCAAACTTATATTTACGGTATCCTCTCCATGAAGACTTCCGCTTTTGTAAGATGTTGGGCTACTCGGACTCGAACCAAGAAAAACAGGACCAGAATCTGTTGTGTTACCATTACACCATAGCCCAAAATCTATTGTTTTGTCAGCCTCATTTGATTTTGACGGTGCAAAGGTACAACTTTTTTATAATATACCAATATTTTGGAGCTTTTTTTTCAAAAAAATACAAAAGAAAAAGAGAATTAAGCCTCATTCCTTCGTGATATACAGAAAAGCAAGTATATTTGCTACATTAATTTATATATGAATAATAAATAAAAACGGAAACAATAATAATGGACGAAACAAAAGACTTAGTAAAGAAAATTACAGAAGGCATTCAAGAGAAAAAAGGAAGAAACATTGTAATAGCTGACTTAACCAATATAGAAGATACTATTTGTAAATACTTCGTTATTTGTCAGGGAAACTCTCCCAGCCAGGTTCTGGCAATCGTTGACTCAGTAAAAGAATACGTCAGAAAGACAACCGGTCATAAAGTATACGGAATGGATGGTGTGCGTAATGCACAATGGGTTGCAATGGACTACGGAGATGTACTGGTACATGTCTTTTTACCTGAAATGAGAGATTTTTACAACCTGGAACATCTGTGGGCAGATGCCAAATTAACATCTCTCCCCGATATTGACTAATTTCATAAAAAAATTGTATGAGCGAAAATTTAAACAACAATAAACCTAAGATTAATGTACCCCGACCCAGTTTGAGTTGGCTGTACGTTATAATAGCACTTGTTTTTGGTTTTCTTTATTTCTCGAGCGAAGACGGAAGCGCTAGCAAGGAAATAACCTATACCGAATTCAAGGAAATGGTAAGCAAAGGATATGCAAGTAAAATCATTGCTTACGATGACAACACCGTAGATATGTTCATCAAGCCTGAAAACATTGTTGATGTGTTCGGAAAGGATGCTAATAAAGTAGGTAGAAGTCCTTCTGTAAATGTCAAGATAGGCTCAATGGAAGCACTCGATAAATTCCTTGACGAAGAACAAGACAGCGGAAACTTTACAGGTTCTATCAGCTACGAAAAGCAAACCAATTATTTTGGTATGATTTTCTGGAACATTGCTCCTTTCTTATTATTAATAGGAATATGGATGTTCGCCATGAGACGTATGAGTGGTGGCGGAGGTCCGGGAGGAGCCGGAAGTGTGTTCAGTGTAGGAAAAAGCAAAGCACAGCTTTTCGAAAAAGGAGCAAACCGCATCACTTTCAAAGATGTTGCTGGTCAGGCAGCAGCCAAACAGGAAGTAGAGGAAATAGTAGAATTTCTGAAACAACCTCAAAAGTATACAGAACTGGGAGGAAAGATACCTAAAGGAGCCCTGTTAGTAGGCCCTCCGGGAACAGGTAAGACATTGCTTGCCAAAGCTGTTGCAGGCGAAGCTGACGTACCTTTCTTCTCTATATCAGGTTCCGACTTCGTTGAAATGTTTGTCGGAGTGGGAGCTTCACGCGTACGCGACCTATTCCGCCAGGCTAAAGAAAAGTCACCTTGTATCATCTTTATCGATGAGATCGATGCCGTAGGTCGTGCCCGTGGAAAAAATCCGAGCATGGGAGGTAATGATGAACGCGAGAACACCCTGAACCAGCTGCTTACAGAAATGGACGGATTTGGTTCAAACAGTGGAGTTATTATCCTGGCTGCAACCAACCGTGTAGATATTTTGGATAAGGCCTTGCTTCGTGCCGGACGATTCGACCGACAGATTTATGTAGATCTGCCCGACTTGAACGAACGTAAAGAAGTATTTGGCGTACATCTCCGCCCATTGAAACTGGATAATACGGTAGACGTTGACTTGCTGGCTCGCCAGACTCCGGGATTCAGTGGAGCTGATATTGCCAATGTATGTAATGAAGCTGCTCTGATAGCTGCCCGCCACTCAAAACCGTCAGTAGGTAAAGATGACTTTCTGGCTGCAATCGACCGTATAGTCGGTGGTCTGGAAAAGAAAACCAAGGTTATGACAGCAGCAGAGAAACGTGCCATTGCGCTGCACGAAGCAGGACATGCTACGATTTCATGGTTCCTGGAACATGCTAATCCGCTGATTAAGGTTACAATCGTTCCTCGCGGACGTGCATTGGGAGCAGCATGGTATCTGCCTGAAGAACGTCAGATTACAACCAAGGAACAGATGCTGGACGAAATGTGTGCTACGCTAGGAGGACGTGCTGCCGAAGAAGTATTTATCGGTCACATCTCAACCGGTGCTATGAATGACTTGGAGCGAGTAACCAAACAAGCTTACGGCATGATAGCATATGCAGGTATGAGCGACAAGTTGCCTAACTTATGTTATTACAGCAATGACGAATACAGCTTCAACAAACCTTACAGTGAACATACTGCTGAACTGATTGACCAGGAAGTGCAGAAGATGATCAACGAACAATATGCTCGTGCCAAGGCATTGTTGCAAGAGCATAAGGAAGGTCATAACCAGTTGGCACAGCTTCTGATAGACCGTGAAGTCATCTTTGCAGAAGATGTAGAAAAGATATTCGGAAAGCGTCCATGGGCATCTCGTTCGGAAGAAATCATGGCTGCTGAAGAAAAAGCTCTTCCTGCTCCCGAAAAGACAGAAGAAGCTGCAACAGCATCTGAACCGGAAACTAAGGAACAGACTGAAAACTCCGGAACTTCTGCTACACAAGATGAGGAAAAGCAAGCCTGACAATCATCTGATAAACAACAGATAACATAACTTTTGTCATTCAGAAGGCTCCAGACGAGCTTACTGAATGACAAAAGTATTTTTAATCATAAACATTAAAACCTTACTGCCGTGAAAAGCAATTTTCTTCAACGAGCCATCACAGGAGTGATATTCGTAGCCGTACTTGTAGGCTGTATTCTGGGAGGGCCCATTTCATTTACAATTTTGTTTGCATTGATCAGTGCACTTACGATCAATGAATTCGGAAACATTGTCAACCGAATGGAGCATACGCGCATGAACAAACCTATATCCATTCTGGCTGGTTTGTTTTTATTCCTCTGCTTCGGATATATCGGAGTAGTGCCGGGAGCGAATGAGATATTCATCCCTTATCTCTTCCTGATACTTTATCTGTTTATCAGTGAATTGTACAAGAAGCAACCTAATCCGCTCAATAACTGGGCATATGCCATGATGAGCCAGATATATATTGCCTTATCATTCGCTTTGCTCAACGTGCTGGCTTACCACAGCAGCGCAACAGAAAGTGTATCTCAGTATAACCCCATACTGCCCTTATCCATTTTTATCTTCAACTGGGTAAACGATACGGGTGCTTACTGTACCGGCATGCTGTTTGGAAAACACCGCCTGTTCGAACGTATTTCCCCAAAGAAATCGTGGGAAGGTTCTATCGGTGGAGCCGTGTTCAGCATCATTGCAGCCATCGTCATGGCACACTTCTTTACATTCCTGAGCACTGGTGTATGGATTGGACTGGGACTGACTGTAGTAGTATTCGGAACATGGGGTGACCTGACCGAATCGCTGATGAAACGTACCCTCGGCATTAAAGATTCAGGCAATATCCTGCCTGGACACGGAGGTATGCTCGACCGCTTCGACAGTACTTTGATGGCCGTTCCAGCAGCTGTAGTATACCTGTATCTGGTAGGACTTATCCTTGCATAAGAGCATAAAAATCGCCCTTCATTTCTTCTATACGTTTCAGATATGCATCTTGCTATGCAATCAGTTGATTCACAACGCATTGACAAACAGAAGAAATGAAGGGCTTATTATGTCTGAAATTCGTACAAAAAATAAAAAAACATCAAGAAGTTTTTCTACACTTTTGCTCTTCTTTCAACAAAGTCTCCATGTAAAAACAGAAGCCAATGGTATCAGGCTTTGTGATTCGACTTTAACAAAGCTGTAATCTGAGATGCAGCACGCTCCGATGCTCCGGGTTCTCCTAAAATTGCTATCAGTCGGTCGTATTCTGAAAGCATAAGCGAACGTCCGCTTCCTCCCGGTACAATCTTAGCCAACTCCTTTTTTATATTGGCAACCGTCATACCGTCGGCAACCAGTTCAGTCACCACTTCACGGTCGGCTATCAGATTTACCAATGAAATGTATTTCACCTTCAAGATATGCCTGCGAAGGAAAGAAACCAACTTGCCTGCTGCCGTATAGTAACATACTACCTGAGGTACACGGAACAAAGCCGTTTCGAGCGTAGCTGTTCCCGAAGTAACCAGTGCAGCCTCAGCCTGCTGCAACAAACGGTAAGTCTGCCCGAACACAATCTTCGTACTGCTGTCGATATATTGTTTATAGAAATCAGGCTCAATACCAGGAGCTCCCGCCACCACAAACTGATACTGCGGAAAACTGCGTGCCGCCTCAATCATACGCGACAGATTATCTTTGATTTCCTGCCGACGACTTCCTGCAAGTAAGGCTATTATCGGTCTGTTTTCCAACCCATTGGCAGCAATAAACTCACTGAACGTTTCCTGACCATTCTTCCGGAAATCATCCACAGCATCGACACAAGGATTGCCCACATAATGCACCGGATACTGGTGTTTCTTGAAAAAATCGACCTCGAAAGGCAGAATAGAAAACAGTTCATCTACATCGCGCTTGATATTTTTGATGCGATATTCCTTCCAAGCCCAAATCTTAGGCGAAATATAATAGTAGACAGGTATCCGCGTATGCTGTTTGATATATTCGGCTATCTTCAGGTTAAATCCCGGATAATCAACGAGGATCAGCACATTTGGCTGCCACGCTTCAACATCCTTCTTGCAGTAGTCCATGTTACGGAAAATAGTACGCAAGTGAAGCAGTACAGGAATAAAACCCATATATGCCAGTTCACGGTAATGCTTTACGCAAGTACCTCCCACCGCCTTCATCAGATCGCCTCCGAAAAAGCGGAATTCAGCCTGCGGATCTTCGTGCTGCAAAGCACGCATCAGGTTCGATGCATGCAAGTCGCCCGATGCCTCTCCTACTATCAGATAATATTTCATACGTTCCAGTTCCAGTGTTTCAAGTCTTCCATCAGCGAATATGCCGTCACATCAATTTGCGTAGGAGTAATAGCCACGTAACCGTGTTCCAACGCCCAGTGATCGGTATCTTCAGCATCAGGCTCGTTATTCTGATACTCACCTGTCAGCCAGTAATAATATCCGCCACGCGGATGATCTGCCTTAACAAATTCATTGGTCCATACCCCATCAGTCTGACGGCAGATACGCACACCTTTCAGTTCGTTTGTATCAGGGAAATTCACATTCAGACACTTACCTACGGGAAGTCCCTTTGCAAGCACTTCTTCTACAATGCGGCGCACATAAGGCAGCGTTGCTGAAAAATCAGCATCCGCACTATGATTACAAAGCGAAAATCCTACCGAGGGGATTCCTTTCAGGCATCCTTCTATCACCACTCCCATCGTACCAGAGTAGTGTACATTGACCGACGAGTTGTCGCCATGATTAATACCTCCTATCACCATATCGGGCTTACGGGGAACCAAAGCGTGCAAAGCAAGTTTGACACAGTCGACAGGACTTCCCGAACACTTATATACAATGAGTCCCGGCTCCTGACGCATCTTTGTACAGCGAAGCGGATGCTCGGAAGTAATGGCTCCCGATGAACCCGAACGCGGCCCGTCGGGCGCAACAACAATGAGGTCGGCAACAGTGCGTAACGCAGCGATAAGTTCTTGTATTCCTTTGGCATTCACGCCATCATCATTCGACAGCAATAAAAGAGGTCTTTCGTTTGTCATATATTTCTCCATTAATAATCGCCGGTAAAGTTACAACAAATATTAATCTTCCCAAACCACGACGAATAATTACAGATAAATCGTTATCTTTGCCTCGCCGAAGTTATTAACAAAAGCCGTAAGTTATCAACATTTTCAAGAAATGTAGACATTTGCTGATACATAGTTTCGACGATTATTTGTTACTTCGCAATCAGATAAACTGATTAATATGGGAAAAATTATTGCTTTAGCCAACCAAAAAGGTGGCGTAGGTAAGACTACTACAACCATTAATCTGGCTGCATCATTAGCAACTCTCGAGAAGAAAGTGCTGGTAGTCGATGCCGACCCGCAGGCGAATGCTTCATCCGGTCTGGGAGTAGATTTAAAAGAAATAGATTGTTCTATTTATGAATGTCTTATCAATCAGACCGATATACGGGAAGCTATTTACACGACCGATATTGACGGATTGGATATTATTCCTTCTCACATCGACCTCGTGGGAGCAGAAATCGAAATGCTGAACCTGGAAAACCGTGAGAAGATTATGAAAAAGGCATTAGAGCCGATGAAAAGTGAATACGATTATATTCTGATAGACTGTTCACCGTCGCTGGGGCTGATTACCATCAACGCACTGACAGCTGCCGATTCAGTCATCATTCCGGTACAATGCGAATATTTTGCACTGGAAGGTATCAGCAAGCTGCTGAACACCATCAAGATAATCAAGACAAAACTGAACCCTTCGCTGGAAATAGAGGGTTTCCTGCTTACAATGTTCGACTCACGTCTGCGTCTGGCAAACCAGATATACGACGAAGTGAAACGTCATTTCCAGGAACTGGTATTCAAAACCATTATCCAGCGAAATGTCAAACTGAGTGAGGCTCCCAGCCACGGAATACCTGCCATCTTGTACGATGCGGATTCTACAGGAGCAAAAAACCACCTGGCTTTGGCAAACGAAATTATAAACAAAAATTAAGAAGCATAGAAAGCTGAAAGAATAAACAAATATGGCCGTACAGAAAAAATTTGCACTGGGCAGAGGACTCGACGCGCTGATTTCTACAAACGACGAGGTTAAGACTTCGGGCTCTTCTTCCATCAACGAAGTGGAACTGAGTAAAATCTCGGTAAACCCGAACCAGCCGCGCCGCGAGTTCGATCCGATTGCCCTGCAAGAGCTTGCCGACTCAATAGCTGAAATCGGCATCATACAACCTATCACTTTACGCAAGCTGAATGAGGATTCATATCAGATCATAGCAGGAGAACGACGTTACCGTGCTTCTATACAGGCAGGGCTGAAGACTATTCCTGCTTACATCCGTACTGCCGACGATGAGAATGTAATGGAAATGGCTCTGATAGAGAATATCCAGCGCGAGGACTTGAACTCGCTGGAAATAGCTCTCGCCTACCAGCATCTGATCGAACAATATGAACTGACTCAGGAACGTCTGAGCGAACGTGTAGGCAAGAAGCGTACTACCATCGCCAATTACCTGCGACTGCTTAAACTTCCTGCTCCGATACAGGTTGCACTGAAAAATAAAGAAATAGATATGGGGCACGCACGTGCCTTGCTTGCGCTGGATGACCCGAAGACACAGATACGTATTTTCAACGAAATAATAACCCAAGGGTATTCGGTCCGCAAGGTAGAAGAAATAGTAAAAGCCCTTTCAGCCGGCGAAAGCGTAGAGTCGGGAGGCAAAAAGATTGCTCCCAAAGGCGCCAAACTGTCTGAAGAATATACGATGTTGCAAAATCATCTGTGTACCTTCTTCGGTACAAAGGTGCAGCTTTCGTGCAGCAACAAAGGAAAAGGTAAAATCAGTATCCCGTTCAGCAACGAAGCTGATCTGGAAAGAATCATGGAGATACTGGACTCATTGAAACCAAAAGAATAAAAAGGACAAGTTTTGAGAGAACGATCGTTTACATATGTATTGTATATCGTACTGATGCTCTGTTTCGCATGGGGAGGAAGTACGGAAGGATATGCACAACGTGCACTCAAGCACCGGAAAGGCTTACTGAATGCCGATTCGATACGCGCACAAAACGTGGCCGACCGCCTTGCTTTACCCGATACGCTGAATATACGTCAAAAGCGCATCGAGGAACTGGAAGCTCCGGTAGATACGGCCAGACTTATGCGTCAGAGTGACTCTTTGCAAAGCCGGAAACCTGTAACCATAAAGGAGAAAAAGAAATGGCTTCCCACTCCCAATAATTCTATCTGGCTGTCGCTTGCCATACCCGGAGCAGGTCAGATATACAACCGGAAGTATTGGAAACTGCCTATCGTTTATGGAGGTTTCGTGGGATGTACTTATGCATTGACCTGGAACAGCAAGATGTATAAGGATTATACACAGGCATATCAGGACATCATGAGTGACAATCCGAATAACGACAGTTACATGAATATCCTTAGAGCCGGTCTGACAAAGGAAGATGTACAAAACAACCTTGCTTATTATCAAGAACTGATTCGTAAACGAAAAGATGTCTTCCGTCGTCAGCGAGATTTAAGTATAATTGCTTTCATCGGAGTTTATCTGTTGTCGGTAATCGACGCGTATGTCGACGCTGAGCTATCGAACTTCGATATATCGAACGATCTGGGAATGACACTGGAACCTGCAATATTTAACGATGCATACCGCAAGCTTCCTCAAGGAATAGGCTTGCAATGCAGTATTAGATTTTAAATTATGAAAAAACTATGTATTGGCATACTCGCCTTCCTTAGCTTTTCGCCCCTCTTTGCCCAACAAACGGAAAAGAGTATTGTCGTCCGCTCCAGTTCAGGTGTGGAGGCAGCTGCCGATTTGCCCGAAGGTATGCTTTCTGAAACAGACAGTTTATATCTGGACTGGATTTCGAAAAATTATATCAATCTGGGAGAAAACTGTACTGCGACTTCTACCAATCCGGAAGTAAGCGACTCTATCTACATGGATCGTCTGCAACGTATTCCGGCCATCATCGAAATGCCGTATAACGAAGTGGTGCGCAAATTTATCGACATGTATGCTACCCGCTTGCGACAGAAGATTGCATTCATGCTGAGTGCTAATAATTTCTACATGCCCATCTTCGAAGAGGCACTCGACTTGCACGACCTGCCGCTGGAGTTAAAATATCTTCCTGTAATCGAATCGGCCTTAAACCCGATGGCAACTTCCCGTCAGGGAGCCGTAGGCTTATGGCAGTTCATGCTGGCTACAGGTAAAATTTACGGACTGCAAGTAACCAGTCTGATAGACGAACGTCGTGACCCGATCAAATCTACTCGTGCCGCAGCACGTTATCTGAAAGACTTATACGATATCTATCACGACTGGAATCTGGTACTTGCGGCTTACAATTGCGGTCCGGGCACAATAAACAAAGCTATCCGACGTTCGGGAGGAGAAAAGGACTTCTGGAAGCTATACAATTATCTGCCTCAGGAAACTCGTGGATATGTGCCGGCATTTATCGCTGCAAACTATATCATGACCTATTACTGTGAGCATAACATCAGCCCGCTGGAAATGAGAATGCCGGAAGGAACAGATACTATACACATATCTCGTCCGCTCAACCTCCAGCAGATAGCCGCCGTATGCAACTCAAACATCGATGAACTTCGTGCCTTGAATCCGGAGTTTAAAAAAGACATCATTCCTGGAAATGAGAAGCCTTATGCGCTTCGCTTGTCCAACAAGATGATGAGCTGTTTCCTCGAAAACGAAGACAGCATCTATAACTATAAACCGGAGGTCTATCAGGCACGACGCAGCAAAGTAGAAGTAGCCGATGTTAAATCGTCTGCCAAATCAGGAAAAGCCGTTTATCACAGAATCAGAAACGGAGAAACCTTGGGAGGCATTGCAGCCAAATATGGAGTAAGCGTATCGCAGTTACGCAGATTGAACGGAATCAAAGGCAGTAACATACGTGCCGGAAGATCACTCCGCATCCGATAAGTATCATATTTTTACACCGAAATATCATAAAAACCATCCCGACAATCCCAAGATTTGTCAGGATGGTTTTTCATTTTTCTATCTTCCTTTTCCATAGCTTTGTAAGAAAAAACTTCATTCTACTTGTTAAATTCTTTATTTTCTTTATTTTTGCAATATAGATTAAGGGAGTAATACAATGACGGATGAAAAACTTACACAAGAGCAAGCAGATGAAAAGCAAATAAATGATGCCTTTCAAGAACTTTTAGATCGATACCTGGAAAGCAAGCACCGCAAAAAAGTAGAAATAATCACCAAAGCATTTAATTTTGCCAAGCAAGCACATAAAGGTGTACGACGCCGTTCGGGCGAACCTTATATACTGCACCCTATTGCGGTAGCACGCATTGCGTGTGTAGAAATCGGACTGGGGTCTACCTCCATCTGTTCGGCTTTGCTGCATGATGTAGTAGAGGATACCGACTATACGGTGGAAGATATAGAAAATCTGTTCGGACCTAAAATTGCACAGATTGTAGACGGACTGACAAAAATATCCGGAGGCATTTTCGGCGACCGCGCTTCGGCTCAGGCTGAAAATTTCAAAAAGCTCCTGCTTACAATGAATGACGACATCCGAGTCATTCTGATAAAAATAGCCGACCGTCTGCACAACATGCGTACCCTCGGTTCCATGCTTCCCAGCAAACAATATAAGATTGCGGGAGAAACCCTTTACATCTATGCTCCTCTTGCCAACAGACTAGGTCTGAACCGCATAAAAACAGAACTGGAAGACCTGAGTTTCAAATACGAACATCCGGAAACTTACAAAGAGATACAAGACAAGCTGCAAGCTACTCAGGCAGAGCGCGAAAGCGTCTTTACCGAGTTTACAGCTCCTATCCGTGCACAACTGGATAAGATGAAAATACCTTATCGCATTCTGGCACGTGTAAAATCTCCTTATTCCATCTGGAACAAGATGCAGACCAAGCATATCACGTTCGAAGAAATCTACGATATCCTTGCTGTGCGCATCATCTTTACTCCAAGAAACGAAGAAGAGGAACTGAACGACTGCTTCGATATCTATGTAGCTATCTCGAAAATATACAAGCCTCACCCCGACCGTCTGCGCGACTGGGTAAGTCATCCGAAAGCTAATGGCTATCAGGCACTGCACGTAACACTGATGAGTAACAAAGGGCAATGGATTGAAGTGCAAATCAGAAGTGAACGCATGAACGACGTTGCCGAGCAAGGATTTGCAGCTCACTGGAAATACAAGGAAGGTGGAGGCAGTGAAGATGAAGGCGAACTGAGCAAGTGGCTGAAGACCATTAAGGAAATTCTGGACGATCCACAACCTGATGCGCTCGATTTCCTTGATACCATTAAACTGAACTTGTTTGCATCCGAAATTTTTGTATTCACCCCCAAAGGAGAAATCAAGACTATGCCGCAAAACTGTACGGCACTCGATTTTGCTTTCTCTATCCATACATTCCTGGGCAGTCACTGTATCGGAGCTAAGGTAAACCATAAACTGGTTCCACTAAGCCACAAGCTACAAAGTGGTGATCAGGTAGAAATACTTACTTCCAAATCACAAAAGGTACAGCCTTCGTGGATAAACTTTGCCACCACAGCAAAAGCCAAAGCTAAGATACAAGCTATTCTGAAGCGTGAAAAGAAAGAAATGCAGCAGAAAGGTGAAGATATGCTTACCGATTTCTTCCATCAGGAAAACCTGCCGTCAAATGATGAGAATATCAAGAAACTCTGCAACCTGCATCACGTAAAGAATTACGATGAACTAACCTTAAATATCGGTCAGGGAATATTCTCATTAGGTGAAGCAGACAAAAACGAGCTGAAGGAAAAGCCATCGCCTACCAACTGGAAGAAATATATCAGCTTTGCATTCGGAGGAACCAGTAAAAACAAGCAGGAAGAGAAACAAGCTGAACAGCCTGCACTGAATATAGACAAAAAGAAAATCATCAAGCTGACTCCTGATGCCATTCAGAAAAATTACATTCTGGCTGATTGCTGTAAACCGATTCCGGGGGATGATGTACTTGGTTACATTGACGATAACAACCGTATTGTCATTCATAAACGCCAGTGCCCGATTGCAGCCCAGCTGAAGACCAGTTTCGGTAACCGACTGCTTGCTGTAGAATGGGAAACAGGCAAAGCATTAAACTTCCCGGTCAATGTATACATTAAAGGTATAGACGGCATAGGAGTCCTCAATCAGGTTACACAAGTTATATCTCAACAGTTGAATGTAAATATTCATAAATTGAATATTGAATCGAACGATGGTATTTTCGAAGGTCGCATTCAGCTTTACGTACACGATGTAGATGATGTGAATACCATCTGTACAAACCTCAAAAAGATAGATCACATCAAGAAAGTAACCCGTATCGAAAACTTTGAAGATACAATTGCCGACTAAAAAGACGTATCTTTCTGATGATGACAATAACAGATTACAACCATTAAGACGAAATAAAGATATTCAGCAAATATCCCTAAAAAATACAATGGCATATGAAGATGATAAACCATAATCACTTCATATGCCATTTTTATTGTTGTTTTTCGTTGTTTCCTCGCATATACGACGTCCGGAAAAAGTCTGATGATCGCTTAAAAAGACCTAGAATTAAGTCACCAGCCAAACAATTCACACCTGCAAGCATCAGGTGAGATAATCCAGCTCCTTACGCATACTGAGCAAATCTTCTTTGATACGCCGCAAGCGGTCGATGATTTCGGCCGTATCACGAATGCTTTCTTTATTCTGCTTCAAACGCTGTCTGGCTCCGGCAAGAGTCATTTTCTTTTCTTTTACAAGATGATATACCAGGCGAATATTTTCAATATCCTCTTTCGTATACTGCCGGATATTTCCTCCCGCCTTCTTGGGAGCAATTATAGGAAACTCCTTCTCCCAATAGCGCAAAAGCGACTCGTTTACATCAAACATTTCCGCCACTTCACGAATAGAATAATATAATTTCAAATTTTTATCGCTCTTCAAAGCCATGTCCTTTCTGTTTAGTCTGTAATATTAATCGAATACCTTACCGTGGTTGGCAGCAATCTGAATCATCTTGTCGTAATCATCCGCATCCAAATCCATGAAGTAATAGTTCACCGGATTCATAATCTGCCCTTTCAGATGCACTTCGTAGTGTAAATGCGGTCCGGTACTCTTTCCCGTACTTCCTACCTTGCCAATAGTTTCTCCACGCACTACTTTCTGCCCTACCTTCACATCAATTTTACTCAAGTGAGCATATCGGGTGACATAACCGAAACCATGATTAATGACAATACAGTTGCCATACAATCCTTCCCAGCCTGCTTTCTGTACCGTACCGTTTCCAGTGGCATACACCGGTGTACCCACGTTTGCCGAAAAGTCCATGCCCGCATGAAACTTAACAGTCTTATAAATAGGGTCGATACGATTTCCATATCCCGAAGCCGTCTGCTTCAAATCCTTGTTGGCCACCGGCTGGATAGCAGGAATACATGCCAGCATATCATCCTGTTTCTTACACAACTCTACCACCTCGTCAAACGATTTCGACTGCATATAAATCTGACGTGAAAGCAAGTCCATCTTCTGAGTAGTATTCACTACCAGCTTGGCATTTGCCATATCCATCAAATCCTCGTAACGGTTCGTTTTACCGTAACTGGCCGAACGCAAGGCATCCGCCACGGGATCTGCCTGCATAATCACCCGGTACAGATTATCATCACGCTGCTGAAGCTGCTGCATCACACCAAGAGCCTCGTCCAGACGGGTAGATAAAATATGATATTGTGAAAGTAAGCGCGAATTTTCCACACGCAGGTCCTTTTCCGAAGGAGAACCGAAAATCAGCAACAGGATGATAAAACATCCTGCACCCAGTCCCATACCCACAAACAGACGCCGCAAATAGCTCATCGCCCGCTGGCGCATAGTGGGATAAATACGGTCGTATGTACGCGTTTTCGGATTATAAATATAATAGACTTTACGCATTCAAATCTAATTTTGAAAAATTTTAAGATGCAACATGTCAAGTTTTTGCATCAAACATACGGACAAAAATAATAAAACCGATTATCTTTGCAAATCAATTTTGAGAATATTAACTACAAGACATTATAAGCATTATGTTGACAGCAAACGAAATTCGCGACTCATTTGTAAAATTCTTTGAGTCGAAAGGACATCAGATTGTGCCTTCAGCACCGATGGTCATCAAAGACGACCCGACATTGATGTTCACCAATGCAGGTATGAACCAGTTTAAAGATATTATTCTGGGTAACCATCCTGCAAAATACAAACGTGTAACCGACTCACAGAAGTGCTTGCGTGTGAGTGGAAAACATAACGACCTGGAAGAAGTAGGTCACGATACATACCATCATACCATGTTCGAAATGCTGGGTAACTGGTCTTTCGGCGACTACTTCAAGAAAGAGGCTATCAGCTGGGCATACGAATACCTGGTAAGCGTACTGAAACTTGATCCGAAAGATCTGTATGTAACCGTATTCGAAGGAAGCCCGAGCGAAGGTATTTCCCGCGATGACGAAGCAGCAGGCTACTGGGGACAATTCTTCCCAGAAGATCACATCATCAACGGTAACAAACACGATAATTTCTGGGAAATGGGTGATACAGGTCCTTGCGGTCCTTGTTCAGAAATTCATATCGACTCGCGTTCGGCTGAAGAAAAGGCTGCCGTTCCGGGACGTGAATTGGTTAACAAAGATCATCCGCAGGTTATCGAAATCTGGAACCTGGTGTTCATGCAGTACAACCGTAAGGCTGACGGAACCCTGGAACCGCTTCCAGCAAAAGTTATCGATACCGGTATGGGATTCGAACGTCTGGTACGTACTTTGCAAGGCAAGACATCCAACTACGATACTGACGTTTTCCAGCCTATCATCAAGGCTATCGGCGATTTGTCTGGCAAGAAGTATGGCGACGATGAAAAGGTAGACGTAACTATGCGCGTAGTAGCCGACCATATCCGTACCATCGCCTTCTCTATCACCGACGGACAGTTGCCGTCTAATGCAAAGGCTGGTTACGTAATCCGCCGAATCCTGCGCCGTGCCGTTCGCTACGCTTACACTTTCCTCGGACAGAAACAAGCATTCATGTATAAGCTGCTTCCTGTACTGATTGAAAATATGGGTGGTGCTTATCCTGAACTGAAAGCACAGCAGGCATTGATCGAGAAAGTTATGAAGGAAGAAGAAGAATCATTCCTCCGTACACTGGAAACAGGTATCCGTCTGCTCGACAAGACAATGGCTGAAACTAAAGCTGCCGGTAAGACTGAAATCAGCGGTGTAGACGCATTTACACTGTATGATACATTCGGGTTCCCATTCGACCTGACTGAACTTATCTTGCGTGAAAATGGTCTGACTGCCGACGTAAAAGGCTTTGAAGCCGAAATGCAGAAACAGAAAGAACGCGCACGTAATGCTGCTGCCGTAGAAACAGGCGACTGGGTTACACTGAAAGAAGGAGAAACAACTTTCGTAGGTTACGACTATACTGAATACGAAACAAGCATCCTGCGTTACCGTCAGATTAAACAGAAGAATCAGACACTTTACCAGATTGTATTGAGCGATACTCCGTTCTATGCAGAAAGTGGTGGTCAGATAGGTGATACCGGTGTATTGGTAAACGAATTCGAAACTATCGATATCATCGATACCAAGAAGGAAAACAATCTTCCTATCCATATAGCAAAGAAACTTCCGGAACATCTGGAAGCTCCGATGATGGCATGTGTAGATACAGACAAACGTGCAGCTTGTGCAGCCAACCACTCTTGTACACACTTGCTGGACGAAGCATTGCGTCAGGTACTGGGTGCTCACGTAGAACAGAAGGGTTCTCTTGTTACTCCTGACTCTTTGCGTTTCGACTTCTCTCACTTCCAGAAAGTAACTCCGGAACAGATTCGCGAAGTAGAACATCTGGTTAATGCTAAAATCCGCGAAAACGTTCCTTTGACTGAATACCGTAACCTGCCTATCGAAAAGGCAAAAGAACTGGGTGCAATCGCTTTGTTCGGCGAAAAGTACGGCGATGAAGTACGTGTCGTACAGTTCGGTTCATCTATCGAATTCTGTGGTGGTACTCACGTATCGGCAACTGGAAAGATCGGTATGGTGAAGATTATCTCAGAAAGCTCTGTTGCTGCCGGTATACGCCGTATCGAAGCTGTTACAGGTGCGAAGGTTGAAGAAATGTTCGATACTGTACAAGATGCTATCAACGATCTGAAAGCTTTGTTCAACAACGCTCCCGACCTGAAAGCCGCTATCTCGAAATACATCGAAGAAAATGCCGGTCTGAAGAAACAGATGGAAGAATTCATGAAGGAAAAAGAAGCTGCTGTAAAGAACAAGCTGATTGAAGGTGCAAAAGAAATCAACGGTGTGAAAGTTATTCAGGCTGTTCTTCCGATGCCAGCTGACGCAGTCAAGAATATTGCCTTCCAGTTGAAAGGACAGTTCCCTGAAAACTTGTTCGTAGTAATTGGTAGCGTATTCGAAAACAAGCCGTTGCTTACTGTTACCATGAGCGACGATCAGGTGAAGGCCGGACTGAATGCCGGACAACTGGTTCGCGAAGCTGCCAAACTGATCCAAGGTGGTGGTGGTGGTCAGCCTCACTTTGCAACTGCCGGCGGTAAGAATCCTGACGGACTTAGTGCAGCAGTCGACAAGATTGTAAGCCTGGCTGGCTTCTGATTGTAAATTACAAGAATAAAATACAAAAAGGTTCTATCATTTTCCCGCTATGGGGTGATAGAACCTTTTTTATTACAGATTAGGATGGTTAGCGTACAAATCAATTATTGCAGTCTGACAAGAATCTTCAATCCAAAGATAGAGTATTGATGAACAAGCAATTATCCTACAGAATTCAGCTATGCAGGTTATCTACAGGAACAATGCTGATAAGCTCATATTCATATATGTTTATCGGACACTTATCTAAACCAATAGCTCTTCTTTCTTGAATTGGAATTCCGGCCTCTACCTTTTCTTCTTTCCGAACGTGTTTCTCTTATCCTACAAATCCAGATAAGTCTTCAGTGCCTTTATATATTCTTCCATCGCTTTTCTGCCTGTTTCTGTAATCCGGCACGATGTACGAGTCTTTTTTCCGACAAACTCTTTCTCTACCTGAATGTATCCCGCCTTGCTCAGTTTATCCAGTTGCACACTGAGATTACCGGCAGTAGATTCAGTCTTCTCTTTCAAGTACACAAAGTCGGCCTCATCTACCGATAATAGGATAGACATAATCGCCAGACGCAGTTGCGAGTGTATCAACGGATCTAGTTCAGCAAGCATAAGCAGCGGCTTTTTTATTCAACAAATGTCCTGGTATCACCATCATAAGCAAGAAAGGAAAACCGAAATATAGATTCCATTCCGGAGTCACTCTACCGCCATTTGTCAGTACCATCAGCATATAGACAGCAACCAAAAAGGCAACAAGAGGTGAATACACCAGGGCTGGAACCCGAACAATCAGACCGGTAATCGAAGTTCCTATACCCGCATATAGCAAACACAGCGGAAGCATCAAGCCAAAATTGCACGAACCAATCACCATACCTATCAGTAGCATAGCCACAACAGTCAGTCCGAACAACGATCCTACGATGCACCAGGTATGAGCAAGCATCTTATCCATATGTGTTACCACAGAAGGTTTCTTACGAACCTGAAGTACTTTCATAACAATGGCAGGAATAAACATCAAAAACCACAAGGCGTTCCACAACGGTCTGCCTGTGATATACACGGCTGCATATACAACTACAGAAAGCGCTACTGCAGCATATCCATAAATCAGAAAAACATTGCCACTACCCCGTTCCAAATTTTCTTTCGTCATTTGAATCATCTGGGAAATCAGTTCCAGACTTTCTTTTTCTGTAAACATCTTCTTTTCTTCCATACTCCTTACATTTTTAAAAGATAAAACAGTTTATTTTATAAACCACCACTGCAAAAAAAATAGAAATCCGCGCGTTTATTCCTATTTTCTATCACATTACAAATATAAAGTAGTCTATTTTATAAACCAAATATTCTGTAGTTTTTTTCTGAAAAAAGTAAATTTCCTACCAAGTCAATTGTAATAAAACCCAAGTATCCATGAAGATTTTGCTGTGATCAACGCATAATAAAACATTGCTGTCCGACAAAACATTTTCGAAAGCTCATAGTTGCTTGTAATATAGCAGTTGGTTTATTCATTGATACAACAGAGTTTTTAAAGCCTTAAATACGACTGAGAATCAACCTATTGATGAAATTTATCATACACTGATAACAATAAAAAGACTCTTCCCAAAGGCTTTTTAAAAAGACCTTCAGAAAGAGTTTCTATAATATCAGCAATTTCTGCCCAAAATATCTCGATGTTTTTTTATTTTCTGTACGAAAGTTCAGCAAGTTCGTACAAAAATTTTCAGAGAAATTATGTACTCCGTCGCAAGCCCAGCAATCAAAGATTACCGAAATATGTATCGAGCAACTTTTTCGCAGCCGAGAACGAAGTAGCCTTTCCCTGCAATACCTCCTGTTCCTGAGCTGTAAGCATCGAAGCGATAGCCGGATTGTTGTAGAAACTATCACGCAAATGTTCGTTTATCGTTTCGTACATCCAGTATTTAGCCTGTTCGTTGCGGCGGTAATCAAAGTATCCGTTCTTCTTCACAAAGTCGATATAACTGTACACCATGTCCCAGATCTCCTTGATTCCGATACCATAAAAACCTGAATATGTCAGCACCTGTGGTGTCCATCCCGATTCAGGAGCCGGAAACAGATGCAGTGCATTGCGGAAATGAGCAGCAGCCAGCTTTGCCTTCTCGATGTTATTACCATCAGCCTTGTTGATGATGATACCGTCTGCCATCTCCATTATACCACGCTTGATACCTTGCAGTTCATCTCCTGTTCCGGCAAGCTGTATCAGCAGGAAGAAATCCACCATCGAATGAACGGCTGTTTCGCTCTGTCCTACTCCCACTGTTTCGACAAAAATTTTATCGAAACCTGCTGCTTCGCACAAGATAATCGTTTCACGGGTTTTACGGGCTACACCACCCAGCGAACCGGCAGAAGGGCTGGGGCGGATAAAGGAATCTGGATGAACGGAAAGTTTTTCCATACGGGTTTTATCTCCCAAAATACTTCCTTTCGAACGCTCACTGCTCGGGTCGATAGCCAGTACAGCCAGCTTACCTCCACGTTCCAGTACATGCAGGCCGAATACATCAATCGACGTACTCTTCCCCGCTCCGGGAACACCACTGATACCCACACGGATAGAATTGCCTGAATACGGCAGACATTTTTCGATAACCTCCTGTGCGACTGCCTGATGCTCGGGTTTCACACTCTCTACCAGCGTGACAGCCTGACTAAGTACGGTTACATCGCCTTTTACGATACCTTCCACGTACTCGCCTACGGTAAACTGACGGCGCTTGGGTTTCTTTCTCAGGTTCAAATAAGGATTTATACTGGAGGGTTGTTCGATACCCTTGTTAACAGTCAATCCCTTGTACTCCTCACTGTTCTCAGGGTGTTCCATAGTCTTAGTATTTTAAGTTGATAATAATAGCCTTACGAGAGATCTTAAGGCTGTACGATTTTTGCCTTTACCCGAATGGTAACCGACGGTTTATTCGGGTCGTTGGTAATCATCAGTACACGGGGAGTACCTTTCACACGCGAAAGATTCTCACCAAGTACGGTAATCTTCAGCTTGGCAGATTCACCCGGCTTCAATACCGTTTTCTTCAAATTGACGGCTAGAGCGATGTTGAACACCTGCATATCCTGAATAACCAAATCGGTCTTTCCCGTATTGGTAATGATGACATTCTGTGATTTTTTCTGTTTCGGTTTCAGCGGAGGGAACTCCAACTGTGTAGTAGAAAGCGAAATCTGCGGAGGATTGTTCTTCTGCTGTTCGGTCAGTCCGGAGAAATCCGGCAACAAGACTGTCGATACAGGTATTTCGTTGTCGCTTCCCACTTTATCGCCCGGATAGCGTGACAGATACACCGATGTACGGGTAATACCGAACTTTGGAAGTTTTTCCGTATCGAGCGTAACGATAATCTTACCGTTCTTACCTCTTCCCAGCACTTCGGGAACTGCCTTTGCACTCAGATAAGGAGGCAGATGCATCAGCACCGGAGAATAAGCTTTATTGGATGTATTGGCAACCAGAATACTAAATTCAGGATGGTCGCCTTTATTGACATCTTTAAATTCTATTTCATCTTTGTCCAGACGGATTGCACCAAACCCGAAAGGATGGGTAAACGAATAATTTCTGGCGTCGGCTGTTACTTCACCATTAAATTCCAGATAAATAGGACGATAAGAAGCGTTGCAGTAAATACCGACTTCTTTATAGAAATGTCCGATAGCCTCTGCGTCGAAAACGGCTGTTACCGTACCTTTTCCACCGGCAGGTATCGGAGACTTAGTCCAGTCGACCTCCGTACAGCCGCAGGAAGAAGTTACTTTCGAAATAACCAGCGGTTTGTCACCCGTATTCGTGAAATTATAAGTAATGGTCACCGGATTGCGCCAAAGCACATATCCCAACTCCTGCACATTCTTGTCGAATGTTATTTTCGGCTGTGCCTGAGCAACCAAAACTACGGCAAACAATATATTGAATAGAAATAAAATGCGTTTCATCTTTCAGTGTGTTACTTGTTTAGAGTGAACAAAGATAAAGAGAAAATCAAAGACGAACAAAGGTTGGTGGTGAATTAATATAAATTTGCCGATACAGCGGTAAAAAGAAATACAGGCTGATGCAGATTTTTCCAGTATGGAAAATACATCAGCCTGTACTGTTTTCTAATGAATTATTCTACTGTCAGAGATTGTCCTCCTGTGTGTCCGCTGAACTCGGGAGCATAAACCGACTGGATGGTTGCCACACCAGCCTGATAATTTCCCGCACGGTCTAAATAAACTTCATACTCCAGCGTATATGTACCCTTCGGCATCCGGTCGATAAAGAGTTCGGTCGAAGCATCCCGGTTCACCTGATAATATCCCAGACCGTTGTTCCAATGATAGCCGGACAACTGGTTTTCCGGTTCCATACATGCCGCACGCTCATCCTTTATCCGGATAAAGTCCATGTCGCGATCGGCCTTTACCGTCAGTCGTACAGTCAGTTTATCTCCAGCATGCAAGGCAGTCTTCCGCGAAACCTGCTTACCGTCGAGCCAATACTCACGTACTATTGAAACGCCGTTACCTTTTGCCGGAAGTACCTTATCCATATCCTCCAGATACTGCGCATATACAGCTCCCCAGCCTATACCGGTTCCCGACTTCGAAACGACAACACGTTCCACACGAGTATCCGTTCCGGTCAGCGTCTTTCGGGTATATCCTAAAGCATCGTCCGGAGTACGTACCTCGATATTACCGGCTACTGCCTTCATCTTTCCATTCACCTGTAACTGCTTACCGGAGCCATTCAAGAAAGCATACACCGCATCTGCTGTTGCAATACCGCTTTCCCATACCTGAACCTGCTTCTGTTTGAGCAGCCAAAGCTTCATACCGGCCAGCATATCCGCATCGGGAGCAATCTGCCGGATAGCCTCCATAGCAGCCACCTGTGCAGGGATTCTGTAATTGCTCCATGAATAAGGTGCTTTCGGTGTATCGAAATAGACTCCCAGTTGCGGCGTGCTTACCGTATACTCCTTAACAGACTGAACCAGTTCCTGAGCCTGACGCTTTCTGCCATCAGCCTGCATAATGAGAGCAATCATCGCCTTCTCACCGATAGAATACTCAGCCGAACGGTTTTCCAGCTTATCCGTCATATAGGCGTTTATCTGTTTATCTGCCAACGAAGCAGCCTGCCCGTCGAGGGCACAAACATACAGATAGTGTACCACCTGCCCGTTGGGAACAAGGTTTTTCGCACCTTCCTTTTCCGCCTTCTTCATCATTTCATAATCTTCTTTCACTGCGTTCTGCAAATAGCGCAAAGCCTGTGTATACATCGGAGCGACCTTTCCGTCGAGCGTCACGTTCATGTGCTGTAAACGTGCCAGCATCTCCACAATCTGCGTTGTAATATACCGGCTACCTGTCATACCCTTATACCAGCTCCATGAGCCATCGGAAAGTTGCAGTTCTTGCAAACGTTCTACCGAAGTACGCAGGCGGTTGTCCATCGAATTCAGATCGAACAACAAGGCTATACGCCGTTTCTGTTCGCCTTCCTCAATTGCTTCGGAAAGCCATGGAGTTTCTTCCAGCAACAGATTCTTCAAATCCTGATTGCGTTCGAGATTACTCAAAAGCGTTTCTTTACTTCCTCCCTGAGCAATCCAGGTATCAAACACCTGTTTGATGCGGGGATTTGCCTTCACAATAGCCTCAGCAAGTGAATTGGCATAATAGGCAGTTGCCCACGACAATGCATCTTCTTCTGCCGGATTGCCAATAACAGGCAACGCCTGAACAGCATACCAGTCGGGATTTGCAGTCAGCTCCACTGTCAGCCGTCGTTCGGTAGCCGTTTTGCTCTGCTTGTTGAACAAGTCTTCGGTTCCGACTTCCGTCATGCTTTCTCCACTCAATTGGACAGGAATGGTTTCCGTCATCCACTGCTTGTCGGTCAGTACCGGCAAGTAATGCTGTTCGCCGTCGCTATATTCTCCAGCCTCGGCCGTAATCCGGCATACCACCATATCATATTTATCAGGAATCTGGCAGTCAAACCGTACGACCCCCGTTGTTCCTTCTGCCACACTGAACGGTTGCTGATAATCGTAAACCACTTCTTCTGTCACCGGATCGTATAATTTGATACCGGCATTCCCTTCAATCTTGTCCATCGACAGATTGACCAGCGAAGCAGCAATAACGGTTCGGTCACCTTTGCGGACGAAGCGCGGCATATTAGGTTGCACCATAAATGGCTTGCTCGTCTTCACGGTCTGCGTCAGCATGCCGTAATCGACATCCTGTGTATGCGCCAGTCCTGTGAACTTCCATTCGGTCAATGCATCCGGTACGGTAAAGACGATACTTACCCTACCCAGTGAATCAGTCCGCAAATTCGGATAGAAAAAGGCTGTTTCGGCAAAGTTCTCACGCACCGGAATCATCGTTTCTTTACCATCTGTTCCTTCGACAGCTGCATCATTTTCTACAATCTGCAAGACTTCTTCTACACCAGCACTGCCGCTTTCTTTTTTAAAGCCGGACGATACAATATCCGGAGAGGCGACTACCGCCGATTCCTCAACAGTCATGACAGGCTGATATTTCACCTCTACGGCATTTCCGGCATCGTGTTTCGCCAGAATACGGGTTGATGTGCCAGCCAGATTGATGCCTCGCATATAAACATTTCCGGAAAAGACCAGCAAAGAACTATACTCACCATTCAGCAGATTCAGTCCGGTGTATGTCCTTACGTATGGAAAACCTGCAAACATGCCGATTCCCTGGTTTGCCGACAACATACCTGCATAAATCCATGGAACAGGGCGAGAGAACCACAGATTAAAACGCCAGTCGTGCTGATACAGCTTATCGAGCGAAGCATCGTAAAGGGATGCCATCACATTAGCTTTCACCGGATTTCCGGCCGCATCTGTAATATGCATGCTCCATTCTTCCTTATTGCCCGGCTGCAACTTATCTCTGAAAGTTTCCCACTTCAATGTCAGTTTCTTTTCCGGTTCCGGCCGGATGATTGTCGCCTGCTTGCTATACAGGCTGCCGTTCCGCATGAAAGCAAAGTTTACGGTAATACCATCGCCATACACCTCCCGATACGGATAACTGAATTTCTTGATTTCATCATTCAGTGTCAATCGCTGAGAATCTATCCGTTTGCTTCCACTGTACACATCGACCAGCAGATACACATTCTTTTCACTGGTTCCCACATACAAGGTTGCCGGAGCCGATTCGTTAAACTCGGTTCCATCCTGATAGAACCAGTCGACAGCAGGATACGGGAGTCGTGTATCCAGACGCGAGAACAATGTAAAATCTTGCTCTGCCGTACATACTCGTCCCTGCGCATCCGTTGCAGAAATTTCAATGCGATATCTGCCCGAAGGCAATGCAAGCAATTCGGAAGGAACAAACGAACGTTGAGCTTCCGCCTTGCCTTCCAGTTGCAATCCGGCTTTCTTGCCCGCTTTATCCAATGCAAACACACGGTAAGCGACCTCTGTCTGTACAGGAGTTCCATTCGGGTTCAATGCCATAAACTGCACCTTTTCCTGTTTCTCACGCATGACCATACCCGACAGTCCGCGTATCTGCAAGCCCAACGACTGCTTACCCACCGGAAGTGACAAGGTGTTTGTCTGTGTTTCAGCCGCTCCATCGGTTACCTCTGCCTGTACTTCATATACATAATAACGGTGCTCCAGCATATCCCTTCCGGTTGTTTCCGGGGCAGTAAGCACCACACGGACACTAAAATTTCCATCAGCATCCGTCTGCACCTCACCGTTATCCAACTCTACCTTATTCATACCTCCCATACGGAACCACATATATTCCGAACGGGATATCGTATATTTTACCTTTGCCATACGGACTGGTGCTCCGGCAAATGTCTTTGCTTCTCCTTTCACCACAATGGAATCGCCCATATTATATGTGTCTTCGTACGGAGTAAAGACCACATCAAAAGTAGGACGCTTGTATTCCTCTACCTTGATAATGGCAGAAGCTCCATCCATCGACACATAATAAGTACCGGGAAGCAGGTTCTGTGGCAGCACAAATTCACCCGACAATACGCCAAAGTCGTCTGTCGATACGGTATATTCGGCTACATTACGCTCGGAAGAATACAGTTTCAGAGAACTTTTTTCGCCCTTTATCACACGAAGAGAATCACCGTTCTGTTCGTAAACCATACCGGAAACATATACTTTCTGTCCCGGACGATACAACGAACGGTCGGTAAACAGATTTACCTTCTTCTTCCATCCCTGCACTGTTTCTCTGACAAACGAAGCATTTCCTCCTATACTTGAAATAGCAGTGAAATCATTTCCTGCCATACGGACATTGTAATAAATCCTGCCCGAACGGGGAACATCTACCGTAACACTGCCTTTACCATCGGTCTTATATACCTGAAGCACATTGTATTCATTTCCGTTCGACCGATACGTAACCACTTCTGCACCCGGAACTGGTCTGCCCGTCAGTTTATCTACAGCAACAAGCTCCTTGCGTCCCTCTGACACAGGAATACTGATGCACTGATAAGGAGAAACAAACAACAACGAATAATCAATACCTTTCGCACTCCCTTGAGGAATTTGCTTTAACATGTAAATTCCCGCTTCGGGCAATGTATAATGCAATACCGTATCACGCTTTTCGTAATCGGGGGTAGAAGGCAAAGCGTAGTAACATGAAGCCACTTTTGTACCGTAATTCTGTATCAACGTTTCTTCCTTCAGATTGCCGCGAATCAATGAAGAAGCAGGAGATATATTCAGACGATACAATTCGAAAGACACTCCTTTCAGATTGGCATACGTCAGGTTCATATCCGCCTCATAGTTGGGATATACAAAAGGAATATTCATTGAAAGATACGGACTGGAAGCAAAATCAATGTATGAACGCAACTGAGACACCCATTCGTGCTTAGGATATTTTTCAATTCCTTCTCGTGCCACCTCAACCGACTTAAGCAGTTCATTGTTCATACGATAGACATAGGCCAGCTTTACATATACATCGGCACAGACCGGCAGATCCTTGTATTCTTCTGCCAGCTTACGCAATTTCTCCGCTACCTGCTCCGGTGTCAGCGCTTCACGTACGATGCTACTTCCCGCCCCTTCCCAGCAGTACAACAAACGGGCTTCCTTAGTCAGTAAAGCTGCCTGACGGTTGCTTTCACCGTAGAAAGCAATCAGTCCGTCGTACAGTGACAATGCTTCCGACACACATTTCAGTCTGTCGGAATTAAAACGATAAACAGACAAACGTTCAATTGCCTGCCGGGAAAGCAAGTCGAACATATTATCATCCAGATACTTTTCACTCAGCTCGCCTGAAGTTGTCATCGGACGGAAATCCTTGGCAGAAGCCTTACCCAGTACCTCTCTGTCTTTCAGCGAAAGACGGAAATACCGTATTGCATCATCTTCCGTACCCAACTGCTGATTATCCAGTATCAGGCTACCCATTACATGATTCAGTGCAGCACACCCCACCCTATCTGTTTCGCTTTCTGCCCATTTCCGGATACCATCGTACTCTGCCTGTGCACTGTCCGGAGTAAGCTGGATGCGTGATTCAGCACGCACAATATAGGCCTTCATCATCTGAGGGATGTTCTTTTCACTCTTTGCTTTAGTGTATATTTTATCAACTACACCAATAACCGTTTTCGGCAAGTCCTTCTTTTGGGCTGCTTCTACTTCTTTCCAAAGTTCATTATAACTCTGTGCCTGCAATACAGATGGAAACAAACTGAAAAACAGTATCAGCCAGCTCATCAAATGTACTTTCTTCATATCGCATATAGTTTGGTTTCACATAACATTGTTCTATAAAGAAAAGAAATTTTCACTTAAATGCTGCACAGATTTTAATTAAATTATCTGAAAGACTAAGTAAGTTACCATAAAAGACATTGAAACCTTATCCCAAAACATGCTGATGTTTCTTCTAAAAGATGCTCATGTTTTCCCCAAAAAATGCTGATGTTTTACAGAACTTCTGCCCGTATTTTTCAAAAAAAAATCCTTCGCGCTCCTGTATTTCCAAAGAAATTCCAAGAAGCGCAAAGGATTATGAAGGCATCCTTTAACGGGCTGTGGTACAAAATTTTCTGTCGTATCCGACACTATCAACGGGGTGCTTAAACCTTTCTGTCATTACATTTTCATAAGCATATCAGTTTGCCTTCCAAATTATATAGAGATTGTGTACTGTGTTGATTTTCAATTAAATTAAACGATATTCATCATATACACCCCAACAAATAAAAAGCGCCCACCTTATATATATTCACATCTATTGTTTCATATCTTATATCCGATTATAAGCCTTCATTCAGATAGACTTCCAGATTGGTATATCCTTCACGACTTAACGTTACTGCTGGTCCATCTGCCGGATTCTCGGGATCCAGTCCGTGTTTTCTTTCCCACACATCGGGCATACCGTCACCATCAGTATCCAGAAGAGCCTGCAAATCGGTATTTCCGCCGGAAAGGTCCACCCATGGTGATGAAGCTCCTTCAGGCATGACATCCTCGGGCAAGTCGATTATGCCAGGCGAACTGGCAGCCTTTTTATCAATGCTTCCCATATAAGTCGCCGTACCGGTACGAGTTTCTCTTACAATCCGCTCATCGATTTCATCTCTCCATTTGGAACATCCGGCTGAAGCCAGCACTTTCTCGAAGGCTTCGGCAGCTGTATGTGTGGTAACAATACCTTTTTCCAATGGAGCTTTCAGCCGTATCGTATCGCGTGTGACGGAAGAAAAGTATCCGTCGGCACTTGCCGTATCGAGCTGTTCGTATATACCTTTCGTCCAGTTATCGGCTGAAACTTCGGGAAAGCCTTCTACTACATTACCGTCCACATAAAACTTTCCCCACACATGCAGCATGGGATGCCAGATATTGGGCTCCCCTTTCTTATTATAACAATATTTTCTAGAACGCACACCGACAGAAGCAATCCGATAACGCACCTTGTTATGAGGTGTGGCAGGACCGGGTTTATAATAATTATTCACGATATTGACTTTCATTCCTTCGCCTCCATAGCAGCCATTGCCAGCCCAGTTGTAGTACACATTGTTACGGATATCCACATACTCTCTGGTCTGTGTTCCCGGACGAGGTCCCATACGCGGAACTCTACTCACATGATGTGCCATGAGATTATGATGGAACGAGGCATGATCTCCTCCTACTATACCGCCATATCCGTGCGCTCCCTTGGCATGACCTCCGTTATTCAGACTTTCTGAGATGATACACCATTGTACGGTAGTATTCTCATTTCCATATACAGAGCAAGTTTCGTCTACCGACCAGCTGATGGAGCAATGGTCTACAATGATATTGCGATGATCGGTAGCTCCAAGTCCGTCGGGTTCTCCCTTGATTTCGTTGCCAACCCGAAAGCGTACATAACGGATTATAACATCGTCTGCCTTGATAGTTACCGGATAACGTGCAATACATACTCCACGTCCCGGAGCTGTCTGTCCGGCAATGGTCAGGCTATCGTTCACTATTTGCAAGGGACGGTTCAGAAAAATGTTACCCGAAACATCGAACACCACGGTACGTGCCCCTTTCTTATTTACAGCATATCGGAGAGTTCCTTCCTGCTCTCCATCTTCGAGTGTGGTAACATGATATACCTTACCCCCTCTTCCTCCGACAGTGTATCTTCCGAATCCTTCAGCTCCCGGAAAAGCCGGAAGAGCAGTTCCACCGTCAGCTGCAATCATCGTTCCAGTTGGGAAAAACAATAATAAGATTAATAAAAATAACGGATGTTTCATAACTATCAGATTTTATTCCTGCTGTTTTCGATAACGCAAAAATAAGATACCCCTGAAGAAAAGGCGTGCATTATTTAAGTAAACAATGTATACTATTTAGGCAAACCGGCGATATGAATAAATATTGCATGACATACGGACTATTTTTCAAGACAAAGCAATGGCGCCATCAGCAGCCGGACGATAAATCGTACAGCAACCAATAACTCCATGCCTTAATCAACAACTATTTCCAGAAATTACTGCTGTTGTTTCTTTATAATATCCTGCACCAGACTATGCAGATACATTTCAAGATTTGTATATTTTCCAGCCGGATCGAGTGTATTCGCATTACCGTCATCCGGATTATTGGCATCGAGCCCGTATGCCGTTTCAAAAGCATCAGGCATACCGTCGCCGTCTGTATCGGTCACATCACGCGAGGTATCTTTCGCAAGTTCCGGATAAGGATTGTCACCCAGTTCGGACAATGCCTGCAATACATCTTCAGGTTCGTTGATGTATCCAGGCTTATTTCCTGAAGCCGTACACGTAGCTTTTCCTTCTTTGACATCCGAAAGGACAAGCTCGTCGATTGCATCCCGATAATTGCAGGCTCCAGCGTAGTTCAATACCGCCTGATAAGCTTCCTGTGCCGAATGCTCGGTTGTCATTACCGGATCGACTACCGGCGACTCCTTACGGATAGCCTTCATGGTTTCTTCAGTCCACAGATTATCTACCTTACTGCCGTTTTCCTGCTGTGCGTAGATACCTTTTGTCCAGTTGTCTGCCGTAACATCATCGTGTCCTTCCACCACGTTTCCCGTTACATAGAAAGTTCCCCATTTATGCAAGGAAGGATACCAGTCGTTGTAAGAGCCATCGTCTTCAGTCACATAATCGAGAGTACGAACACCAATCTTGGCTATACGGTAACGGATACGATCTGTTTCCTTACCCGAATTAGTAGCCGGTCCCGGTTTATAATAATTGTCTACAATATTTATATTCTGATTTTCGGCTCCGTAACAGCCCTCTCCTGCCCAGTTATAAAATACATTATTCCGGATATCGACATACTCATTAAGCTGTGTGCTGGGGCGCGGGCCCAGACGAGGAACACGGCTTTCGCAATGTGCTATCAGGTTATGGTGATAGGAAGCTTTGTTTCCACCCCAGTTTCCTCCGTAGCAATGTGTACCCTTGCCATGAACCGATACACGAAGTGCCTGAGCTGCGATGCACCACTGCACGGTAGAGTTCTCCATACCGTACACCGAGAAACATTCATCCACACTCCAGCTCACTGAACAATGGTCTATGATAATATTCTTTTTATCCATACCTCCCAGTCCGTCTGGTTCTTTTCCACTGTCATCTCCGGGACGGAAACGAAGGAAACGGATGATAACTTCATTCGAATTGATGACAAAAGCATAATCGGCAAGACAAATACCCCCCGGAGAAGTCTGTCCGGCAATAGTCAGATTATCGTTATTGGTTTTTAAGTCGGCTTTCAGATGAATGGTTCCTGCGACATCAAACACAACAGTCTTTGCACCTTTCTGTTTCAATACCCAGCGTAATGTTCCCTCTGCCGGATTGTTGGCATCGTCGTCCAGACTGGTCACGTGATAAACCTTTCCTCCTCGTCCACCTACGGTATTCTTTCCATACCCTTCTGCACCCGGAAATGCAGCAAACTCTACCGGATCCATCTGCAAAGGTCCATCAGGATTATCTTCACCTCCTGGTTCCTCGGTTTCTCCACTCTCTGTACCTCCACCAGCTGGCTGTTCTGGTGTATCATCCGAACATGCTGTTCCTCCCAAAGCAGCAAGCAGACATGCACTGAAGAGGATTCTTTTAAAATTTCTGTTCATAATATTAAATGTTAAGTAATTTAGGACTTGTTTCGGAAGCAAATTTAGGGAAAAGCGAGTATACGGAGTTGCACAAATTGATTTATGATGTACAAACATTAGTCAATCGTACATAAATATACCTCGCAGAGAAATTGTACAACGAATTGCATAAATACTATACAAGGCTTTCTGGTATACGGGCTATTTTTGTGAGCAACACTCAAAATTGTATCTTATGCATATCCTGAAAACTTCAATTTTAAGCGGTTTACTGCTGACAGCCGCTGCATGTATATCCTGCCAGACATCAGAACCGTGTTCATGGAAGGAGATGGAAAAGGTGTACAACCAGATTTCTCCTCCAACTTTTCCCGACAAGACGTATGTGATAACCGATTATTACAACGGAAAAGATTCACTATACACCGATGCGATTAATCGGGCCATCGAAGCCTGCTCTTCACAAGGAGGAGGAACCGTACTCGTTCCCGACGGCGAGTTTCTCACGGCTCCTATCCGCCTGAAATCGAACGTCAACCTTCACCTGTCGGACAGTACCATTCTGAAATTTACAACCGACTACAATCTGTTTGAAACCGTACTTACACGTATAGAAGGCATCGACTGCCATAACATATCTCCGCTGATTTATGCATACGGAGAAAACAATATTGCCATTACCGGAAAGGGGAAGCTAGACGGACAGGCTAGTACAGACAACTGGTTTGCAGAACAGCGCATCCGTGGCATTAAGGCAGAAAACGGAGAAACGGTCAACGAAAAGACCCTGCTGTACCAGATGAAAGCAGATTCTATCCCCGTAAAAGAACGCGTCTTTGAAAAAGCGAACGGCATCCGCCCGCAGTTCATCAATTTATATAAATGCAAGAACATTCTGCTGGAAGGATTCACCATCAACCGTTCTCCGTTCTGGCTTATCCATCCGCTGCTGTCGGAAAACGTAACCATAAAAGGTGTGAAAATGCAAAGCCACGGTCCGAACAATGACGGATGCGATCCGGAATCGTGCGAAAACGTGCTGATAGAAGACTGCGACTTTGACACGGGCGACGACTGCATAGCCATAAAATCGGGACGCGATGAAGACGGTCGTTACTGGAACATTCCCTGCAAAAACATCATCGTACGTGAATGCCGCATGAAAGACGGACATGCAGGAGTAGCCATAGGAAGCGAAATAACCGGAGGATGCCATAATGTATGGGTAGAGAACTGCCGGATGGACAGCCCCGAACTGGACCGTATTATCCGTATCAAGTCCAACCCTATGCGTGGTGGAAACGTAGCAAACGTCTTTGTACGGAATATCACCGTAGGCGAATGTAAACAATCTATTCTGGGAATAGAGCAAAAATACTGGCATGTAGACGAAGGTCCGTATCTGCCTCTCTTCGAGAATATCCACCTGGAAAATATAACCAGTAAGAAAAGCCAGTATGTGCTTCATCTTGACGGATTTGACGATAAATCTCAGATACGCAACATCTACCTGAAAGACTGCTCATTCGAAGGAGTAGAAAAGCCGGAAATCAACAAAGTAACAGGAGCTGAAAATATCCGTTTCGAAAATGTAACTGTAAACGGAGAACCATTCCACGAAATGTAATTATTTCGTGGAATGGTTTTCCTTATATTCCGTAGGCGTACATCCCATTGCAGCCTTGAATACACGACTGAAATACTGGGGAGAAGAAAATCCACACATATAGGCAACTTCCGATACCGTATATTCTCCCGACTCCAGTAACTGCACCGAACGTTTCACACGCATATCTTTCACAAAGTCAATCGGTGAAACACTCAGAATCGATTTTATCTTCCGATAGAACATCGAACGTCCCATTCCCATCGAGTCGGCAAGATCCTCTATCTTAAAGTCCGAATTATTCAGGTTATCTTCTACACTCTGTATGATATTCTTGATAAACTCTTCATCAAAATGAGTGATTTGCGGAAGTGAAGGCGACAGATCCTCCAGCCGGTGTTCCTGCTTTTCTTCAGTTGCCGTTACGGTCACCTCGTCCAGACTACGTCCTGCCAGCAGGAAGTCTTTCAGGTGAGTGCGCTGCAACAATACCGATTTCAGACGTGCACGTAAATAAGCAGAACTGAACGGCTTCGTAATATATCCGTCGGCACCATACTCCAGTCCCTTTATACGATCGTCCAGCGAAGCCTTTGCCGACAAGATAATAACCGGAATATGGCAGACATTATGATTTGTCTTGACAGCATTCAGCAGTTCAATACCATCCATTTCAGGCATCATGACATCACTAACCACTACATCGGGGATTTCTGCCAGAACTTTTTCCAGTCCGATTCGTCCGTTCGGAGCCTCCAGTACACGATATTCTTTCTGAAGGATATGAACAATGAAGTGACGCAGCTCATCATTATCTTCTACAACCAATATCGTTATATCCTTCTGATCTTCCAGTTCTTCGGGCATCTGAACTTCGGAAGAAACATCCCGGCTGCCGTCATCCAATATAAACTCTACATTCTGGTCATTGCGATAAGCCTCAGCCCTCAAAGGCAATGAAACAGTAAAAGTACTTCCTTGTCCCAACGCCGTATCAACTTCAATCTTGCCGTGCATCATCTCTACCAGATTGTGTACCAGCGAAAGTCCTATTCCTGTAGAAACCGCCGAGCGTTCGCTTCCAAATGTTTCAAAACGGTCGAACAGCTTGCTCAGCTTTCCGATATCGATGCCTTTTCCCTCATCTTTTACCCGGATCAGTACATTATCTGCCTGCATCTCGACGATAAGCGAAATAGATTTTCCCTTGGGAGTATATTTGAAAGCATTCGAAAGCAGATTGAACACCACCTTCTCTACCTTATCTACATCTGTATAAATCTTGATTTCTTCCTGAGGTGCGACAAAACGGAAATCTATCTCCGACTGATGTGCCATGCCTACGAAATCGGAGTATGCCTTGTGGGCCAAAGATACGATGTCGACCTGCTCTATATAAAGCTTCATCTTATTGTTCTGGATCTTACGGAAGTCGAGCAGCTGATTGATGAGCTGAAGCATACGTTCTGTATTACGCTTGGCCACCTGCATGTTCTCCAGTCCTTCGGGTGAAAGCTTTTCCTGTTCAAGTACTTCTTCAATCGGACCTTCGATAAGCGTAAGCGGAGTACGGAGTTCGTGCGATATATCGGTAAAGAAACGGAGTTTCATATTTGTAAGCTGTTTCTCGAAACCGATTTTTTTACGCAACCCCCATATATACACTACAATACCCGAAACCAGGGCCAAAGCCAGCAGAAACAAGATAACGTACAAGACCCATGCCCAACCTGTTTCCCAGAAAGTAGGTTTCACATGAATATGCAATACCTTGATATTATCCGACCATACTCCGTCGCTGTTGTTCGATTTCACTTCCAGATCAAAATCTCCTGCCGACAGATTTACAAGGCTTACCGAACGGTTCTTTCCGATATACGTCCATTCATCACTCAAATTCTTTATCCGATAAGCATATTCCAGATAAGCAGGCTTGGTAAAATCGAGTGCAGCAAACGAAACCGTAATGTTACGTTCATCGGGTTCCAGTGTCAGCGTATCGTTTACCAGTGAGTTTCTGACTGAGATTCCTCCTCGTTTCTGAATGTTGAAACTTGTAAAGGCTATGTTTGGTGCATAAGCAGTCTTTTTCAACTGTTCCAGATCGATGCGTAACGCTCCTTCATTGCAGCCTACATACATGTTACCCGAACGGTCTACCACCGGAGGTACTTCGGAAAGAATTAAATTGGAGTTGACATTAAAGTGGTCATATACTTCGAAATCAGGCTTTTCCGGAGAGAACTTACAGATAATATTCTCGAACATAATCCACAGTCTGCGTTTGTTATCCTCTACCATGGCAAAGGCTATGTCCGAAGGCAGACCGTTTTTCTTATTGTAATGGAAAAAGTCAATCTTGTCGGACAACAGTCCTCCCAGTTCCACCTGACTGATTCCTCCACAGAAGGTAGTAATGTATACTTCTCCGTCGGAAGTTTCCAGTATATGCATCACATCGTTATCACTCAAACTGTTCTCACGGTTCGGTTCACAGTAATTCAAGTAAAAATGAATATCCTCAGGATTGTCAAACTGCGAGGAGAACGAAATCAATCCGTCGGTCGTACCCACAAGTATCACATCATTCGACAACGGACAGACGCTGCGCACACGCATACATTTTCCGGAGGGATAATTTTTTTTCAGCTTGTTGGTAACATTTATAAAGTGCAGATTCTCCGGCTCACCTACGGCAAGATTCAAGCCACCCTCATATGTTCCTACCCAGATATGCCCGAAACGGTCTTGTGCTATAGAATAAACCGAATTACAGTTTATCCCGTCCGGATTGTTTTCCTCAATCTGATAGTGTTTAAAGACATACCCTTCTCCACGAGGTTTGCCTACAAACAACCCGTTACCGCGGCTTCCTATCCAGAAATTTCCACGGCTATCTTCAAAGAAAGAATAAATGTTAGCTCCAAACACCACCGAACCGTCTTTTACGATTCTGCCGTCAGGACTCAGGTTTCCGCAATATCCGAAATCTTTATCGTACACCTTCACCATTCCGTCCTTCGATGCCACCCAGATTCTTCCGCGCGAATCGATGTACAAGCCCCTGACCAATGCACTGGACGTGTTGAGATACTCAAAATTTGTATTCAGAAAAGCAATACGGTCAATTCCGCCTTCCTGAGCCATCCATACATTTTTATGATTGTCTATGTAATAAACCCGGTTGATACCTTCGTACATCGTTTTGGTAGCATCGTTCAACATATAGCTCTGTTGAAACACATGCTTTTTAGGATTGTAATACGAGAAAAAGCCATTATTAGAATACGCCCATATATGACCATACTCATCTTCATGGATAAAACAGGCTTCATCTTCACTTGCCTGTCGGCGGGGATAGTCCAGAAACTCAGCTTGCCGGCACTTCGGATCCAACCTGACTATATGCTTGAGCTTGTTTTGCACCCATATATTCTTTTTCGAATCCTGAAAAATATAAACCGGCTGAAAATCCTCCTGAGTTTCGTCGAGTAACAATGAAACCGACTTTCCGTCTGCCGGATTATAAACCGCAAAGCTTCTCTTCATCAATATACCCAGCAATCCGTCGGAAAGAGGAAAAATCTGCCGGATATTTTCTGCCGGACGAGATAGACGTACGTCAGACAGTCCCTTTTCCGGAAGGTATTCCATCAGCTTGTTTCTACTATCTGCCACGAAAAATCGCTTGCCGACACTAGCGGTATATCGATAAGCATCATTTCCTTTCAGTGCGTTATTGCCATATACAAAATATCCTTTGTCTGTCAGCACCCACTCATTGCCCTGCATATCGAGTGAGACTGTGAACACGTATCGTTTGCGTTCCGTATCCGAATGGGCAGGCAAGTATACCAGCCCTCCCTTGTCTTTATACCTGAAACAATCGATACGCCACAAATCACCATTCGTACCTACAATCCACACCATTCCGTTTGGAAGGGTGATAATTTTCGAGGCAGCCGTACACAACTTTACCTCCGGATGATAGACAAATACATCCTCAAAACACTCCCGGCGTATATCGAACAGATACACCCTTCTGTCGTAACTCTGGCACACCAGCATCTGATTACCTCCGAGTTGCAGATTCACCAGACGGTTATACTGAAGCTTGACCTTGTCTGTAGGATATGTCTTATAGTTTTTAAAGGAATAGCCATCAAACTTTTCCAGTCCGTTCCAGGTAGCCATCCAGATGTAACCCTCATTGTCCTGCAAGACTCCCTGCACCGTATTCTGCGACATACCGTCCTTCACCGAATAGTGCTTCACATTGACAAGTCCTTGCGCTGCCATGTAACACAGGCTGCACACAGCATATATCACCGTTAGAAATAAACTTTTCCCCATACAAATTCATATCGTTTTAGATACGGCAAAGATATAAGAAAGTTTATAACTAAAAAAAATCCTGAAAAACAAATTTTCCCATTGCATCACGAAAGCTTTCTTCCGGACAAGTCCGGCAAAATATCAAGATAATGTATGGAAAACTACCCGACGTTTTTTTAAAACTTCATATAAAAACTTGCTGTATTTTCCTGACGTATGATATACTACCTGCCTAAACCTTACCGAAAACCTCGGCAAAGCTATTAAAAAGTGTGAAGTAAACGAGAAAACATCTGCAATCGGCATTTTTCGATGTAACGCAAGAAAGGGGGATTGCATTTTTTTATACCTTTGCTTCAGGTAAGTATGAATAATAATAAAAACAAGCATATCTACACAATGAAAAAACTGATTGCATTATTCTGCCTGCTGGCTTTCGTTATCGGAGCACAGGCACAGCGTAAGGTCAGCCTGCAAGATGTAGCACAAGGAACCTACCGTGCACAAAGCATCTACGGCATCAAACCAATGCTGGACGGAGAACATTACACGCAGATGAGTTCTGACAAAAAACGTATCGTGAAATACTCGTTCAAAACGGGCAAGGAAGTAGAAGCGATATTCGATGTTACTACGGCAAGAGATTGCCCCGTAAAGTCGTTCGACGATTATATCATGTCGCCCGACGAAAAGCTGATTCTGATTCAGACAGACACGAAACCCATCTACCGTCATTCGTTCACTGCCGAGTATTACATATACAACGTGAAAAACAACAAGATGGAACCGCTTTCTAAAAACGGTCCTCAGCAGGTTCCACTGTTTTCACCCGACGGCTTCCAGGTTGCTTTCGTACGCAACAACAATATTTTCCTTGTGAAGCTGCTTTTCGGCAACAGCGAATCGCAGGTTACAAAGGACGGTGAATACAATAAGGTACTGAACGGTATCCCCGACTGGGTATATGAAGAAGAGTTCTCTTTCAACCGCGCTTTCGACTTCAGTGCCGACAGCAAAATGATTGCCTATATCCGTTTCGACGAGAGTCAGGTTCCCATGTTCAGCTTCCCGTGGTACAAAGGTATGGCCCCCGAAAAGAGCCAGTATGCCACTTATCCGGGAGCTTACGAATACAAATACCCGAAAGCCGGCGAAATGAATTCGAAAGTCAGTGTACACACATACGATATCAAGAGCCACGTTACACGTAAAATGGATTTGCCGCTCGACGAAGACGGATACATTCCACGTATCAAGTTTACTTCCGATCCTGAAAAACTTGCCATCATGACACTGAACCGCCACCAGAACCGGTTCGACATCTATATGGCCAACCCGAGAAGCGCACTGTGCAAGCTTACTATACGCGACGAAGCCGAACAGTACATCAAGGAACAGGCTTATTCTGACATTGTTTTCTATCCGGAAAATATCGTAATGATGAGTGAACGCGACGGATACAATCACTTGTACTTGTATACTATCGGAGGAAACCTGATCAAACAAGTTACCAAAGGTAAGTTCGAAGTGAAAGATTTTCTGGGATGGGATAAGCCAACCAATACGTTCTACTATACCAGCAACGAGGAAAGTCCGTTGCGTACGGCTGTATACAAGACCGATGCCAAAGGAAAGACTATCAAACTTTCTACCCGCACGGGAACCAACTCGGCAATATTCAGTACCAACCTGTCGTATTATATCAATAACTTCTCTAATATCGACACTCCTACACTGATAACGATAAACAATAACAAGGGTAAGGAGCTGACTACACTATTGGACAACTCGAAACTGAAATCGGAAGTTGCTACACTGAACATGCCGAAAAAAGAGTTTTTCAGTTTCCGTACAACCGAAGGTGTGGAACTGAACGGCTGGATGATGAAACCTGCCAACTTCGATCCAAGCAAGAAATATCCGGTCATCATGCACCAGTACAGCGGACCGGGTTCGCAGCAGGTACTCGACAGATGGGGCATCGGAAGCTTCAGTGATGGAGGCATGTTCGAAGCTTACATGTGCGACAAAGGTTTTGTCATGGTATGTGTCGACGGACGTGGTACAGGCGGACGCGGTGTGGACTTTGAAAAATGTACATACTGCTTCCTGGGAGTAAAAGAATCGCACGACCAGGTAGAAGCTGCCAAACATCTGTCCTCACTGCCTTACATCGACGGAAACCGCATCGGTATCTGGGGATGGAGCTTCGGAGGTTACAATACACTGATGTCGATGAGTGAAGGTACACCTGTATTCAAGGCTGGTGTGGCGATTGCAGCTCCAAGCGACTGGCGCTTCTACGATACAGTATATACTGAACGCTTCATGCGTACACCGAAGGAAAACGGCGACGGTTACAATGCCGGTTCGGCTATCCTCCGTGCTCCGAAACTGCATGGCGACCTGCTTCTGATACACGGAACAGCCGACGACAACGTGCACTACCAGAACTGCGCCGAATACAGTGAAGCACTGGTACAGGCAGGCATACAGTTCGACATGCAGGTATATACCAACCGCAATCACAGCATCTTCGGCGGCAACACACGCAATCATCTGATGAACCGTGTAGCCAACTTTTTTATCGAAAAGCTGAAATAAACTAATAATCATATATTGAGAGTCATGAGGAATTAAAAATTCTACTGCCGATACAAGGCGACGGTTTTTAATTCCTCATTTCTCATTCTTAGACCAATATACTATGGAACACGTAAAAAAGCCTGAATGGCTGAAAATAACTATCGGAACCAATGCACGCTATACCGATACAAAACGCATTGTCGATACGCATAAACTGCATACGATATGCAGCAGCGGCCGTTGTCCGAATCTGGGCGAATGCTGGGGAAAAGGAACGGCTACTTTCATGATAGGTGGTGCTATCTGTACCCGCTCATGCAAATTCTGTAATACCCTCAGCGGGAAACCGCTTCCGCTCGACGCTCAGGAGCCTGAACGGGTAGCCGAATCGGTCCGTCTGATGAAACTGGATCATGCCGTTGTCACCTCGGTAGACCGCGACGATCTGCCTGATCTGGGAGCAGCTCACTGGGCTGCCACAATCAAAGCGATAAAAGAAGTCAATCCGAATACAACACTGGAAACACTCATCCCCGACTTTCAAGGCAGGGAAGAACTGATCCGCATGGTAACCGACGCCCGTCCCGATATTATTTCACACAACATGGAAACCGTACGCCGCATCAGCCCGCTGGTAAGAAGCGTGGCAACCTACGACCGAAGTCTGGAGGTTATCCGCCAGATAGCCGAGAGTGGAATAACGGCCAAGTCGGGCATCATGGTAGGACTGGGAGAAACTCCTGAAGAAGTAGAACAGACCATGGACGACCTGCTGGCAAACGGCTGCCGCATTCTCACCATTGGACAATATCTCCAGCCGAGCCGGAAACATTATCCCGTTCATGAGTATGTCACACCCGAACAATTTGCCCGCTACAAGGAAACCGGAGAAAAGAAAGGATTTGCCACAGTAGAAAGCGGTCCGCTGGTACGTTCTTCCTATCATGCCGAAAAACACATCCGCTATAAGTGAACAATTCGGAAAAGAACCTTGTTACACCTATAAAAAAGACCACGGCAGATGATGAAACTTATATTAAAATACAGAAACAAGATAGTATCGCTCGGACTGTTGCCTATCATAGCAACACTGATATGTTTGCATTTTTTCCAAAATACAATAGTGCTGGGAATAGGTTTTATAGTCTGCCTCGGTCTGCTGTTATACGGCATTGTACGCCTGAAGGATCTGAATTTTTTCCTTCTGCTAGGTAGTATAGGCATAGGTTCCTGCTTCGTACTTCGCCTGTTTACAGGCTACAAATTTATTCCATACGGAAGCATTACTCCCATACTGGAGCTGTTGCTGCTCATTGTGGCATTTATCCATATCACAGCTCCCGAAATCTACAAGGAACTGCAAGAACGCCTGCATCTGAGAAACTGTTTCTCTTTTGTTCTGGAAGCAAAAACCATTGTAATACTTTCATCACTGCATCTTACTATCCTGCTTTTTGTAGACCATATCGAACATCTGTTTTTGGAAGAGGGTTCTTTCTTCCTGATGTACGGCATACCGGTTATTATCTATGTGCTGTGCCTGGTCATCAATGTAGTAGGAATCCATCTCGCACTTCAGGAAAACTTCCGTTATAGTCTGGTGCGCATTGCAGTAGTACACGACGGAAAAATCTACCTGAAACAACGTACCGGATGTCCTGATGAAAAATACGAAAACGCTCCCATGTGGGATATTGCTGTAGAAAGTCCTTTTGAGGGACCAATCGAAAAGAGCAGCGAATACACCGCACGCATTGCCAAAAAGATATGTGCTTCGAAAGATACTACCCCACGGCTTATATTGAAATATACAACTACATCATGCGATGCCGACAACCAGCAACGCGTATCGTTGTACATTCTCCCTCTCCAGAACGAAACAGACCTGCAGAAAATAACCGGAGGCAGATTCTTTTCTTTCGACGAAATAAGCGAAACCGCTGCACGCAGATACAGTCCTTCCCTGCTTTCAGAACTGGATACACTTCAGATGGCAGCAGAAATGTGGAAGGCATTCGGTGCTTCCGAATAGTATTTTTATTTATAAATCAAAAATATGCACGGTATCTTTGAAAGGTCGGGCAAATGACCTTTCCATTCCTGAACAGTCTTGGTTTTGATATATTCCCCCTCACAGGTAATATTGGCAGCCACACAAAGTTTGGTTTGCGGACGGCAGGCTTTCAAGATATCCTCCAGCATCTTGTTGTTACGGTAAGGTGTTTCGATGAAAAGCTGTGTCTGATGCTCACTGTATACCCGCTGTTCCAGTTCCTTCAATCTTTTCTGACGTTCTCCCGGTTCGATAGGCAGATAACCGTGGAAAGCGAAACTTTGTCCGTTGAAGCCCGAGCCCATGACCGACAGGATAATAGACGACGGTCCCACCAAAGGAACCACCTTCAGATTCTTGCGCTGTGCGATAGCTACAACATCTGCTCCCGGATCGGCAACGGCCGGACAACCTGCTTCCGAGATTACTCCCATGGAGTTTCCTTCCTGCAACGGTTTCAGATAACCCGAGATAGCTTCGGGTGACGTATGTTTGTTCAACGGATAAAACGTCAGTTCGTCGATATTGATATCCCGATCCACTTTTTTCAGGAATCGGCGTGCCGAGCGCACATCCTCTACGATAAAATGACGAATCTGCAGAATGATTTCTCTATTGTACGAAGGAAGGACTTTTTCTACCGGAGTATCACCAAGAGTCACCGGCAGCAAGTATAATGCTGTATCCATGATTGTCTATAATCTATATTTTTGTAGCTCAGTCTAAAGTCAGATTGCCGAAATCAGTACGTTCCAGCAGTGTGGCAATACTCACGTCAGAGTGTTGCTTCATGTATTTTTCTACAAGCTGCATTCCCAGCCATAAGCCTATTACCGGCGGAATCTTCTCACCGTTGAGTACCATGCTCGGATCGGAATGTGTATATGCACGAATCAGCATCGGGTCTGTACTCGCGAGATGTCCCCTTTCTTTCATCCATTTCCACATCTCCTTCTCATGTTCCTTGCACCAGTCTTCTTCCTCGCTGCTATATCCCAGCATTGCTCCGTTCGATTTCATCTTAAGTACCTTACGCACTACCCAGTGTATTTTTCCCTGGTGCATGATGACATCGTATAGCGAACGGTGTCCCGGACGCCATTCAAACGGATATAAGCTAAGCAGATAGAAGGTAAAACAGTCGGGAAGTATCCGGTCCGGATTCATCGAGCGGCGCTGATAGTCGTAATAATACCGGCGATAAAGCGGATAGTCTTCGCCCATGTACTTGTCAATACTGAAGCCCAGCAAGCTGTCGCCCACCACTACCGACTGGTTGAGTGCTGAGATTTGCGAGTAGACTGCCGGTATGGGAAATGAAGGTATCTCTTCCCGCAAACGGTGAAAACCTTCGGTAAATCCCTTTTCAAGGGAAGTCATATCTTTGAACTTCTCGGTCGCATCCTGCATCAGCCGGAGCAAAATTGTGTCCGAGTAATACTCACACAAGCGTTCGTTGATAGCCGGCTCGTCTACTGTACCCAGCATGAGCACATCTTCTATCAGAATCTTGGTAGCACGCGGACAGTCGAGGCTCATTTTCTGCAATGCCGAGAAGCTGTTCATTGCCGTGGCCTCAAATTGCAGACGGTCGTAACGGAAAACCTTTATATTCTTATTAAGCAAAACATCGCCGTCTTGCTCTCCTGTATGACAGGAAACAAGTACGACGATGCTTAGTAATATGAATATAAATTTTCTCATGTAAACAGTTTATCCGTCAGGTATTATCCGTAGATAATATTTCCGCTTTCGTCTTTGTATTCATCCAGACCCTTTTCGTAAGTAGCCATAGCACGAAGACTCATACCTACGCTAGAGAAACCTCCATCGTGGAACAGGTTCTGCATAGTGACTTTACGAGTAAGGTCAGAGAACATTACGATACAGTAGTCAGCACATTCGTCAGCCGAAGCATTGCCCAGAGGCGACATGCGGTTGGCAAAGTCGAACAGTTTATCCATACCTTTTACTCCCGATCCGGCAGTAGTCATGGTAGGCGACTGTGAAATGGTATTGATACGTACGTGATGTTCGCGTCCGTAAATGTAACCGAAGCTACGTGCGATAGATTCAAGCAAAGCTTTCGCATCTGCCATATCATTGTAACCGTAGAATGTACGCTGTGCAGCTACATAGCTCAGTGCAACGATAGAACCGTATTCGTTGATAGCATTCAGTTTTTTAGCCGACTGAATCATCTTATGGAATGAAACGGCTGAAATATCCAGCGTTTTGTTCAACATATCATAGTCAAGGTCATCGTAAGTACGTTTCTTACGTACGTTAGGTGACATACCTATAGAGTGCAGTACAAAGTCGATTTTACCTCCCAATACCTCCATTGAACGCTTGAAAACGTTTTCCAAATCTTCTACGCTTGTAGCGTCTGCCGGAATCACTTCGCAATTCAGCTTTTCTGCCAATGCAGAAACTTCTCCCATACGGACAGCAACAGGAGTATTGGACAAAGTGATCACTGCTCCTTCTTCAACAGCTTTTTCTGCAACTTTCCATGCAATAGACTGTTCATTCAGAGCACCAAAAACAATACCTCTTTTTCCTTTCAGTAAATTATAACTCATACTTTTTTTATTATAAATTTGGGGCAAAGATACAAACAATTCTGTTAATCCTGATATTTTCAGGCATGAATCTATGAAAAATGAACAATATTCCCCCCTGCATACCAAAGAATGCATCTTTTGTCAATTTTTCATATATAAAAACACAAGATTGCACATTTTTTTCACCTATTGAATCAAAATGTTCACATCGTTTTCATGCGAACCTGCTAATTTTGTAAACATCAACAAGAGGTTTTTCATAATATTTATTAAGGTTAGAAATTAGGTTAAAAAAAGGTCTTTATTATCCTGCCTGTCAACCTTCTGTGAAAGAACGTTGCCAGGCGCTAAGGATAATAAGTACATTCAAGAAAACCTCACCTTTATTTAAATAGAGTAAAAGAACAACAAGATAAACATAAATATTAGCGCTCATGATTACATTTAGCAACTTAAGACAATGGGCTTTATCAGTATGCATCGCAGCTTTTGCACTGGGCTACACAAACAGTGTAACGGCAAAAAATGCAACAGAAGCCGATAACATCTACAGTGAACTGCCATTTCAGATGAATAAGGTTCAGCTGCCGGTATTTCCCGATTATTCGCGTTCTATTACTGAATTCGGTGCTGTAGCCGACGGTATTACGCTCAATACAGAAGCTTTCGACAAAGCTATCAAGGCCGTAGCCGAAAAGGGTGGCGGTAAGGTTATCGTACCTGCGGGACTGTGGCTTACCGGTCCTATCGTACTGCAAAGCAACATCAATTTATATCTGGAAGAAAACGCACTGGTTCTGTTTACAGCCGACCACACTCAGTATCCTATCGTCAAAACTTCATTCGAAGGACTGGAAACACGCCGCTGCCAGTCACCGATATCAGCTCTCAACGCTGAAAACGTTGCCATCACCGGAAAAGGTGTGATGGACGGAAACGGTGATACATGGCGTCCGGTAAAGAAAGACAAAATGACTGCCAACCAATGGAAAAAGCTGGTGGCTTCGGGTGGTGTACTCGATGAATCAGGACGTATCTGGTATCCGAGCGAAGGCTCTATCAAAGGAGCTATGGCATGCAAGAACTTCAATGTGCCCGAAGGAATCAATACCGATGAAGAATGGAACAGCATACGCGACTGGCTGCGTCCGGTTCTGCTGAGCTTTATCAAGTGTAAAAAGGTGTTGCTGGAAGGCGTAACCTTCAAGAACTCTCCAAGCTGGTGTCTGCATCCGCTTTCTTGCGAAGACATTACCATCAACAATATCAGCGTATCTAACCCCTGGTACTCACAGAATGGTGATGCACTCGACCTGGAGTCTTGCAACCGTGCACTGATTCAGAACAGCAGCTTCGATGCCGGCGACGATGGTATCTGTATCAAGTCGGGTAAGGACGAAGACGGACGCCGTCGTGGTGAACCTTGCCAAAATGTCATCATCCGCAACAACGTAGTTCTGCACGGACATGGAGGTTTCGTTGTAGGTAGCGAAATGTCAGGTGGCGTAAAGAACATCTACGTAGACAACTGTACATTCCTGGGAACTGATGTCGGCTTGCGTTTCAAGAGTACCCGCGGACGTGGTGGTGTAGTAGAAAACATCCATATCAACAACATCAACATGATCAACATCCCGAACGAAGGATTGATTTTCGACTTGTTCTATGGCGGAAAGGCTCCGGGTGAAGGCGACGGTTACAACAACCCGACAGAACAAAAGATTCCTGCCGTAACAGAAGAAACTCCTGCTTTCCGCGACATTTTCATCAAGAACGTTACAGCAAAGAACGTAGGACGTGCTATCTTGTTCAACGGTTTGCCGGAAATGCCTATCAAAAATATCCACATCGAAAACGTAACCATGTCGGATGCTAAAGACGGCGTAATACTGAACCGTGCAGATGGAGCTACACTGAAAAACGTGAAAGTCATTACTACTAAAGGTGGAAACAACCTGAAAATGCAGAATGTAACAAACGTTACTGTAGGCGACAAACAATATAAAAAGGTAGGAAACCAGGCAGAATCGTATAAATTCTAACCCGAATCCTTCCGTTATCAGAAATAAGAACGACGAAGGGTCTGTAAACATCCGGTTCAAGTCACGCAAGCTTGGTTCTCATGTTTACAGATCCTTTCTTCCTTTTCGGAACTTCCGACTATAAAATCATATACTACTCCGACAAGTTCTTTGATATCCGGAACTTATCGGATACCGATAAAATGCTGAATATATTATGAAAACATTCTCTGCAATCTGTCTGGCACTGCTGGCAGGAGAACTGAGTGCATCGGCACAAGGTCAGGAAAAGAAAATAGAAGTCATCGTTGAAAATCCGTGGAACGCTGAAAAGGTGGACGAGCCTGTCGTTATTGATCTCAGTTCCCTTGGAGCAGGATTTACTGTCAAGTCGGCTACTGTTTTCGACGGGACAAACGAAATTCCCTCACAGCTCGACGATATGAACGGTGACACCCGTGCCGACGAACTGGCTTTTGTCATCAACCTGCCGGCTTCGGGCAAGAAGACACTCAACGTCACACTATCCAGTCTTAAAAGCGACAAAACATATCCGGCACGTGTGTATGCCGAAATGTTGTTCCGCACTTCCAAGAAAAACAAATATGCCAAAGGATATGCCATCTATGCCGACGGTGCTTCGGACACTTACAACGTACAGCATCACCACGGAGCGGCTTTCGAAAGTGAGCTGGTAGCATACCGCATTTATTTCAATGAGAAACAGACTACCGACCTGTACGGAAAATTCCACAAAGGTCTGGAGCTGGAAGAAAGTCAGTTCTACCCTACCGGCGAACAGTTGAAGCGCGGCTTCGGCGATGATGTCATCAAGGTAAACAGCAGCTGCGGAGCCGGAACACTGAGAGGATGGGACGGTACACAGTCTACACTTATCAAACCGGTTGCCGTACGCGGACAGCGTATCCTGGCTTCAGGACCGGTACGTACCATTGTCGATGCAGAGGTAAAGGGCTGGCAGTATCAGAACAAGGAACTGAACATGATAAACCGCTATACACTGTATGCCGGACACCGCGATGCACAGGTAGATGTGCTGTTCGATGCTCCGCTGGATAAGGAAGTATTCTGTACCGGTGTGCAGAACATTACAGGACACGCCGACATGTTTTCCGACCATAACGGACTGGTTGCAAGCTGGGGTACAGACTGGCCGGTAAACGATACAGTGAAATATAAAAAAGAAACCGTAGGACTGGCTACTTATATTCCCAAGAAGTATGTGGTAAAAGAAACATCCGACAAGGAAAACTTCCTTTATACCATCAGCGCTCCCGGAAAAAGTTCGTTCCGCTACTATACATCATTCACCTCGTGCAAGGAAACCTTCGGTTATCCCGACAAGGAAAAATGGTTTGCCTACGTACAGGAATGGAAAAAGGCGTTGGAACAGCCGGTCAAAATTACAGTCGTCAAGAAATAGTCACAACATAAACACCACATCGGGACACAGAAGTTAAAAAAGACAAAGCGAATGGATGTTTCAGGCACTCCGGACGTATTTTATAAAAGTCAGACGATGTGAATAACACACAAATGCGAACAAAATAATTTATTAACTAAATAACCATAATCCATGAAATCAATCGTATTCTCAATCTTACTGGGAAGCTGCCTCGTACCCTCGGTACAGGCACAAAACTATGTATCGAAGGTATGGGTTGCCGACCAGGGTGACGGAACATACAAGAATCCGGTACTATATGCCGATTACTCCGATCCCGATGTTTGCCGTGTAGGCGATGACTTCTACATGACCTCATCCAGCTTCGGATGTCTGCCGGCTTTGCAGATTCTCCACTCCAAAGATCTGGTAAACTGGAGTATCGTGAGCGCAGCCGTTCCGGCTTCACTTCCACCTCATACAGATGTGACGCCTCAGCATGGCAACCGTGTATGGGCTCCGTGTATCCGTCATCACAACGGTGAATTCTATATATTCTGGGGAGATCCTGATCAGGGTATCTTCATGACAAAGGCTAAAGACGTAAAAGGTCCGTGGTGCGAACCGGTACTGGTAAAGGCTGCCAAAGGTATCATTGATACTACTCCGCTATGGGACGAAGACGGACGGGTATATCTGGCACACGCATATGCCGGAAGCCGTGCCGGACTGAAGAGTGTGATCGCCGTATGCGAACTGAGTGCTGATGCTACCCGTACCATCAGTCCGTCACGTATCGTTTTCGACGGTCATGAGGCACATGAAACTTGCGAAGGACCGAAGTTCTACAAGCGCAACGGATATTATTATATCTTCCATCCGGCTGGTGGTGTTCCTACAGGCTGGCAGGTCGTACTGCGTTCGAAAAACGTATACGGACCGTATGAATGGAAAACCGTGCTGGCACAAGGCAACAGCCCTGTCAACGGACCTCATCAGGGAGGCTGGGTAGATACCCCAAGCGGAGAAGACTGGTTCCTGCACTTCCAGGATGTGGGTGCAGCCGGACGTCTGGTTCACCTGCAGCCGGTAAAATGGGTAAACGACTGGCCTGTAATCGGTGAAGACAAGGATGGCGACGGTTGTGGCGAACCTGTACTGACTTACAAAAAACCGAACGTAGGAAAGACATATCCTATCTGTACCCCGCAGGAAAGCGATGAGTTCAATACAAACGAACTGGGTCTGCAATGGCAATGGAATGCCAATATCAACGACAAATGGTACTTTGCCGATCAGGAACATGGAGTATTGCGCCTCTATTCTTATCCGGTTCCCGAAAACTACAAGAGCCTGTGGGATGTGCCCAACATGCTGCTGCAAAAAATCCCAGCTCCAAGCTTCAGCGCTACCATGAAGATGAAGTTCTCTCCTATCACCAAGTACAAAGGCGAACGTACAGGACTGGTAGTTATGGGTATGAACTATGCAGGTATCGTGCTCGAAAATACCGAAAACGGACTGGTTCTCTCTCAGGTAGAATGCAAGAAAGCCGATCGTGGCGGTCAGGAAACCGTAAACGAAACCCTTCCGCTGAAAGGTAATGAAATTTACCTGCGTGCCGAAATCACTACTACGGGTGAAAAGATCGGCAAGAGCGAAGGCGGACACGACCTGGTGGTAAAATGTCAGTTGAGCTACAGCACCAACGGAAAGAAATTCCACAAGTTCGGAAAAGAATTCCAGGTGAAAGAAGGCAAATGGATAGGTGCCAAAGTAGGTACATTCTGCACACGTCCGGCCATCAAGACCAACGACGGCGGCTGGGTAGATGTTGACTGGTTCAGAATCGACAAGTAAAAACGTACAAAAAAATAAAAAACTTGCCCACGTTTATCACAAAACATGGGCAAGTTTTTTTATACATATCAGCATAAAAAAAGCCCGGAAATCTCACGACTTCCGGACCCCAAATATGCTAAAATACAAAATATTCTATCTTATGATTCTCTTACTTCCCATCCCAAAGCACTAGCTCCGAGTACGGCAGCATCAGCATCTTTCAACTGAGAAAGAAGCAATTTTGTTTTTCCTTTATAGATATTCAATACATTTTCTTCCAATGCTTTCTGGATAGGCTTCATGATATAGTCACCCGACTTAGCCAGACCACCGAAGAGAATGATTGCTTCAGGGCTAGAGAATGCAACGAAGTTAGCCAATGCAGTACCCAAAACTTTACCGGTAAATTCGAAAATTTCCAAAGCCAGCTTATCGCCTTTTACAGCTGCATCGTAAACATCTTTAGACTGGATTTCTTCTGACGGGATGTTTCTCAACAAGCTTGGTTCAGAACGTGCAACAAGGAATTCGCGAGCTGTACGTGCCACACCTGTAGCCGAGCAGTAAGTTTCCAGACATCCTTTACGTCCGCATCCGCACTGACGTCCTGCCGGATCAACAACAACATGGCCAAGTTCACCAGCAAAACCATCGTGACCGTAAACCAGCTGACCGTTGATAACGATACCGCTACCTACACCAGTACCCAATGTAATCATGATGAAATCTTTCAGACCGCGTGCTGCACCGTATGTCATTTCACCGATAGCCGCCGCATTTGCATCGTTTGTAAGTGCTGTAGGAATACCCAGACGTTCTTCGAACATAGCAGCCAAAGGAATAACTCCCTTCCATGGCAAGTTCGGAGCAAATTCGATTGTTCCACTATAATAGTTACCGTTAGGAGCACCTACTCCCATACCTTTAATCTTTTCTGCACCGCCAAACTGCTGGAGCAACGGAAGAAGCTTCTTGCATACAGCGTCCACATATTCGCTTACTTCAGCGTACTGCTGTGTTTTTACAGAATCGGAAGCCAATACATTACCACGAGAATCTACTACTCCGAAAACAGTATTAGTACCACCGATGTCCATTCCCACTACGTAGGGTTTTTCCATATTTATTGTCATGACATTAAATTGTTAAAGGTTAGTTATATGTGGCAAATGTACGCAATCGGAGAAAACCGAACAAATTTTTTTATAAGTTTATTCAACCCTTGTGTAACTTTTTATATCTTAGCCGCGTCTAACGACACGTAACCTGACACAAATCAATCTTAATCATGATACGCTTACAAGGCATCAACAAGACATATCACAACGGAGCACCGCTACACGTGCTGAAAGGCATAGATCTCCGCATCGAGAAAGGTGAATTCGTTTCTATTATGGGGGCCTCCGGATCGGGAAAGTCTACCTTACTAAATATATTAGGAATTCTCGACAACTACGATTCGGGCGAGTATTACCTGAACGATGTGTTAATAAAAAATCTGAACGAAACCCGTGCGGCGGAATACCGGAACCGCATGATCGGATTCATCTTTCAGTCGTTCAACCTGATTTCGTTTAAGAATGCCATGGAAAATGTGGCACTGCCGCTGTTTTATCAGGGAGTGGGCAGAAAGAAAAGAAACGAACTGGCTATGGAGTATCTCGACAAGCTGGGACTGAAGGAATGGGCACACCACCTGCCCAACGAGCTTTCGGGCGGACAGAAGCAGCGTGTGGCCATAGCCCGGGCACTGATATCGAAACCTCAGATTATCCTTGCCGACGAACCTACGGGTGCACTCGACAGCAAGACGTCGGTAGAGGTAATGAACATCCTGAAGGAGCTGCACGACAAAGAAGGACTGACCATCGTGGTTGTGACGCACGAAAGCGGAGTAGCCAACCAGACCAACAAAATCATCCACATCAAAGACGGAGTGATAGAGCGGATAGAAGACAACATCGACCACAATGCATCTCCTTTCGGCAAGAACGGATTTATGAAATAAACGCACACAGAACCAGCCATGACCGACTTGATACAGGAAATATACGGAACCATCATGCGCAACAAGCTGCGCACCATACTGACGGGATTTTCCGTAGCATGGGGAATTTTCATGCTGATTGTATTGCTGGGGGCAGGAAACGGACTTATCCATGCTTTCGAGGGACAATCGCAGAACATGAAAATGAACTCTATCAAAATTTATCCGGGATATACATCGAAACCGTTCAACGGACTGAAAGAAGGCCGAAGACTCTCGCTGAATGAAAGCGATCTTCAGCTTACCGCAGAGGCTTTTCCCGATAAAGTCATCACCACCGGAGCCAGCATCAGCAAGAGCGACGCCATCCTCACCTTCGGCAAGGAACACGTTTCCATTTCGCTGGAGGGCGTCTTTCCCAACTATACGGAACTGGAAGCTGTAAAACTGAAACAGGGACGTTTCATCAACGACCGCGACATGAAGGAACGCCGGAAGATGATCGTACTGCACGAAAAGACTGTCAAGATGCTGTTTCCACGTACCCAGGCGATAGGAAAGTATATCGATGTACAAGGAGTGGCCTATCAGGTAATAGGCATCTACACCGACCAGAACAGTTTCTCGCCCTCGGCACTTGTTCCCTTCACGACACTTCAGCTTGTATACGGCAAGGGCGACAGTATAGACAACCTGACATTCACTACGCAAGGGCTGACAGACGAAGTCACCAATGAGAAATTCGAGCAGAGCTACCGCCGTGCCATGGGGCTCCACAAAAACTTCAATCCTACCGACCAGAGTGCCATCTGGATGTGGAACCGCTTCACTCAATATCTCCAGCAAGAATCGGCAGCCCGTATGCTGCACATAGCTATCTGGGTAATCGGTATATTCACCCTGCTGAGCGGCATCGTGGGGGTAAGCAATATCATGCTTATCACCGTACGCGAACGTACCCACGAGTTCGGCATCCGGAAAGCTCTGGGAGCCAAACCGATGTCTATCCTGTGGCTCATTATCTCGGAGAGTGTGGCCATCACTACTTTTTTCGGCTATATCGGCATGGTGGCAGGCATTGCCGTCACAGAATATATGAATCAGATAGCAGGCAGACAGACCGTCGATGCGGGTGTGTTCAGCGTAACGGTTTTCGAAAACCCGACAGTAGACCTCAGCATAGCTGTTCAGGCCACACTCACACTGATAATCGCCGGCACGCTTGCCGGACTCTTTCCGGCACGTAAGGCAGCCCGTATCCGTCCTATTGAAGCATTAAGAGCAGACTGACATGAGAAGAGTAGATTTTGACACCTGGGAGGAAATCCTCCTTACCATTACACGTAACAAGACACGAAGCGTGCTTACTGCCTTCGGTATCTTTTGGGGAATATTCATGCTGGTTGCCCTCATGGGCGGAGCTCAGGGTATGCAGGACATGCTTTCACGCCAGTTTCAGGGATTCGCCACCAATTCCGGCTTTATGGCGACAAACAAGACCTCGAAAGCCTACAAGGGTTTTCAGCAGGGAAGGGGGTGGAACATGGAAAATCAGGATGTGGAACGCATACGCAACTCTGTGCCAGGCATCGATGTGGTGACTGCCACCATCGCACAATGGGGAGTAAATATCGTACGCGAGGAATACACGCTGTCGGGAACCCTGAAAGGACTTTATCCGGAATACGACAAGATAGAAGAACCGATTATCCGTATGGGACGTTCGCTGAACGAAACCGACATACGCGACCGCCGGAAGGTGTGCGTCATCGGGAAGCGTATCTACGAAACGCTCTTTCCCAAGAAAGACAATCCGTGCGGACAATTCATCGAGATAAATGGCATCTATTACCGTGTAGTAGGCGTAAACGAGGCTACAGGCAACATGTCGGTCAACGGACAGTCGGAAACCTCGGTGGTTATCCCGTTCACCACCATGCAGCAGAACTATAACCGTGGCAAGCAAATCGACATGCTGGGATATACAGCCAAGAAAGGATATTCCATCAGTCAGGTGGAAAAGGATGTGGAACGTACCATCAAGCTGGCACACGCCATTCATCCCGACGACGAACAGGCTGTCATCCGTGTAAATGCGGAAGCAATGTTCAGCATGATGGACAACCTGTTTACGGGCATCCGGATGCTGGGATGGCTCGTAGGACTGGGTACACTGCTCGCCGGAGCCATCGGAGTCAGCAATATCATGATGATAACCGTCAAGGAACGGACAACTGAAATCGGTATCCGCCGCGCCATCGGTGCACGTCCCGACGACATTCTGCAACAGATTCTGCTGGAAAGTATGGTACTTACTACGCTGGCCGGTATGGCGGGCATATCGTTTGCCGTCTTCCTGCTCAACATCGTAGAAACGGCCACTTCAGAACCGGGACTTCCGGCACATTTCCTTATCAGTTTCTGGCAGGCTGTCGGAGCTTGCATCCTGCTCGTTGTTCTGGGACTGCTTGCAGGACTGATACCTGCTTACCGTGCCATGGCTATCAAACCGATAGAGGCGATACGCGACGAATAAACGCTTACCTGCTGTTAGTAATGAAGAAATAAAAACATAAACCAATTTATATGAAGAAGTATATCAAAATAGGCATATTGGTGCTCATCGCACTGATATTTATAGGAACATTCGTTTTCCTGTATCAGAAGTCACAGCCTAAAGACACGAAGTACGACATTCAGAAAGTAGAAACCACCAATCTGGTACAGACTACCGTAGCAACGGGAAAGATTGAACCGCGCGACGAGGTACAGATCAAGCCGCAGATTTCGGGTATCATTGCCGAAGTATACAAAGAAGCGGGCGAGAAAGTAAAGAAAGGTGAAGTCATAGCCAAAGTAAAGGTTATCCCCGAACTGGGACAACTGAACTCTGCCGAAAGCCGTGTCCGCCTGGCAGAAATGAACGGACGTCAGGCAGAAACCGACCTGACACGTATGGAAAAGCTTTACAACGATAAGCTGGTAAGCAACGAGGAATACGAAAAGACACTGCTGGCTGCCCGTCAGGCACGTGAAGAGATTCAGGCAGCCAAAGATAATCTGGAGATTGTAAAAGAAGGTATCACCAAAAACAGTGCTTCGTTCAGCAGCACTCTTATCCGTTCTACCATCGACGGTCTGATACTGGACGTACCTGTCAAGGTAGGAAACTCGGTTATCATGAGTAACACATTCAATGACGGTACGACCATCGCTACCGTAGCCGATATGAGCGACCTGATTTTCCGCGGCAACGTAGACGAAACGGAAGTAGGACATATCCGTGAGGGAATCCCCGTAAAAATCACTCTGGGAGCCTTGCAGAACATGAAATTCGATGCCATACTGGAATATATCTCGCCCAAGAGCGTAGAAAACAACGGAGCCAACCAGTTTGAAATCAAGGCAGCCATTACTGTTCCCGACAGTGTTACCATCCGTTCGGGCTACAGTGCCAATGCCGAAATGGAGCTTCAGCGTGCAGATAATGTGCTGGCTGTACCGGAAAGCACACTGGAATTTTCGGGAGATTCTGCCTTTGTCTACGTACTGACCGACAGTGTTCCGCTACAGAAGTTCGTACGCCGTGCTGTCAAGACCGGTATCAGCGACGGAATCAAAATGGAAATCAAACAAGGTGTCAGTGCCGGCGAACTTGTCCGCGGACTGAAACACGAAGACTAATCTTTATGCAATCATGAAACTGAAACAATTATTTATCATAGCTTCCGTTGTCACAATGCCGGCTTATGCCCAGCAGAAATGGGACTTGAAGCAATGTATCGAACATGCCATTGCAAACAATCTGACCATCAAGCTACAGGAAGCCCAGCGCGAGCAGAGTAAAGTAGAGTTGAGCACAGCCAAAAACAGCTTCCTGCCCGACTTGAACGGAAGCGCATCGCACTCATTCAATTTCGGCCGGAGTCTTCAGGCAGACAATACCTATCAGAGCCTCAACACCCAAAATACGGGACTGAACCTGAGCACCAGCATTCCACTGTTCAGCGGACTTCAGAAAATAAACAACGTAGCACTCTCGAAACTGAATCTGCAAGCGGCTATGGAAGACCTGAACAAAGCCAAAGAAGATATCAGCATACAGGTAGCTTCGGCCTACCTGCAAGTGCTTTTCAATGAAGAACTGGTGAAAGTAGCCAACGAACAGCTTGCGCTGAGCAAGGAAATGCTGGAGCAGAAAACAGCTTTCTACAAAAACGGAAAGGCTTCGCAGGCCGAGTGGTATGAAGCCAAGGCTCGTGTGGCACAAGACGAACTATCAGCCGTACAGGCGGAAAACAACCGGCGTCTTTCGCTGCTCGACCTGAGCCAGCTGCTGGAGCTTCCCTCTCCCGATGATTTCGCTATCGTATCACCGGCTACCGACTCCATTGCCGGCCTCAAGATACAGACATCACCGACCGAGGTATATGCCGAAGCGGTTCTGACCAAACCTTCCGTCAAGGCAGCACAGTACCGGCTGGAGGGAGCAGAAAAGAGCATCCGCATGGCTAAGGGAGCCTATTATCCGCAACTCAGCTTCGGAGCAGGTATCAGTACCAATTTCTATAATGTATCGGGCATGGAGAACGGTAATTTCGGTTCACAGTTGCGCGACAACTTCAGCCAGTATATCGGTTTCTCGCTCAGCGTTCCAATCTTCAACCGTTTTGAAACCCGTAACCGCGTACGCAGCGCCCGTATCCAGCAACATACATACTACTGGCAACTGGAGGAAAGCAAAAAGAACCTCTACAAAGAAATACAGCAGGCGTACTACAATGCCGTAAACGCCGAAACCCAGTATCACAGCAGCCTTACAGCCGACGAAGCGGCACAGGCTTCCTTCCTGCTGATGAAAGAGAAGTACACCAACGGCAAGGCAAACGCTACGGAGTACAACGAATCGCGTACGGCCTGGATGAAAGCCGTTTCCGACCGTCTTCAGGCCAAATACGACTACCTGTTCCGCACCAAGATACTCGATTTCTACCGGGGTATTCCACTTACGCTGTAATACAACCCGAAACGATATACGTCTATATAAAAAGAGAGCCGCAGGCGATACTCCACGTACGACCTGCGGCATTTTTGTTGTGTATATTTCGGAAACTCGATATCGTGCCTACTATTTTGACGATACAAAAATAGGGATGTCATGTTACATCCCTATTTCCTGTGTGTGATAATATTATTTAGAATCGGTTACAATCGGAGCAATCCATGCTTCCGCCATTACTTTCCTGCCACCAGAGCAGCAGCTTCCAAAGGTTGGTCGGTCGTGATATAATCTACATTCAGGTCTATCATCTTTTTCATGTCTTTCTCATTGTTCACAGTCCAGACATTAACCTTCATGCCCAGTTCGTGAGCCTCTTTCACCCATTCCGGATGTTTTTCGAATGCTTTATAATGATAGTCTATGCCATTAGCACCCTTTGCCTTTACGTCCTTGGGAGCGATGTCACTCTTCAGGTAAGCGATTTCCGATTTGGGAGTAAGACGAGCAAGCTGCTCACAGATATTCATGCTGAATGAGATATATTCCACCTGCTTTTCCAATCCGTATTCCTTTACCATTTTTACAGTAGTTTCTGCAATCTGGTCTTCCTGTGCCTTTGTTTTATGAGGCTTGATTTCCAGAATCAGCTGTACATCCGGCAATTTCTTTCCGGCTTCCAGATAATCGGCAAGCGTAGGAAGTTTCTCACCGTTCTTCAGTTTCAGGTCCTTCAGCTTATCGTAAGCCGTTTCACCGATAACCAGTCCGTCTATCGCATCATCGTGGTTTACTACCACCACTCCGTCGGCTGTGAGCTGTACGTCAAATTCAGAACCATACACTTTAGCTTCGGCAGCTTTTTTCAATCCTGCAATAGAATTCTGTGCCGAACCTTCTGCTTTCCAGAATCCGCGGTGAGCGATCACCTGTGTCTGAGCCTGACCTGCCAGTGTAAAGAGTGCACAGGCACAAGCCATCAGTAAATTTCTTGTTTTCATAATCATCGTTATTTATTTTCAGTTTGTTTATCAGAACGCATATCTCAACCCGATCTGAACCTGATAAGGAGTACCGTTCAGACTAGACACACCGGTATTTGCATTGACATTGTATACATACTCTTTTTTCTCCTTATCGAAGCTCTTGATGGTATAAATCTTCTGAGCTCCCAAGTTATGTCCTGCACCCCAGTCCTTGTTCAGCATATTCAGTACGTTGAATATATCGACCGAGAGTTCCAGACTGTGTTTCTTGTAGAACTGGAATTTCTTAGCCAGACGCAAGTCGAGTGTACCGTAGAATCCGTTTACTCCACCGTTACGTTCGGCTACCTTTCCGAAACTCTTGCGAATATAATCTTTTGTACTTTCCTCTACATCCGGATTAGAAAGAATATTGTTAATACCGTCTTTCAGATACTGCGGAGTATTCGGATCGTTCGGATTGTAAATATAAGCCAAATCATTTGAATCTACAAAGTCACCGTTCACATTTCCACCTACGATGAGTGAATAGCGTGTACCGCCGATACCTGAGAAGCGTGCACCCACACTGATTCCCCAGAAAGTAGGAGCTGTACCATATACTACCACTTTATGACGGAACTGATTGCTTGAATAGCTCATCTGGCTCAAATCACGCGGATCGTCTACAACCATCTGAGAAAGTGTAGCCGAGTTTGCCACGTTACCGTTGTAAGAAGTATTGTCTTTTGTATCGTTCCATGTATAGCTGAATGAAAGTTCTCCATCCTTGAAATAACGCCATGTACCATCGATAACGAAAGCAAACTGATTAACCTTACCTTCACTTACCATTTCGAGCACACGTCCTACCTTGTCGCTCTTTCTGCTCTCTTTCCAGTCGGCTACCCCCTTATCGTCGATCGTATTTGCAGGGACATACACTCCACGGTTTCCTTCGGAAGCGATACGGAAGTACGGTTCATCCACCATGTTACGGTCTACATACATATAGTTGTTGCGTCCCAGTGTCATATATCCGGCTACACTCATTTTCAGGCGGTCGCTGAAGAAATGTGTATACGAGAGGTTAGCCTTATAGATAACCGGCACCTTACAGTCAGCACCATTCATGTTAATGGTAGAAAGTTTTTCCACATTCGGGTTATTGAAAAGTCCGGCTCCCGGTGCTGTAGACGGATCCTTGCGGTACGAAGGGAAATCCGGACGGATGAGGTTCAGCATTTCCTGATAGTTGGAAGCTGTTTTGTCAAGTGTAATATCCAGCGAAGCAGTACGTGTACCGTCGAACACCATGTTGTTGATCATGGCATAGTTGTTGATATCGGAAGCAAAGATACCAGCACCGGCACGGATGATATCTTTATGTTTGTCATTGATATCCCAGGTAAACTGCAAACGCGGCTGAACCTGGAAAGTAGACAAGCCATTGTCTGTTCTCAATCCCAATTCATCGTATACAGTCTGATTGAACGTACCCTTGTTGAAATAAGTAGCATTATCCAGACGCAAGCCGGCAATCAGTTCAAATCCCGGGAAAAGCTTAGTCTGCAACTGTGCATAAGCACCGGCATTCAGAATGTTTTGTTTCACACGGTCGTCGGGAGTAAGATACAGTTCACGAACATAACGGTACGGTTCCAGATTGTCGAAAGCGTCCAGTCCGTTGAAGTAGAAACGTCCGTTCGTTTCACTACCATAGCGTGAGTTCATGTGTGTATACATCATGTCTACTCCAAACGTATAATTGATTTTGTTTGTATTGTAGTAGAAATTATCGACAAGCTGAAGCACATGATTGTAGAAGTTTTCAGGGCAATAGCGCTGTCCTCCCAACTGAATGCTGGTAGTAGCCGTCTTACCGTCAATCTGAGATTCTACATTGCTGACAACAGCTCGGGGAATATTGGAAGAAGGCAACTCATCGCCAGGCATAGATTCTTCCAGCGTATAAAGGTGCTGCAACTTCAGTTCATTGGTTCCTTTCGGACCTGCTACCGAACGCAAGGTAGCCATGGCACTGTTGTTCAGCGAATGTACATTACCATAAGTTTCGTACAGACAGATAGAGGTATTGTCCCCCAATCCCAGATTATTCATATCGTTTACAAAGTTATCTGTAAACGTCAAAAGATTGGTAGCATTGATCTGCCAGTCTAAACGGGCAAATACGGCATCAGTGCTTTGCTTCTTATCGAAAGCACCAAACTGAGGATTGGATGATACTCCATATTTATCGCGTGCAATTTGTAAGAAACGGTCGCGTACGTCTGTGGTCAGACTATAACGTTTTTCATCGGCAGCACTCTGGATATCGGCAATATACAGCGGACGAGAGTCTGCCTGATGATCCCATGCAATGAAGAAGTGAGCACGGTCTTTTACCAGCGCGCCTCCCAGTGAAGCACCAAACTGATAAGTAGAGAAGTCATTGTCGCGCTTGTTTCCGCGGATATCATACGGACTGGACAACCAGTTGGCACGGGCAAAAGTAAACGCGCTACCGGTCAGCGTATTGGTACCCGACTTGGTAACTGTACTCACCGTACCACCTCCGGCACGTCCGTTGGTCACATCGTACTGATTGGTTACCACCTTAAACTCACGGATAGCCTCCATAGAAATAGCATACGGCACACCGTTTCGGCTTGTCGTACTACCTCCCGAAGTCGGATTCTTTGCCGTCATACCGTCGATGGTATAGTTGGTAGACGATGCAAGCTGTCCTGACAGGCTGGAGCCGGTACTAAGTGGAGAAAGATCTACCAGCGAAGTAAAGTTACGTCCGTTTACAGGAAGCTTTGCCAGGTCGCGTTCCGTAACGGAAGTAGCAGCTCCGGTAGTGGCAATAGTATTCTTCAATGAATTTGCAACTACTTCTACCGCCTCCATCACTACACTCTCTTCTTTCAACTGAAAATCCAGTCGGAGCAAATCTCCCTGATTCAGTGTATATCCAGTTTTCTTCTGATCGCCATAGCCTACGTAAGTTACCGTTATACTGTATGGTCCACCCAGCGGTAACTGCTTGATGGTATATTCACCATTCTCATTTGTAATAGAACCGGTATTAAATCCGGTTGATTCATTCTTTACCTGAATAGCAGCTCCGATAACCCCCATTCCGGTTTCATCGGTTACAATACCCGAAATGACAGCCCGGTTGTCCTGAGCCATCACTTGTCCTGCCGAAAGCAGCAAGACCATAAAAAACAATAAGAACCGTTTAAATTTTGTTGTCATCATATTCTTTAGTTAAGTGTTTCTAAATTGACGCAACAAAAGTAAAAGCCGGGTATTACACCCACATAAACGCGATGTAAAGAAACCGTGTGATTCGTGTGAAGAAACTATTACAGATCTTTTCTCACGACCTGTATACCTATGAGTACATAAAAAAGAACGTTCCGCCAAGCCTTATAAGCCTGACGGAACGTTTTCCTTATCTCCTCTTATGAACTTTGTCCAGAAACATTCCGGACAAAGCCATGCAAGTAATATCCCAAAAGATTATTTTTTCATTGATTTAATCATTGACTGAGACTCGATAGAAGTCTTAAATGTATACTTCTTATCCAAGTACTTCTTGACAGCAGCTGCGGCAGCTTTAACATCGAGGTTACCAGCTTTCTTAAACAGAACTTTCGAAGTATTCAAATCCAAATACTTGTCAATTTCTTCAACTGGTGAGTAAGTACTTTCATTTACTTCAAGATCAACTGATCCAACTTTAGAATTCTTTTGAGCCTCATCAATTGTCATACTAAGCACTACCCAACTACCTTCTGAAGCAAGCCACAATGACTGTCTATCTGGAGAGCTATAATCAGCAAAAGCATTCAAAATTACAGCATAGAGAGTTTCATCAGTAATTTCTTCACCCGGATTTTGCTCTTCAACTTGCTTTCTCAAATCGGCCAATTCTTCAACTGTTACCGGATAAGTAAGTGTATAAGTACCGTTAGTTTCGATGTTATTGAACAAAATCGGTCTGCCTTTCAAATCATCTAGGCCCAAATGTGCAGCAAGTTCATCACCATCAAATGCCAATGCTGTCATGTCCAAAGTCAAGTTTTCAACCACCTGACCTTCTTCTGCTGTAAATCTAGTAACAACCAACTTAGTTGTTGCTGTATTGCCAGCGCGTCCGATAGCAGCACAAAATAAGGTATTCATGCTGACACATTGTATTTTCACCTTCCGATCCATAAAAAAAGGCGGAATAATATCTCGCCCAAGATGAAAAAAATTCCCCTCACCATCCGGTCGGCATGGTAAGGGGAATATCGAAAAACTCAGGAATTACAATTCAGTCGAGCACATGTTCGGGCATACTGTGTGTTTGGACTATAAAATAGCAGTCGACACCGGTTTCAGTATCCGTAGCGTGCATGACAATAGGCGACACTTCCCGAGTGACTGCCCCACCGTTCATATACTCTCTCCAGTCCCATCCCAGCAACGACTTTATTACAGCAAACATCTGCTGGTTTATCAAAGATATATCGTACAGACGGATCTTTTTCCCGTCCGTACCCTTTGCAAACGTCAGTTCCAGAAAAGGAGTTTCACCGTCGACATAAAACTTATAGCTGCCACTATCACGCAGCTGCCAGTTTTCGTCGTACAAATAGAAATCTCTATCCTCATTATTTATCAGGAAAAGTTCATCACCCTGAGCGTAAGGTTCATGTACCGGATTGGCTACCAAAAGATTCAGATAAGCGTCTACTATCTTTATTTCCAGACTAACGGTTTCATGGGTAACATTATCTTTCACCGTAACCATTGTTTTCCCTTTTTGTCTGGGAGCTATACGCAGGCTGCCCATCCCGACCGGACTCGACAAATCGACTGTTACCTCCATAATTTCAGGATTCGCCACTTCCACGTCATAATCTCTGTTTCCCCCTCGTACCATGATACTCTTGGTCCCTATCAAAGGACATTCGTAATAATCTTTCTCGAACGAGAGATGGTAAACTTCAGTTGCCGGTTCGTCTGTGTCACTGCTGCACCCGTTCAAACCGAGCAGGCATAACAAGAAAATACATACACTCCATAAAAACGTTGTCTTCATATCCCAATAAATAAAATCAATATATAATAATTTGCCGTTTATTAATATAAGGTAAACTCATCACCAAATATACAATTATTATTATAAAATAATCTTTTTTCCTATAATATTTTGTTTTAAGCATCATTGTTTCAATCTCACACTCAAACAGAGGCAAAAGATATCTCATACAATAATCCCGTTTTTAAACACATTAGCATCAAAAGAATCATTTTCAATTTGTTTTATAGTATATTTGTTTCGTCACATAAAAACATATATACCTGTTGGCGGAATTAAAATAGCGCATATTTAACTCTGTCAATAGGCTTTTCATTTTTGTAGTTAATATATTGGAGGATTGTAAGTGCGCTAATCTTCCCGATAATCCGGGCAAACAATCCATCTGTATCTTTCGCATAATTCCTTATAATCATAAACTGGTCACACAATTGCGAGAATATGGTTTCAATTCTTTTTCTCGCTTTGGCAAAAGCTGGGAATGTTGGCTTCCATTCTTTTTGATTACATCTGTATGGTACCTCCAATCTGATATTGGCAGTTTCAAACAGATCCAATTGCACTTGGGCACTTATATATCCTCTGTCCCCTATGACTGTACAATTACTATAATCCACTTTCACATCCTTTAGGTAATGAATGTCATGCACACTTAGTTGTGCATACGATATTTGTCTATTAAAAAGTTTGGTCACCTTTAATTTACTAAATATCAACAATATGCACAACTTTTTAAACATAAATCTTTTATAATTTAATTCCGCCAATAGGTAATCTATAAGATTTTTACTTTCGCAGTTCCATTTTGAAACAGCTCAAAGTGCCTAGCACAAAATGTATACAGCGACTGTTTCAGACCTTACACATCCACTTATTCAACAGCCACTTGCCTTCACGCCCGTCCAGCAATAAAAAAGTGAGGGCTACCCCTATCACTAGGAATAACCCTCCAATGATTCTTTAAGAGAGAAATTAATAGAGAAAATTATTATTATTCATGATAACCAAACGGAGTTTCCTGATTGGTTACAACGATTACATTCTTCGTATTGCCAACTTCAGTCAGCGTCATCTTTGTTGGATTTACCGGATCGTCAGCAGTAACTGTAAATGTAACACCACCGTTCAGGTATGCAATCGGACGAACCACAGTATTAAATCCGGCATTCCACAAATCAAGTCCTGTCTGGTCACAGTTACCAGGCAAGTTCAGGTTAATCTGATTGTCAGACAAAACAGTCGTTTCCAAAAGCATTACTCCATAATAAGGTCCATAAGCAATGTTTACAGCATTATCTGCATAGAAATAACTACCAAGAATCAAATAATCCAAAGAATTATTACCCGAAATATTGCTGCTCATCTTCTCCAATCCAGAAGTCACATAACTCTGTCCGTATGAACTCATACCGTCGTAAGTAACAAACCACGGACCACCGTTGGCAAATAACAATGCCGGAGGAGTAGTTTCACCGCTCAATACAGCTTTTCCATCTTCAGACTTCCAAGTACCAGAAGCACTATCGTAAACCAATTTCGATACTTCCATTCCACCCAATGTAATCGGGCTGTAGAATTCCATACCTTCCTTGGTCTGAATGTATGAAAAGACCTCTGTCACATTCTCACCGTCAACTTCATGCGAGATAGCCAGTGTTCGATATGATTTTGTTACGTCATATTTCTCACCATCAGCAGCATAAGAGAAAAGTACATAATTTACTTTTTGCTCAGCTTCCTTGATATCAGTGAGATATGCCTCCCAAGTTTCATTTTCCGGCATCGGAGTCATGGTAATGGTATTACCAGTCTTTTTACCTTTCAATACAACCTGTTCCGGAGTGGCCGACTGAATAGTAAATTCATAGTCACCTTCCATACCGAGTCCTGTAGCACCTACACCCGAGGCCGGATCAGAGAAGAAGTGGAAAATTTCATTATAAGTATCTACAGTCAGTGTAGGACCAGCCTGTTCTTTCAAACGGTAGAGACTTGTCGACTTAGCACCGGGATCAGCGATATCAGCACTTACCGTAACTTCACCTTCTGCAGTAAATGACATCAGCACGTTGTATCCGCCAAAGCTCTGCTGAGAAGAAGGATAATATTTCATCAACCATCCGTTCGGTGCCTCAACCAAAATTTTCCGGGCGTTTTCCATCGCTTCCTCCACACGGTTCGAAGCCGATTCACCGAACAAGTTTTCCGTTTCTGAAGTACAGCCCGCCAGCAAGAACGAACTGATCAGAGTAAAAATATATAATAACTTTTTCATACTCATTCCGTTTTTATCATTTTAATGTTGTCCAATCCATTTCCAGTATATGCGACTGGCGTTCCTGCACTTCTTCATGCAAAGCCTGAATATCAATTCCCCAAGAGTCACTCAGATATTCGGTAACCATATCCAGTTTTTCCTGAATCAATGCGCCACCTACTGTTCCGGCCTGGCTCATGATGTTCTGCCATTCAGCGTCCGATTTTACCACGTAGTTTGCAATGGTTTCTACAAAGTCTTCATCCGGTTTGCTGGAACCATAGGCAGTTACGAAACCGTCTTTACGTGCATCAGCGTCCTGAATGTTCACCCATCCTTCACCTGTATACTTACCGGCAGTAATGTCATTAAAGTCTGTAGAGTAATTCTTTGTCTGATGCAGGATATGAGCAAACTCATGGTGCATGGTCTTGAAGTACCATTCATTCAACACATCTATATTCGGATTTTCGACATCCAGTCCGTTTACGTTGAACAACGTAATCTTCATACCGCCTTCCGCAGTACCCAATACAATGGAACCGCTGGCTGCGTTATATTCCGGTGAACCTACAAAGTGCATGATTTTCGGACAGTAAGTAGGAAGAAACTCCGGAGCAGCCAGTTTGGCATACACTTCCAGCCACAGGTATTTCACCATCTGCGCCAAAGCAATCGACTTGTTGTAATCGGCTGGTATCACGTTATAGTCCATATCCGATTCGATATCCTCAAAACGATACTTCAAGTCAATATTATATGGAGTTGTATAGTTCGTAAGAATCCAGTTATCAAACTCATTGCGCTGAGGAGCTGTCGTATCAAAAATGCTATCAGGAGACAAATCGTCTTCGCTGCATGAGGTAGCAGTACACATGGCTACCAATATCAAAAATAAGTATTTTATCTTTTTCATAACAACTATCATTTTAAAGTTCATTTATCGAGGATTAGCCTCCAGACCAGCTTCTATAACATCTTGTGGCAACTGGAATGCGCGACGCGGATCGTCTTTTGTCAATACGATCGGGTCCATACCATCACGGTTATGAGTAATTTCAATACCGTAGCGTTTTACATCCATCCAGCGTGAACCGTCGTGAATAGTTTCGATACGGCGCATCTGCAACACACAGTGGATCATATTTTCCTGTTTCTTGTTTACAAACGAGAAGCAAGGATTCAGGTGTTTCTTCACTGTACGCTTGGTTTCATCGGTTACAGGTATCGGTGTATATCCCACACCTTCATAGAAGTCTACAATTTTATCTTCTGTCAGTGTTTCCGGATATCCGTATCTTCCGTCACCCTTCGATGCATCCAGCCATTTGTTCATATATTCTACAGCAGTAGCATAGTCAGGCTGAGCCTTCAGAATATTAGCCTCGATGCAGCAAAGCAATGTTTCGTTGGTACTGAACGGAACGATTACAGCGTGACGCAAACCGATACCGTTTACCTTATCTGTATACTCAAAGTACATACGATACTTGAAGAAACACAACTTCTGTTCCACACCGTTCAGGCTGGCATAAAACAACGGGTTGTTCCATGGAGCGCCTGCCCACAAAGTTTCTGTTTCAGTCACCGTACGGTTCATGCCATAACGTTTTGCCATGTTGTAAGGACCATAAATATAAGGCCATGAACTGTAAATCGGAGTAATCAGCAAGTTAGCGTCTACCGATGCAGAAATATACGCATCGCCTCTTTCATCTATTTCAGTGATAGAACCCAGATCGGCCTGCAGCTGGCGCAGTGATCTTGCCGGATTTGTACCCAAAACAGCCTTACCATATTCCAGCACCTTTTCATAGTTCGACTTATCTTCTTTTACATAGAACAGGTAGAAACGTGCGGCAAAAGCATTGGCAGCCTTCTTGTTGAAATGATATTTAGGCACTGAATATAAATTGTCATTAATCAGCGGAAGTCCTTCCAGCAAATCAGCCTCAATATGCTGATAAGTTTCTTCCAGTGTACCTCTGGTATATTCAGGAGCTACTTCTGTTTCCGGTTTCGTAGCGTAAGGAATACCCAATTTTTCCGCAGCGGTAGCCGGATCGTAAGCTTCACAGAAGATATTAGCCAAGACAAAATGTGCATATGCACGGCACAACAGCGCTTCACCTTTCTGAGCGTTCAGCGAAGCCGGATTTCCCATCTGTTCGATAGCCTGCAGTGCATGGTTTGCCGAAGCAATCGCCATATAAAGTCCGTTCCACATTCCCTGCGGAGAGTCCTGATCCGTATCTGTCTTGATATCACTCCACAGATAGGCATCCTGTTCCTGCTGGAACTCAAAGCCATACATCTCACCGTTGTCAGCCGTATTGTCCGAAGCCTGCTCAAACATCATTATCGGATAATAGTTAGGATAAGCCGAAACCAGCAGACTGGCAACCTTCGACTCCGTATCAATTTCTGCACGGTTATCAGGCACTGTATCAAGGAAATCGCTACACGAAGCGAAAGCCCACGCCATCAATAAAGCAGCACTGTATGTTTTTATATTTTTCATCATAATTTTCTCTTTTAAATCAAATTAAATACCCAATCTCAAAGTCAAAGTAAACTGCTTAGGAACAGGAGCGGCCACACCACCGGTGTTGAAGAATTCCGGATCCTGACCGTTCAGCTTCTTGTCGGCATAAATCAGGAACAGGTTGGTTGCCTGAAGTTTCAGTGACAGGTTGCTCAGTTTCATACGGCTGGCCAGTGATTTCGGGAAATCATAGTTCAGTGAAATTTCCTTCATACGGATGAAGTCACCTTTGGCGATACGTTCTGTAGAGTAGTTGTATGCATTGTATGCGCGGCTCAACTGAGAATCCTGACGGTTCATACGTGTATCGGCGATAACCGGTATGTTGGTAATATTTTCGTCACCCGGCTTAGTCCAGCGGTTTACAAACTCTTTCGGTGTTGCATCCAAGTCAGTATATTCATTGCTGAATACCGGATCCAGACGGATTACATTTCCGAATGAGTAAGTGATAAATACATTCAACTTAAAGTTCTTGTAGGTAAATACGTTACCGAAACTACCGGTAATAGTCGGATCGGTCGGACCTTCGTAAACCAGATGATCTTTAACGTTACGTTCCTGGAAGTTGATGTCACTTACAGTCACTTCACCTTTTTCATTGATGAATGTCGGGAGACCTTGTCCGTTCAGTCCCTGGAAGTCCATAGAGAACAGTGAACGTACCGGATAACCTTCCAGAGCAAAACCTGTACCTGCAATCAGGTCGATAACACGTGAGTTAGCATCCAGTTCTGTAACTTCGTTCTTCGCGTTAGAGAAGATAAAGTCGGTATTCCATTTGAAGTCGCGTGTTACAATGTTTCTTGTAGACAATGTAAATTCCACACCGTGTGACTTCATGCTGGCAACATTGGCATATTTTGAAATCTGTCCACCTACACCCATTGTGTTGATGATACCGATCAAGTCGTAGTTGTTACGCTTGTACCAGTCCATAGCCAGATTGATGCGGTTATCCAGGAAACCGATTTCAGCACCGATATTCAACTCATGTTTCTTTTCGTAAGTCAGCTCACTGTTTTCCAGTTCTGTAATCTGAAGTCCGGATTCACTTACACTGGCAAACGGGCGGTAAGAGTTATAACTGTTGACGATTACACGTGAGTTAGAAACCTCAGCCGGACCACGGTCGGCAGTCAGTGAGTAAGAAGCCTTCAGAGTCAGGTTAGACAAGGCCGGTCTCAGGTTTTCAAACCAGCTTTCTTCGTGTACGTTCCATGCACCCGAAACGTTCCATGTAGGAAGCCAGCGTGCCGAACGGCTCTTACCCAGCTTGTTAGAACCTTCATAACGGACTGTACCGTTTATTGTATATTTACCTTTCCATGAATAAGTAGCTGTACTGAAGAAAGCCACGTCACGAGAGCGGGTTGTAGACACACCGTAGTAAGCAGCATTTTCCTCATTACCCTGTTTGAAGTACAGATAGTCGTAAGAAGGAAGCATACCCATATCATACTGCAAACCTACACCCTGGAACCAAGTCTGTGTACGGTCGGTAGCGTTCAACTCCATACCACCGAAGAAGTTGAAGATATGGTTTTCATTAAATACATCATTGTAGCTGGCAGTAGCACGGAAGTCGTAGCTGTTCATGCCATATTTAGTTTCACGGTAGAAACCTCCCACCGGAAGAACCGATACCGGCAATGCATTCGATACATCCGGGTCAGTATACAACCACGGGTTAGCGTCACGGATAGTAGCATCATCCATTGCACGGTAAGCCCATGCCTGGTTAGAATAGTCAGTAATCTTGTGAGCCTGAGTAGTAGTAGAATACTTGTAAGCGCCCAGCACACTCAGTTCTACCTTATTGATAGGTTTGTATTTCAATTCACCCTGGAATTTCATATCTACTACATCCAGGTCCATATAGTTATTGTCCAGTTCATGCAAGATATTGAACGGCGCATAGTTACGTACGTAGTATTCATTCGGGTCGAGTGCACGTGAAGTATTCAGCGCGTAAGAATACGGGTTGATATCGAAGTCACGTTTTACTTCACCACTTACAGGGTCCAGATTCGAGCTTAACGAACCCGGTGCACGCTGTTTACGGTAAGAAGCGTTACCGATCAGGTTCAATGAAACTTTCTTGGTAATGTTATACAAAGCGTTCAGGTTGGCAGTGTAACGCTGTACCTTGCTCTGTTTGGTCCATCCCGGGTCGTTCATCACACTCAGTGAAGTATAGTACGAAGCCTTTTCAGTACCACTTGTCATACTGATTGCATGGTTCTGCGAAATGCTGTTGTTAAACAAAACATCAAACCAGTCTGTATTTCTGTATTCAGCCTCACGCAGATAAGCATTTCTTGCTTCCGGAGTGTTTGGCATGCCAAATCCTGTGTTTGCGTCGTAACTGTTGATCAAATGATACATCTTACCATATACACCACTGTTAGAAGCACGGTATACATCGGCAAATGTCAGGTAACCGTTGCTTTCCAGTGTCTTGTATACGTCCATCTGCTCCTGAGAGTTCATGATATTGAAGTTACGGTAGTTCGGTTTCATACGCATGGTGAATTCACCTGTATAGCTGATCTTGTTAGAACCTGCCTTACCTTTCTTGGTAGTAACGACAATCACACCCGCCATGGCACGAGCACCATAGATAGAAGTAGCCGAACCATCCTTCAGGATCTGGAAGTTTTCGATATCGTCAGCATTCAAACCAGAGATAGCCGAACTGATCAGTGTAACGGCATCACCCGAAGACAAATCGTCAGCACCTACTTCCGTTACATCCTCCATGATGACACCATCTACTACCCACAACGGTTTAGAGCTACCGTAGATAGATGTGGCACCACGTACACGGATTTTCGGAGCTGTACCGAAAGTACCTGATACGTTCTGAACCGATACACCGGCTGCACGTCCTTCCAGGGCACGGCTGATTTCCGGCACACCGTCAAGTTTAGAGTCTTCGGCAGATATTTTTGTTGACGCACCTGTAAACAATCGCTTGTCCATACGCTGCATACCGGTAACTACGACTTCATCCAGAACTTCTGTATCCGATTCCAGTACCACCTTCATATTATTTTGGGCAGCTACTGTCTGCGATTTCATACCGATATAGCTGATTTCAAGTTTATCCCCCTTGTTAACTTTCAGTATAAACTTTCCGTCGATATCCGTAATTGTACCATTAGAAGTTCCCTTAACCAAAATAGAAGCTCCCACGACAGGCATGTCATCCTCCGCAGACATCACGACACCTGTCACTTGTACAGCCTGAGCTATCGCCAGACTTATGCCTATTAACAAAAAGGCACAAAAAAGTGTAATTCGCTTTTTCATATTCTAATAAAATTTTAATAACGGACGCAAATATACATATCATTTCATTAAAAAACAAAAAATTAAAGCAAAATACATAAATATTCTTGCATATTCTATAAATTATCAAATAGACAGTTTTAGCTTTATTTTTTACCATAAACACCAATATCCTGCTAACACATTGAACGCTTTTATACCCTTTTCGAGAATTTATGGATAAAACCATATAAAAACAAACAATAACAAACATTCAAAAAATAAGGGACTCCTTAAAAGAGTCCCTTACAGCAAATCACTACAAACCAAATATTTACACAAGTATTAAAATTCAATAACACATATATTCATTTTACATATTACATTTTGACAGCTTTTTAACACAAAAACATATCATCACAACACTGTACATAAATTTTCTTATAATTCCGTCCCAACATCAAAGCAGGGACACACCTTCGTCCACTCTTCCGGTTCTATCACCCCGTCACCGTCCAGGTCCGGACTCAGGTCGCGATGTCCTACTATCCGGCGTGTCTGGAAGTCCATGGCAAGCACTCTCACCAGCACCCTGAGCGAACGCTTCTGAAGTTCCGTACGTGTGTCGGCAGGACGTCCCTGCTCGTCCAGTCCTCCTTCGTAACACACACCGATACTGTGCCGGTTATATCCTTTGGCATGCGCTCCGGGACGGTCTACCGGACGCATCGTACATATTTCTCCGTCGCGCCTTACATAATAATGATACCCGCATCCGTCGAACCCGCGCTGCCGGTGCATTTCCTCCAGCTGGCGGGGCGAGAGCGGAACATCCGCTCTCGTTGCCGAACAATGAATGACAATCATGTCAATCTTTCTCATCACACCCTCCTTTCTTTCCGGTCAGTATGCAATACAGACACTTGATTATCCTGATCAGAATCCATTTTACCTTTCCAGTCATACATTCCTCCTTGTTTTTTATATTTCACATCTGTCCGCATCTCCCTTCCGGAGTCTTACTCCTCTTTTTTAGGCTTTACAGGCACACGTTCGTAGCTCAGCGAAGTCAGAATGTCCGACAAATCGGCTCCCGGACGGAAGTTGATATGCGCCTTCTTTATCAGTCCGGTGTGATATTCTTCCTCCGTGACACTACCCTCACCGTTCAGACCGATCTGAAACGAACCCAGGTCGCCCAGACGCACGATTTCTCCGGCACACAGACCGTCACGCATCACCGTACCCAGCGAAATCAGCACCGCCATCGTATCGGCACGTGTCACCGTACACATCTGCTGAATACGGTCCGCCATTTCACGGATTCCCATCTCGCCGCGTGCCTGTGCCAGGGCATAATATTTGGCACTACCTTCCAGATCATTAGGTTTCTTTCTTGCTACTACCGAATAAGTCACTGCTCTTTCCATAATCTTTTTACTTTTTAAATGATTAAAACGAATACCTGTTGAAAGCTTTCAATCTCTTTTCTGTATCACAAAGATACATAGCCAGTTCCGGGCAGTGTCCGTCACCGTCCGCCTACAGGATTGCATTGTTACGATAAAAATAAAAAAACCACAGGCCGTACAGCTCGACGCCTGCCGGTAGAAAACCGTCTGCGTAAATGCTGTACAGCCTGTGGAACCTCTCTGCTACCGCACCTGTCAGTTGGCGCGGCTCAGTTTGATATTGTCGATAAACCAGCGGCGATATACACTGCTGCCCGAAGTAGCGGCAGTTCCACACCGTCGGTCAGCATGTTCAGTGTGTTGCGCACATATCCGTCTACGGTAATGTTCAGGCGGTTCTTCAGCATGGTCAGGTCGAAACCGAAGTCCCACTGCTGGCTGGTTTCCCAAGTCAGGTCCGATGCCACCGGCGCACCCAGTGTAGCATATTTCGCCATCGAGCTGCCCTCGCCGAACGTGAAGCCGGCAAAGTCGCTTACCGAAATCAGACGCATGTATGTATAGTAAGAGGAAACATTCTGGTTACCCAGGCTACCGAACGAAGCACGCAGCTTCAGGTTGTCTACATATCCGCTCAGCGGCTTGAAGAACGGTTCTTCCGAGATACGCCATCCCACAGAACCCGAAGGGAAGAATCCCCAGCGGCTTCCGGCAGCAAAACGCGATGTACCGTCGTAGCGTCCGCTCGCCTCAAACAGGTAGCGTCCCTTGTAGTCGTAGTTCACACGGCCGAAGAAACCAGCCAGCGCATATTCACTCTGTCCGCCGCCCACTTCGGTCAGCACTTCACCCTCGGCATTCTGTCCCACCAGGTCGAGGTCGTCCAGCGAAGTAGAAGTCAGGTTCTGTCCCGCAGCCGAAACATTCTTCAGATACATGCGTTCGTAGTTGAAACCGACCACTCCCGTCACGTGATGTGCTTCGCCGAATGTATCTTCGTAGTTGGCAAAAACGTTTGCCGAATAATAGTTGCGTGTGTTCACCGATTCACTCAGCTTGTTCAGACCGGCTCCGGTAGCATACGACAGCAGCGGTCCGTCCGGATATTCGCGGTAGAACAGGTTGTTCGAACGGTGTGTATTGCGTGTCTGGTACAGACGGTAGGTAAAGTCACCCGTCAGACTCAGCTGTTTGATCGGTGTGATGACCAGTCGTGTAGTATTCGAGAAGTCGTTCGTGCGGTTCACGTTGCGGTGCGATCCCTCACCCAGCATGATATGACGTCCGTTGCCCACCTTATAGTTCAGGTAAGGAGTACCGTACAGCCATGAGCCGTCAGGGTTCTTCATCGGGAAACATGCCAGCGCGTGACGTCCGCTGTAACCGATGGTATCGTCGATGCTTCCGTTACCCTGGAAAGTATACTGCGAGCCATAGAACGAAGTATTGTTGCTCAGCGTAGCATAGCGGTTGATGGTAAAGTCAATCTTCGAACGCAGGTTATACTTGCGGTAGATATCCGGATTCATGTTCAGGATACCTTTCTGGTAATCGTATGCCCCGCTCACCAGGTATTTCACATCCTTCGTACCCCCGCTCAGCGAGATGCTGTGCTGCTGGGTAGGACGACGGTCGTTGTACATCATGTGCCACCAGTCGTAGTTGCCGTAGTACACCCACTGACGGCGACCGTTTCTTGTATCTTCCACTACCCACGGGCGGTCGGGGTTCTCCGTCTTGTCGTTCACACGGGCCAGCAGCTGCTGCATGTCGTAGTCGGTATAATCCACGTAGTTCGTACCGTTCTTCGCACGCCAGAAGGTATTCACCGTATACACCGACCAGTAACCGGTTGTTTCGTAATCGGTAGTCGTGGTAGGAGCCTGCCATCCCAGACGGCCGCTGTAACGCACGGTAGCCTTTCCGTCCTGTGCCGATCCCGACTTGGTTGTGATCAGAATCACACCGAATGCCGCACGCGCACCGTATACTGCCGCAGCCGACGCATCCTTGATGACCGAGATAGACTCCACGTCGTTCGGGTTCACACGGTCCAGTTCACCCACCGCACCGTCTATCAGCACCAGCGGACCGGCACTGTTGATAGAAGTCGTACCACGCACGTTGATGCTGGGCGAGCTGCCCGGCACACCCGACGAGGTAGTGACATTCAGACCGGCTACCGAACCTTGCAGCATGTTTGCCAGCGACTGCGTCGCACGGTTTTCCAGCTTCTCGCTGCCCACCGTAGCCACGGCTCCCGTCAGGTTCACCTTCTTCTGCGTACCGTAACCGATAACCACCGCCTCATCCAGCATGATGGCATCTTCCTGCATATATACCACAATATTTTTCTGTCCCGGTTTCACCTTCACCTTTTCGGTAAGATAACCCACATAAGAGAAATTCAGAGTAGCCCCACCGGCAGGTATCTGAAGCTCGAAGGCTCCGTCTACATCAGTAATGCTTCCCTGGGCAGTTCCGTCGATGACGATAGACACCCCGATAAGCGGTTCCTGCAAGGCATCCAGTACCTTACCCGATACTGTTCTGTTCTGCGCCGACAGCGTAGAAACACTGCCCGTCAGCAACAGCAACAGCAAAAAAACATACGAATTGAAAACTTTCATAAATAAATATTTAGTAAAACATTAAGTAGCTTGTCAGTGCATCCCCGTTCAGCGAGGCAGGTAAGCATCCGTCGAGAACGCCTTCGGACGTTGCATCTGCTCGGTCCATTCGTGTCCGAACTCATCGCGCACGGTGATAGTCAGATCCACGTCGGCATCCGCCGCCTTCACCTTGAAGAAATGCGTAAACTTTTCGGTAATGAAGCTCGGTGTAGAGCTCAGTGTCGACGAGTTGAAACGCTTCACGCTCAGCGCTGCCACATGCAGCGGATCGTAAGCCCATACCTCCTCAGGAGTAAGCTTGTTGCCCTTCTCGTCGGTCACCGTCAGCGTCCAGCGCGGATTCCAGTTCCAGATGTTTATCAGCACCTCGTTGTCCTTGTTCACCGGATAAGCATCCACATAGCGCTGGAATTTCGCCTTGACCGAAGCCGGTACACTGGCCGGCATCTGCGGCACATCCGCCATCGAGAAATGCACATTGTTCAGGTCGTAGCTGCGGAACTGGTAATCCTCCGTCCATCCCGTAGCCTTGTATATCCATTCGATGTCCGTTCCGTTCACATCCCATACCGAGTATCCGCCCGGTGTTCCGTCGGGACTGATGTGAACACCCGGAGTAAGGTAGCCCGACCACCACCACGAAGCGCATATCGCACCCGCGTTATGTTCGTACACCTCGCGTCCGCCCGTTACGTCATCCTCCGGAGTCACGTTGAAACTCAGGTGCGTATGTCCGGTCACGAAATGCACCTTGTAGCCGTCCAGCACGTCCAGCAGCTGCGTAGTGTTCAGCACGTCATGGTCTATCTTGAAACCTTCCGTCTGCGACGGGTAGAACAGCTGTGCGTGCATCACCACTACCAGCGGTGTCGACTTGTCGACATATGCCAGATCCTTCGACAGCCAGCTCAGCTGTTCGGCCGACACACGCTTCTCGTAGTCGCGTGAGGTAGTGCCGTCGTAGTTGCTGCAATCGATGTCATCCAGCACCACGTAGTGCACCTTTCCGATGTTGAACGAATAATATGTCGGAGCGATATAATCCATGAAACGGCTTCCCGCCTCCTCGTCGCTCGTAGCCTTGTAGTCGTAGTCATGATTTCCGATAGTATGGAAAATCTGAAGTCCCTTCACCTGATTGTTGATGGTATTCAGGTACTCAGGCAGCGCATAACTGTTCGAATACCAGTACAGGTCCCAGGTCATGTCGCCCAGCGTAATGGCATACATCTTTTCGTGCTGATGCAAGGCACGATAGCTGTTCAGATCCTCGGTAAAGTCCATAAACTGTCCCAGGTCGCCCGTGCGGTTGGCCAGATGCATATCGCCCAGCATAAACACCTTATAGCTATCCTGTCCTTCCACCTCAGTCAGCGAGAAATCCACCCGCTCCGTTGTAGCGGCATCCCCCTTCATCATCTGGTAGAACTGAGGCAAGACTCCCTCGGCAGGAACTTCATATCCCGAAGGAACGGAGATAAACACATACCCCCATTTCTTTTCCGACTGAAGCTGGTAGATACCCCGTTCGTCGGTCACGCTCACCTCTACACCGTCCGATACCACAACACCCTGCACCGGACCGTCGGCTGTCGATACCACCCCGTACACCGTCGTTCCGGCATCCGGTGTGAAATCAATTCCCTCTACAATATTAATATAGGTAGTACCAATCTGTTTCTTGCGGTCACCACGCTTGATGAACACCCGGTACGTACCGCTTTCACATCCGTCGGCAAGCTTTATGGTAAAACTGTTTTCCGAAACACTCACCAGCAGACACGTATACGAGATTCCCCCTGTCGATTCCAGAATAATCACATCCGATTCCGCCGGCTTGTTACTTCCGGTCACCTGGAACGTATATTCCCCTCCCTTGGCCACTTCTATCAGCGAAGGGCATTCAAACTGTACATCAAAGCTGTCCGCTACAGCTTCCGTCATTCCATCGTTGCTGCACGCCATCAGCGGCAAGACAGCAATCAGCAAAAACCAAAGTAAATACGCTGCAAATTTTTTCATTTTATTTTTAAATTGTAAATTTTCCCAACCTGTTCCTTACCTTTTCATTACCAGTTATCTACATGACAACCAGCGTTTTTCAAGCAATTAAAAATCCTTAATTTTCATTGCGCAAAATTAAAGGCAACGTATTTCAAAACAGAAACGCGCATGTGGCAATCCTGTTTCAAAACGGTTAAGTTTCCGATGCAGCATACACACAAAAAACGGGGTGTGAACCACGCCGCGATACCGCAAACGTGAGGTTCACACCCCGTGTCAGTTAAAATAAAATCCTTATCCGACCTTTCCTGTTAACAGTTCTTCTTCCAAAAAAGCAAAAACATACTTAGGACTCTGGTAATAAAATGCAGCCTCCTCATTCATTACTTTCTGATACGTATCCGAGTTAAAAACAAATGAAAGCGCCTGTTCCATTGTTAATTCCCTGTTCTTCTCCATCAGTAACAGTGCAAGGTTCTTTACCATATCTGCCATCATTTCCTTTTTCTCATTCATATTCGCTTCAAGTATTTTATAGCACGTTCCGTACCGAAAAAATATTGTATTGTTACTCCTTTCATGTATTGCAAATTACGGACAAGTGTAGGCAAATCAATTGAATGATTTTCATACTTCCATAACTGTACTCCCACTCTATCGTCAGCAATAGGTCCTATTACCACATCATAATCATGAACAGGCTGATCAGACGGATTATTACGGTTTAAAAGTATAAATTTAGCCCATTCTTCAGAGTAATTTTCAAACCTTAATACGCGCAAACTGTCCCATGCCTCTTCGCTTATTTCATATTCCAACACAACAGGGCTTCCGGATTCCAGCTGTTCCATTTTCACATGCGCCATATTTAAAGCCTGATTGTAATCTGCTGAAAGATAAAAACCTCTCCCAAAATCCTTATTAGGTTTAGACTTCAGCAAATCAATTTCCAGAAACTCCTTATTCGTCCCATGATACAGCCTCATACCAGCGCCCCTCCGTGACGGTGACAATACTCAGCTATATCGTCCACCATCGAAGCAAACGACTGAGTATGCACATAATCATAATGGCGATCGATAAAATCAATCCCTTTGAAACGACTCAGGTAATTGAATGCCTGCTTCATCGAAAGTCCGTATTTACGTCCGAACTCCCTGATGAAAATAATCGTCCACTCCATTTTATCCTTTATATCATAATCCATATCTACAGCTGTTGATGATACATATGCAAATATAATGATTTTACTCATTTTTTCCTCATCCGATTCTGAAAAAGCGTCCAGGCCTCCGCCATTAAGTTTCCGATGCAGCATACACACAAAAAAACGGGGTGTGAACCACGCCGCGATACCGCAAACGTGAGGTTCACACCCCGTGTCAGTCAGATACAATGATTTCTTTATATTACGATAGAGTCAGAACAGAATATGATACAGCCTTATACCAGCGCCCCTCCGTGACGGTGAGAAACATTCGAAATAAATCAGCGGGGACCAAGGAATCTATCACCGTTAAGATGAATCATATGATCCGGCATATCAGCTATCCAGACTTCCGTTTCCCAAGCAAGTCGTCCGGAGAATTTTTTAAAAGTACCAAAGTCAAGAAAGGCTGTAACATATATACGGCCAGCAGTCACGTTACTTGTCATAGACTCAATCTCCAATATTCTTTTAGGATCCATCGGACCTACAGATGTAACAGCTTCAATAAAGTATATCCAATTCTTATCTTCCCTATACAAAACCACATCAGGCATCTTATCATGTAATGTTATCTCAAAGCCGAGAGAAGAAAGCCTTTCAACATCCTTTATCATATCCTTTTTAATGGTATCCCCCACATACAAACATTCAGAATGAGGAGCAAAGCGTGGCGCAAACTCTTCCAATATGGCTTTCTGCAACTGATTGTGCTTGCCCGGACTAAATGTAAAATCCTTGTTATTGATTCTGACAGGCATCTTTTGCATTTTCTTCTTGGAGGCATATATATCAGACAATGTATCGTGCATACGCAAGAACTGTATAAGAGCGTCACTCTCCTTGTCCGAATCACAATTATCTTTCACAGAACAGATAACAGTTAAGAACTCAGAGGTTATGCGATACCGAAAATTAGGACTATTGGTCGACAGGCCGTTATCTTCGATCAATGCGGCAGTCTTGAAAGGATGAATGACCTGCTTACGAAAAGTCTCTCTTGAATTTTCGGCATACTTTACGCCATAATATTCCGCAATAAACGAGATTATGTCATGTATTCTGATCCATTCATTTGTAGCCTCGGCCCAAGGCGTATCTTCTTTAAGATGAGCCATAGCAAGAAGGGTAAGACAACAGAGCGTACTCTGCTGTCGCAAAGGCATATTGATTCTGCCCAGCAAACTCTTAGCAGTTTCTAATTTATCCATTTATTAAAAATTTCATTACAATTTGTAACAGACAGTTCTTTATGCATCAACTCCCGTCCCATACTTTCTATAATCAATCTATCGGGAACCGGCATTTGATTGATTTCAGTAGAATTTACCTGCGTAGACCCATTCAGTATTCGATAGTATTTATCATAAAAACTGGAATTAAGTAACACGTACAGACCATAAGTAATACAAGGAGAATCGCATTTTATAAAGTTTATTTTATTCTGTGTACTAATATACGGAAATTGCGAAAATCTTTGTTTAAGATATATACCACACTGCAGTCTCCTGTCCTCTTCTTTTGAGGTGAAACGCTTAACCATAAGAAAATCACTGTTCTCCTGCAGAAAAGCCTTCCGGTCTGTTTTTATAACTTCCCCTTCTTTACCCAACGGCCATACTACCCGTCCGTTTCTGATATGCTGTGAATACAAAAGGGGATACGAACCATCTTCCAGATGATCACGAAGCACTTCCCTTGTTCTGAAATCAACAATTACACCTGTTTGCATACGCAGATTCATGTCGGGAAGAGTCTTGTCGAAGCGGTTAATGAGAGAAAGTACGGCAGCGTCAGCTTCGTTTGTAACCAGATATACAAACTGGTTTCGCGCCACCACGGTAGCATAAGGAGCACGGAAAGTCTTCAAATCAGTAAATTGAGAAGTAGAAGAAGAGGTTATATTGATATACTCCGGTGTAGCCGTAGTCTTCTTAACTTTTACGATTACTGTCTCCTGCAATACCGATTCACCCTCAAAAACCTTGTCACGGCTTTCGAACAAGTGCATATCGGTAATAACACAGTTTTTGAAAAAATATTCCCTGAATTTCTTGAAATAAGCTCCGGAGGTCCAGGAACGGGGCACAATATATACCAGTTCGTGTCCTTCCTTAAGGTTATGTATACCCATAGCCCAGAAAAGAAAATAAAGATTAGGAGCGCCATAACATATACTTGGCATCACTCTGGCTTCGTCCGCATCTTTCGGTATTTTAAGATAAGGAGGATTTCCTATGATATAATCATATACATTATCCTGAACAGAGAATAATGTATCCCCTTCAAAATTCTGCGAAGTAATATAATTATCCCTGACTATAGAATATTCAACTCCATACTCAGAATGAAGAAACTCAAGATTAGCCTCCAAAAGAGGTAAGACATTCTCATCCGTTTCATAACAAGTAAGATGAATCCTACCCTCATAGTCAGACTCCACCAACTTGTCAACAACCGCCGCCGACAAGATGCCTGTTCCAGCACCTGCGTCCAACAGGCGAATTTCAGGCTTTGAAAGATCGAAACAGAAAAGCGAAGCCATATAAGAAGCTGTAGTCCCGTTTGTAAAGAACTGACCATATTTCTTACGCTTGGTTTTAGGAACCGAAGCTATAAATTTCTCCGTATTTTCAATAACCGTTTCTAACATCTTTATATTCTTAAATTTTATCAACAATCAGATATTTCATCTCAACAGAAAGAATTTGAGTTTTTTCCATTCTACCTGCTGCAACATTACAACAACAAGCATTTGTCGCACTAAAACTTCTTACTATCCTAAGTTGACAAGTACCTTTGAAACAAATCATTTCCAACCAGTACGGGTTTCTTCCGATTCGGTTTCATAGAATAACTATTTAGCAACAAAAATACGAAATAATCCACTAATTACAGCATTAAACGTGACATAACATGACGAGAATACCGAATCCGACCGTGATGTAACATATACGTATCTTATATTGCCATATAAAAAAACATACACAAACACCGACTTAGCTTACAACACTCCCGACACAGAGGCACAGACCAAGTACGACAGGTATATGCAAGTCATTAAGGCCGATCCATACAACAGTTATGGTTACAAGGCTCCGGCTTTGAACAACCTCGGAGTACTCTACGAAAGTCTGGGTGACCTGAACAATGCCAAAGCATGCTATGAGTATGCACTGCAAGCCTGTCCTACCTACGACATGGCAAAGCAGAACCTTAAGAGTGTAAAAGCCCAGCGCAGAAGTAAGCGATGGAGCACCATCGGAAACATACTCGGTACCGTAGGCGAGACATTAGGAACGATGAGTAATAGCCAGGCAGCAGGAACATACGGCACATATCAGGAAAATGGATCTTCCTACAGCGGATCTTCTTCCGGAAGTTCTACAGGAAGCTCGATGTGTAAACGTTGCCACGGTTCAGGAAAATGTTCGTCAATGAGTGGAACCGCAGACAAATACTATTGCCATGGTTCTGGTAAATGCGGTTATTGTAACGGTAGCGGCATTGTACGTAATCTTGGTCAGAACATTGTCTGTACAGCTTGTAACGGACGTGGAAAATGCAGTTACTGCCATGGTTCAGGTAAATGCTCCGATTGCGACGGCTCAGGAAAGAGATAATGACAATCGGCTATATCATACATTATATATATCCACTTGCCCGCCATTGACAAATTCACGTCAATGGCGGGTTTCTTTTTAAAGAAACAGCGCGCAGCAATAGCCGCGGGACAGGAACAGGCCATGAAATTACAGAAAAAATAGTGCCTGGAATATAAAATCAAAAAACGGGGTGTGAACCACGCCGCGATACCGCAAACGTGAGGTTCACACCCCGTGCAAGTATATATCATAGTTTCTTTATCTTACGGCTCCCCCAGTCCCCGCACGATCACCTCCACCTCCGGCTTGAGGAAAAACTTGCGGTGCTTGTCGTGGCCCAGTGCCGCCAGCCCTTCGCGGATGGACGGACAGCGGTACATCCACCGGTACAGATTGCGCCGTGCCGTTTCCGGCGAACGGTCGGGAAAATACAGACAAGCCAGCTCCGACTTGCCGTAGATACGCAGACGGAATTCCCCGTCGCCGTGTTCATTTTCTTTCATACCGCATCCCCTTTCCGGCACGTCCGGCTTCCTTGCGCGGCGAAACCCGTTCGAAAGCCGCCCCGTCCAGCATCCCTTTCAGCACCATGCCCGGACGGAAACGCACCCATATCTTGTTTATCATCGATTCGTGGAAGTCAGCCTCCAGCCGCACTCCCTCGCTTTTCACTCCCACCTGAAGCGAACCCAGCTCACCCAGACGGACAATCTCGCCGTTGCACAGCCCGCGGCAGACCTCCTCTTCCAGCGCTACAAGCACCGCCAGCGTATCGGCACGTGTCACCGTACACCGCCGCTGAATACGGCGCGCCATGTCGCCCAGCGTCACCTCTCCCCGCGCCTGTGCACGGGCATAATACGTCATCTCTGCCGAGATATCACGCGGATCAACCCGCGGAACCACCGAATAAGTCACTGCTCTTTCCTTCATCATTCTTCCGTTTTAAATTGTTTGCCGGCGCAGTCACAGGCGTACCCGCGAACTCGCCGATTTTCGTCATGCTGGGATTATACCCGTAATATACCTTTCCCGTCGCCCCGTTGCGGTGCTTGGCTACCGTGGCGATGCCCATGCCCCGCGTAGACCACCCCGTATCGGGATCCACCCGGATGTGATAACGCTCCGGACGGTGCAGCAGAATCACCAGATCGGCATCCTGCTCGATGGCCCCGCTCTCGCGCAGGTGACGCAGCTCCGGACTCCCCGCCCGGTCTTCCGCCTGACGGTTGAGCTGGCTCGACACGATGACCGGACACCCCAGCGAGCGCGCCAGCCCCTTCAGCTTGCGGCTGCACTCCGCCACCTCCTGTTCACGCGTACGCCCCGGATTCACCGTGGCAAGCAGTTGCAGATAGTCGACGATAAGCAAGCCCAGCAGCCCCTTTGCCCGCAGCGACTTGGCGATGACACACAACTGGTCGACGTTGATGTACGGCGTATCGTCGACATGCACCGGCAGCGCGCTCATCCGTTCCGCCGTACGGTGCACATCCTCCACCTCCTCCGGCGAGAGCCTGCCCTGACGGATACGCAGCGGATCGGCCGAACTCTCCGCCAGTACCATACGCTCGCCCAGTTCCGAAGCCGTCATCTCCAGCGTGAAGAACACCACCGGCACACCCGCCATCGCCGCCTGACGCGCAAAGAACAGGTCGAGTGCCGTCTTCCCGTCGGCCGGACGCGCCGCCGTAAAAATCAGGTTGCCCGGCTGCCATCCCCCTGTCATCTCGTTCAGCCGCTGCAAGCCCGTAGGCACACCCGTCAGCCCGTTCACAGCCAGTTCCTGCCGGCGGTCCACCAGCGCCACCGTATCATCCATCACCTCCGGCATGGGGTGCAAGTGATTCTCCAGCGGCGAATCCTCGAGCAGCGCCCCCAGTTCCCGCTGCGTATCAATCAGCACATCATACACATCACACGTCATATCGTTTGCCGCCGCCAGCTCCCGTGTCAGCACCTCCACCAGCTTCCGCCTCAGGTAATACTGAAACAGGATGCCGCAATGATACTCCAGGTGAGCCGACGTAGCCACCCCCGCCGCCAGTTTCGCCACGGCAAACGGACCGCCCGCATCGTCCAGCCGTCCCAGAGCAAGCAGCTCCTCGGTCACCGTCAGCATATCCACCGCCGCTCCCCGGGCATACAGCGCGTTTATCGCCTCAAACACCACCCGGTGCGCCGTCAGGTAAAACATCTCGGCACGCAGACTTTTCAGCACCACCGCCTGAGCCGAACGCTCCAGCAGGCACGCCCCCAGTACCGCCCCTTCTATTTCTTCCGCATAAACCATCCCCATAATCCTAAAAATATGACTGCTGTCAGATACTGCTTTTCACATTACTGAAAATCCGATTGCCTTTACGGATAATCCCTCCTGTTAAAATTATTGCTTGATTTTTATATATCAACAAGTTACCGAGGGTTTGAAAAGTTTTATCGGACAGCAATGATTGACAATTTAAAAAGTTTCATCAGACAACACAGATAAAAATATAATCAATTGAGTACAAAACTCTTCATCTGCAAATACTTCAGCGCCGTACGAGCCCGGTCGATAGACGGCAGCATGCAGAGATACATCTCGATGTTTCCCACCGCCTCCTCTCGCTCGGCCAGCGTCAGTTTCCCCCACGCCTTGCGCGCCGCCTCGATGTCGAGGGCAGGCTGCTGCGTCATGTCGTGATACTGTTCCCAGAACACCTCGAACATCTCGTCGCCCGCGCTCCTGCGCCTTCCGTCCGCACCGTTTTTCACCCGCATGCGGCACAGCGTATCGTAGTGCAGCAGACGCAGCTTCGAACAGTTCTGCACCTTCATCACCTCCACCACACCGTTCTGCTCCAGCTCTCCGATAAAGTGGTTCACATGCCTCCGGCTCCAGGCGAAGCGCAGACTCAGCTCCCTTCCTGAGAAAAACAGCTCGCCCCGTTTCAGGCATCCAGGGGTATCACCCTGATCGGTAAAGCACGCCGCCATGAGCAGATACACATACGCCTGCGAGTCGGAATGCCACTTTCCGTACATTTCGGCAAACATCTGGGTAAGCAGTCGCCTCGAAAGTACCAGAAAGCCCAGATTGCCAGGATTTTTCATAGTTGTTATCACCTCCATAATTCTTCATTTTTTTACGCAACCCGAAAGGGCGGGCCACCACCGTCACCAAAGTGTAGCATAGCAAACCCTCAGAGTTACAAGTTATTACAATGTCCGGCGGGCCACAAGAGCACCACCAGTGTTGCCACCCTTTCCTATTATATATTAAAAGAAAGAGTAAAAGCAAGGGAAGTTTTTCTCGCAAAGAAAAACGTTCAGCCACGATTTTTCCGTTATCTTTGTGTCATCAACAGAACCTGACAGGTAAACTTCCGTTCTTGTCTTTCACCGGTAAAAATACCGATTGGCAGAGTATTAATTACTGCCCTATACGGCAGAGATAACCCCCGAGAGACAAGACTAATGAAATATTTCGAAAAATTATACGCTTCGTGCGAGCCTACGAAGCAACAGACAGACGAGTGGCTCAAAGAATTAAGAAAGTTCATCGATACACTGTGCGCCCTGTCGCACGTATCGAAGTCGGAAATCCAGCGCATCACGGGCATCGGCACGCATACGTGTTTCGACACCGTCCGCAATTTCCGTTTCAAGACGCTGGCCACCTTCTTCAAGGCAGCCGAACAGGTGTGCGAGATAGATTTCGACGTAACCACCCTGAGGCTGATCATAGAGAGCTGCATCATGCACAAGACGAACCTGATAGTACGCGAGGCCGATCCCGACGAGGAGCCGGGAGAAAACGAGTTCAGGATTCTGAAGCAGCTTTCCGTGGGCACGGACTCCCGAAAAGGCAGCCCGACGGAAAAAAAAGCTGAAAAGTTGAAGTAAACATCAGGAAGTTTACCCGGATATTCGTACAAAAGCTCCGGCTTTTCGTACGAATATCCAAAAAAATCTCCGGACATTGCCTGCACATGATGCCGGCATCCGGAGATTTTTTTGTACCAATCGACAAAAAAACGGATAAATTGACAAGCCAGCCCGTTTGCGTCCACATTCGGAAAAAGACGGCAGTCCTTGTGTAAAAATAAAAAAATTGAACAATCATATCTAAAAAAAGGGTTAAAATAAACCTTTCTGCATATAAATTTGTTATCTTTGCGCCGAAGAACGACTTCCTATGCGGCTGTGGGAGCGGATCCTAGACAGAAGCACGATGTGCGTCATCTTCCATTTTTGGAGATAACAAACTGATTCATAGTGTTTTTCAGGCGCTAGGAAGGAGAGAGAGGTATATCCGTACCTCAACAAACATTCAATCAAGAAAAAAGGGAACAAAAAACCAGAAGGACAAACATCCACAGACATGGAAAAAGAACAGGTATGGCTGCCCCTGCAGACGGTGTACAACAAAGAACTTACAGTAGCCGCCTATCTCAAAGAGCAGGGCATCGAGCATTACATCCCCATGACCTACGAGCTCCGCGACACCGGACACGAGGGTGAATGCACCCACATACTCGTACCCGCCATCCACAACCTGATTTTCATCCACCGTCCCTACGACGCCAACTGGTGCCGGCAGTTCGCCTCCGAAGCCCCGCTGCCCGTCTATTTCCTGAAGAAGGAACGCAACGGCAATGACTACTGCACGGTGAGCGAACGCGACATGCAGAACTTCATGCATGCCACCAGCCCCGACATCCAGGGCACGCGGTTCATCGATTCCGAAAAGCTTCGCGGCAAGCGCAGCGTCCCCGTCCGGGTAGTACGCCGCGGTCCGCTCTACGGTGTGACCGGCAAGTTCCTCCGCTACGGAGGCCGCCACTACATCGCCATCGAAATGCCCCAAAGCACCGCCCTGCTCAAAGTGAGCTACACCTGGTGCGAAACCATCGAAGATATAGAATGAAAGAAAAATGCCACAGAAAAGCAACGATATGCCCACCAATACAATAAGCAACTTTTCTCAGATTCTGGCATGAAGTGCCTGACTGTGGCATTCACATAACATAGTAACATCCATTATTAATTGACAAAATGATTATTGCCGTAGATTTCGACGGAACCATCGTCGAGCACAAGTATCCTTCCATCGGGAAGGAAATTCCTTTTGCCATCGAGACATTAAAAAAACTGCAGGCCGAACGCCATAAACTGATACTATGGAGTGTACGCGAAGGTCGCCTGCTGGACGAGGCTGTACAGTTCTGCCATGAACGCGGACTGGATTTTTATGCCATCAACCGCGATTACCCCGAAGAAGAAAAAGGGCAGAACAATCACTACTCGCGCAAACTGAAAGCAGACCTCTTCATCGACGACCGCAACCTGGGCGGACTGCCGGACTGGGGAACCATTTACGAAATGGTACACCAGAAGCTTTCTTATGAAGACCTGATGCGCAAGTACGAACAGGAGTACGAACCCGAAAAGCCGAAAGGCTTTTTTGCCCGGCTGATGGGAAAATAACCGAATAAAAAATCTGCAAACATACATTTATCTTATGAAATTCAAAGCATTCACACTGATACTGGTACTTCTGGCAGGGCTGTCGGGATGTACCTCCTACAAAAACGTTCCTTACCTGCAAGATCCGGAAACTGTAAACCAGTACGGAAAGGAAATTCCGCTCTACGATGCCAAGATCATGCCTAAAGACCTGCTCAGCATCACGATAAATACTACCGACCCGCAGGCAGCAGCTCCTTTCAACCTGACCGTACAGACTCCGCTGAACGCGGCACTGACCAATATCAATACCACCACGCAGCCTACGCTGCAGCAGTATCTGGTAAACAACGACGGCGAGATAGACTTCCCTGTACTGGGACGCCTCAAGGTGGGCGGACTTACCAAAAACCAGGCGGAAGACCTGATACGCGAAGGTCTGAAACCCTACCTTAAGGAAGCACCTATCGTGACCGTACGTATGGCCAACTACAAGATTTCCGTACTGGGCGAAGTAAACCGTCCGGGAACCTTCACCGTGAGCAACGAAAAGGTAAACGTGCTCGAAGCCCTCGCCATGGCAGGCGACATGACCGTATACGGTGTACGCGACAATGTGAAGCTGATCCGTGAGGATGCTACCGGCAAGCGCGAAATCATGCTGCTCGACCTGACCAAGAGCGACCTTATCCTGTCGCCCTACTTCTACCTGCAGCAGAACGACATCCTGTACGTCACTCCTAACAAGACCAAGGCGAAGAACTCCGACATCGGTAACACAACCACTACCGTCATCTCGGCCACTTCCATTCTGGTATCCATTGCCAGCCTGATTGTCAACATCCTGCGATAAATATTTTCCTTTAAACATTCAAAGAATATACAGCAAACATTATGATAGAAGAACAGAACCCGAACAACGAACAGCAGCACGAAGAGAGCATCAACCTCTATGCCATCTTCTTCAAATACCTTGCCTACTGGCCCTGGTTTGTGGCAAGCGTCATCGTCTGCCTCATCCTCGCCTTTGTGTACCTGCGCTATCAGGCACCGGTGTATAACGTAACTTCCGCCGTACTTATCAAGGAAGACGACTCCAGCAAGCGCGGCATGGGAGCAGCATCCGGAGCACTCGAGGCCATGCAGAGCCTGGGCGGGCTATCCATGAGCAACAACTTCGACAATGAGGTGGAAATCCTGAAAAGCCGCACCCTGATCCGCAAGGTAATCACCCAGCTGGGACTTTACACTTCCATGGCAGAGGACCGCATGCTGGGCTACGACATCCCGTTGTACCAGAGCTCTCCTATCAATGTATTCATGTCGCCCGAAGAGGCCGAAAAGCTGGAGGCAAGTGCACGCCTGAAGCTGAGCTACAGCCCCGATGGCAAACTGTATGTCAAGGTACGCTATACCCTCGATGAGGAAAAACAGGAAACGGAAAAGACCTTCGACAAACTTCCTGCCGTATTCCCCACCCCGGCGGGTGTGTTCAGCTTTACGGCAAACGATTCCATCCTGAACGAATGGAAGGCTAAGGAAAGCGGCGATATCCGCCTGGCAGCCTATGTGGGTGCTCCTACCGCTGTGGCAAAATCATACGGTGAAAGCCTGACAGTAGATGCAACATCTAAAACTACCACTATCGCCCAAATAGCCGTTAAAAATACTGACAAGCAGCGTGCCGCCGACTTTATCAACTGCCTGGTAGCCTTCTATAATCAGGATGCCAACGACGAGAAGAACGAGGTGGCACAGAAAACGGCAGACTTCATCGAAGACCGTATCGGCATTATCAATCAGGAACTGGGCAGTACCGAAACCCAGCTGGCGGACTTCAAGCAGAAGTCGGGACTGACCGACCTGACCAGCGACGCGAAACTCGCACTGGAAGAAAACTCCAAATACGAACAACTGCGCATCGAAAACCAGACCCAGATACGCCTGGTAGAATTCCTGCGCGACTATATCAACAATCCTGCCAACGAACAGGAAGTCATTCCTGCCAACGTAGGCCTGCAGGACCAGAACCTGAGTTCGGTCATCGACCAGTATAACACCATGCTTATCGAGCGCAAGCGTCTGCTCCGTACCTCGAGTGAGAACAACCCTGCCGTAGTAAACATGAATACCGGCATCGAGGCTATGCGCCACAACGTACAGACTACGGTAGCCAGCGTACTGAAAGGACTCCAGATTACCCGCAGCGACATCGACCGTCAGGCACGCAAGTTCGAAGGCCGCATCAGCAGCGCCCCGCAGCAAGAAAAAGAGTTCCTTACCATCTCCCGCCAGCAGGAAATCAAGGCACAGCTCTACATCATGCTGCTGCAGAAGCGTGAGGAAAATGCCATTACCCTGGCAGCCACCGCTACCAACGGACGCATCATCGAGGAAGCACAGGCAGACCAGTATCCGGTATCTCCTAAGAAGAAAGTCATCGTCCTTGCTGCCCTTATCATCGGGCTGGGCATCCCCGTGGGCTTTGTCTATCTGCGCGACCTGCTGAAATACAAGATAGAAAACCGCGACGATGTGGAGAAACTCACCACCGTACCTATTCTGGGCGAACTGCCACGAAGCAAAAAGCCGGAGCACGGTGCCATCGTGGTACGCGAAAACAAGAACGACATCATGGAAGAAACCTTCCGCGGCCTGCGTACCAACCTGCTCTTCATGCTGGGCAAGACCGACAAGGTTATCCTCTTCTCTTCTACCCAGCCGGGTGAAGGAAAATCGTTTGTAGCCGGAAACACCGCCGTGAGTCTCGCCTACCTGGGCAAGAAAGTCATCGTAGTAGGTATGGATATCCGCAAGCCCGATCTGAACAAGGTGTTCAACCTGAGCCGCCGTGCCGAAGGTATCACCAACTACCTGAGCGACCCCGACCATGTGAAGCTGACCGACATGATCCAGCGCTCGGACATCAGCCCGAATCTGGACATCCTGCCGGGCGGACCGGTACCTCCCAACCCGACCGAGCTGGTAGCACGCACCGTACTGGAAGATGCCATCAACCAGCTGAAAGAACGTTACGATTACGTGATTCTCGATACCGCCCCCATCGGTATGGTGACCGATACCGCCATCATCGGCCGTGTGGCAGACATCTGCGTATATGTATGCCGTGCCGACGTAACCCCGAAAGCCGGCTACCGCTACATCAATGTGTTGCGCGACGAGCATAAGTTCCCGAAACTGGCAACCGTTATCAACGACATCGACATGAGCAAGCGTAAGAACAGCTACGGCTATGGTTACGGTGCCAAGTATGGTTATGGCAAGGGCTATGGATATGGATACGGCTATGGTTACGGTTATGAAGCCGGAGAAAAGAAAAGCCAACAGAAAAAGTAAAATAAAAAGTAGCTTTATATCCACAGGGAGGTACAAGAATAATATAGATTTTATCTATAAGAGTTGTACCTACCTTGTGGAATTTATTCAATAAAAATGAGCAATACGACAGAAAACAATAAAAGGATAGCCAAAAACACTCTATTACTCTATTTTCGGATGCTGTTCTTAATGGCAGTCAGTCTTTACACTTCACGTGTCGTACTCAATGCATTAGGAGTAGAAGATTTCGGTATCTACAACGTTGTAGGCGGAGTTGTAGCTATGTTTTCTGTCCTATCAGGATCGCTCTCAACAGCTATTAGCAGATTCATTACGTATGAATTAGGAAAAGGAAACAAAGAAAACCTCAATAAAATATTTTCATCAGCAGTCACTATCCAGTTTGGATTGGCAGGGATTATTATTTTATTAGCCGAAACAATTGGTATCTGGTTCTTGAACATCAAAATGAACATACCTGAAGTGAGAATGGAGGCAGCGAACTGGGTATTCCAATTTTCCATCTTGACTTTTGCGATTAACCTGATAAGTGTACCTTATAATGCCAGTATCATAGCACACGAAAAGATGTCAGCATTTGCCTATATCAGCATATTGGAAGCTGTAGGAAAACTGACCATCGCATACCTCATTACGATTTCCCCAATAGACAAACTGATATTTTATGCCATTCTGATGTGTGCGGTAGCACTTGTAGTACGTCTTACATATGGAAATTACTGCAAGCGGCATTTCAGTGAATGTACTTACCATTTTTCATGGGACAAACTACTGCTAAAACAAATGTTTGGTTTTGCCGGATGGAATTTTATAGGTGCATCGTCAGCTATATTGCGCGATCAGGGAGGAAACGTTGTTATCAATCTATTTTGTGGTCCAACCGTTAACGCTGCAAGAGGAATTGCTTTTCAAGTAAATAATGCTGTCAACCAATTTGTAACAAACTTCATGACAGCACTTAATCCACAAATAACCAAATCGTATGCATCAGGAGATAAAGAGTATATGATGACTCTTATTTTTCAGGGAGCACGCCTCTCTTTCTATATGCTATTTTTACTATCATTACCTATTTTAGTTAATACCCATTATATCTTAACATTATGGCTAAAGATGGTGCCTGAACATGCCATAGCATTTGTACAACTAACCTTAATATTTGCTTTGAGTGAATCCATTTCACAACCTCTGATTACAGCCATGCTTGCAACGGGAAAAATACGCAATTACCAGATAATTGTAGGTGGCTTACAAATGATGAATTTACCAGTATCGTACATACTCTTACGGATAGGATACTTTCCAGAAATAGTTATCGTAGTAGCGATCTGTATATCCCAATGTTGTTTGGGAGCTCGCTTAATATTATTAAGAAAAATGATTAACCTCTCTATAATCAAATATCTGAAAAAAGTTTATTTTAACATTATTATTGTTAGTATAACAGCCGCAATCTTCCCCTTAATTAGTGCATGCTACATTGATAAATCATTTATCAACTTTATTCTAATTAGTCTAATTGCAGTTATTTGTACGTTCACCAGTATTTATTTTATAGGCTGCAATTATCAAGAACGGCAATTCATTCACCAAAAATTAAACGCAATCAAATCCAAAATTACCCGAAAATGATACAGATAACCAATAAAGCAGATTGTTGTGGATGCACTGCTTGTGCAAGCGTTTGTATGCATCACGCAATCACTCTGAAATCAGATAATGAAGGTTTTTTATATCCCATAATAAATAAAGATTCATGCATAGAATGCGGTTTATGTGAAAAGGTATGCCCTATTCTTCAAAGAAAAAAACAAGAATTAAATCCCAACCAACTACACTATAAAGCACTTAGGATAAAAGATACTGAATTACTAAATCAAAGTTCTAGTGGCGGAGCATTTATTGCGGTAGCTTCCTATATTATAAAAAAGGGAGGAGTAATCTGTGGAGCTAAATATACCAAAGCAGCTACTGTAATACATGGCTTTGCTGAAACTCTAGATGAAGCAAAAAAATTCATGGGATCCAAATACTCACAAAGCGATATTCAAGGTGTTTTTCCCAAAATAAAAGAAACCCTAAAAACAGGAAGATTAGTATTGTTTACCGGTACTCCCTGTCAAGTACATGGATTAAATCTATTTTTACAAAAAAAATATAACAATCTTTTTACGATAGATTTGGTTTGCCATGCAGTTCCAAGCCCATTAATCTTTCAGGAATATATTAACTACTGTTCCCAAAAATTAAAATCTCCAATAGAGTCTATAGACATGCGATATAAACTGCCTTATGGATGGGGGCATAACTTTTCTTATAGATTTCATCTACAAAATGGAAAGAACTTAACAAATCCTTATTCGGTAGAAAAATGGGGGAGGTTATTTTTCTCCAAATTGATAGATCGTCCTTCTTGTCACGAATGTAAATTTACTAATTATAATAGATGTAGTGACCTAACCATCGCTGATTTCTGGGATGATATGAATAAAAGGCCAGATATCTATTCTAAAGAAGGAACTTCATTATGTCTTGTTAATACAGAAAAAGGAGCTCTCATATTGAATGAGATTAATGATACAATAGCCTTATGGGACATTTCTCAAGAGGAATCCCAACAACCCTGCCTTTTAAGGCCAACTCCACCAAATAACAAAAGAGAAAAATTCTGGAATGATTATAATAAACGAGGTTTCAAATATGTTTATTGGAAATACTTTACAGATTCATATTATGTACAATTTAAACATATGATTAAACATATTTTAATTATATTAGGAATATGGACAAAGAAAGAATAAAATTTTTAGACTCAGCAAAAGGATTAGCCATATGCTTAATGGTGTTTGCACACGCTATTGCATGGAATTTGGCCGATTATCAGTCAGTGATATCAATAAATTCTACACAATCTGATAAGAATTTAGTTGCAGGATTACTTTGGCAATTTATCTATTCATTCCATATGCCTTTATTTTTCTTAATATCTGGATATCTTACTTCAGAACCTATAAAGGAACAATACTTTAATAAAATATTCAGAAGATCAAAACAACTTCTGATTCCATATATAGCAAGTGGATTTATCATGTTATTTATAAGAGGATATTTTGGATATTGGTTTTTATTATCACTATGGCAATTATCTATATGCGGATATTTAATTCACTATATAAATTCAATATTCAATAAGAATAAAAAGATTTATATAGATCTGATAATAATATTTATATTTTTCGTATTAGCTAAGATTGTATTTAAAGAGGAATATAAATTGTATGATGTAGATATCAGTAAATTCCTTATATATTTCCCATCATTTATTTTTGGAATGCTCATCCGAAAATATTCTAACATAGCTGAATTTCTATTTCAAGCTAAAAACCTATCATGGTATTATATAATTTTTGCAATTTTCTTTAGCTTTAAATATTTTGATTTTAAATTTGATGAAACTATATTAATATCAATTATACAAAAAATCAGAAACTATATATTACCGATAAGCGGATCATTAGCAGTTATTGTCTATTTAAAGAATAGAGTAAATTCCATAAAATTATTAGAACAATTAGGTGTTAAAAGTCTTAGTATCTATATATTTCATATAATGTTTGTCATACAAATTCCTTCCATAGGAGAATGGATAATATCACAATCTCCTACAACCTGTATTACATTACAAGTAATTTATCATTCTATTTTAGCAATCATTGCAATAGTCTTATCATTAGTTTGTGAAAATATTATATCTTATGCAAGACCTATAAAATCCATTTTATTAGGTTCCAAATAGATCATACTGATTTTTTTAATATTCACGTAAAAGAATTATGAATTCAGAACAAGTTTGTTTCTATAATGCTATTGCCTATTCTTTAATATTTATTTACAACCTCTTTAAAAACAAAATATCTCTAGGTCTTATAGTATGGGGTATTTTTACTGCTTCCGCATGGTGTACGTTTATTTTTATTCAACAGCCCATGTACCCTACTACTGTACATTATAGCGAACAGCAATTATTTGCTTATATTTATCTATTAGTTATTATATATTTATTTATCAGCCCACTATTTCAAGTAAAGCCTTTAGCTAAAGACCAAATCATCATTACACATTATGATTTTATAAAGAAATATATGATTTTTCTAATCATATTTCAAACACTATCAATTTTAGTTGATTTAACAGCACTCAAAGATGTATTATCCTTAAACCAACAAAATGTAACAGCATACAAAGATTTTTCTTATGAGGAAACAACTAATATCCCCGCATATAATGTTCCTATTTTGGCACAAGTAAAAGGATGGATATTAGCACCTTTATCCAACTTCAACATTGCATTAGCATTATTAATGTACTTTTGTTGGAAAAAAGACAGAAAAATTGTTCAGCTATTTACTATAACTACCATATTAGACTCTCTTATAAATGTACTAATTGCAGTAAGTCGTGGACAAACTTTCTTTCTAATCCTGTATTGCGCTATTATACTATTTTTTCTATATAATAACATTAATCAAAGACAAAAAAGACTACTATCAATCGTAGCCATTACAATCGCAATTGTCATTGTTCCATTTATGATTGTAATATCACTTGGGCGCTTTGGCAAATTTGACTTTTCTTTCTTCATATATAAATATTTTGGTGAAGCCATGAATAATTTCAATGGACTTTTATTTTATGATATAAAAGGATATACAAACGGAAATGCATATTTGTTGTCTTATATAAATAGCCTTTTAGGAATCAGCCCATTTGAAACGACAATGGAAAAATGGGAATATATTGAAAGAGTCACAAAAGGAATATCAGGTCAATACTTTTATACATTTGTTGGAGGACTTGTCATAGAATTTGGAAAAATTATAACCCTTTTCATAGCCATTATTTTCAATTTCTATTTAAAAAAAGCAACTCATTCTTCTTCACAACATAATATTGGTTATTATATTCTACTAACCTTCATCTCATTATTTTTTATAAAAGGGGCATTTTTATTCCCACTTCAAGGAAGAGACGCTATCCTAACAATCATAGCTCTAATTTTCTTTATACACTATTTTAAAGTAAAAAAAAACAATAAACAATATTACAATTAAATTAACTCATAATGAATATCGGAATTTTAACCTTTTATAAAGTAAATAATTTTGGTGCAAATCTACAGGCTGTTTCTACATATTATAACCTGATTAAAAAAGGACATACGCCTATTCTTATTCATTACGAATCAAAGGATTATTTAGAGCGTAAACATAAAAAACACAATGTTCAATCTCAAGAGCACCTCAATTTTCTAGAAAGAACAGTCCCCAATCAGACAGAGATATGTTATAACGAAAATGATATTGCAAAAATTATACAGAAATATAATATAGAAGCAATTATTATAGGTTCTGATGCAGTGGTACAGCATCATCCATTGTTAGCACGAATCAGAAAAGGCAAACGTAAACCATTCTATATAACAAAAACGCTTCCTGAAACAACTTTTCCTAATTGTTTTTGGGGAGTAGGTATAACAGAATCTATTCCTATGGCTATGATGTCCGTTTCTTCCCAAAATTCAGAATACAAGTTTTTTTCAAAATCCTTAAAAGAAAAAATGAAAAAAGCTTTAGAGAGAATGAAATATATTTCAGTTAGGGATGAATGGACCCAAAAGATGTTTCTAGCAATATCAAGCAATTTAAATATTCAGGTAACTCCAGATCCTGTTTTTGCTTTCAATCAAAATGCAGAACAATTTATTCCAACAGAGGAAGAATTACGTCAAAAATATTCTTTACCAGACAGATATGTATTAGTAAGTTTACATTCTCAAAGTCTATCTGAACAACAACTATTTAAATTAAAAGTAGGATTTGAAGAAAAAGGGTTAGAATGTGTTGCTTTTACTATGCCAACTGGAATTAAATTTAAACATCCATTTACAAAAAAAATAGATATTCCATTACCACCTGAAGATTGGTATGGATTATTAAAATATGCATCAGCTTATGTTGGAAGTAATATGCATCCCATCGTTGTATGTTTACATAATGCTGTCCCATGTTTTAGCATTGACCATTGGGGAACTCGAGATTTTTGGGGACATCATAAAAATGATGGATCGAGCAAAGTGAATGATATTCTTAAGATTTTTGAACTTCAAGAATATATTGTTCCAATAGAAGAAGACCACTGCCCTGTGAATCCATCTTACATTGTAGATAAAATAGTATCTTTCCCAAGACAAAAAGTTCTTGCCAAAAGTAAAGATATGAATAATATATACGAAAAAATGATGGAAAAAATAATATCATGCTTAATAAATAAATCCTCAAAATGAAAATACTATTTATATCTTCTCCTCCATTTGCTGATTGTGATTTTCCTCTAATTAAAACATTACAAGAAGCAGGTAATGATGTTACATATTTAATACATTTAACCCCATATAGTTTAAAAAGTACGCTTTTTAATATAAAAAAACAAATTAAAAAAAATGCAATTATTCCGGCAAACTATTATCCAGAGTTGAAGGTCTATGAAGAATATATGAATTTAAATAAAACTTTCATTATAAATCAGACATCTAAACAAGATTCTTCAGTATCTACTCTCTGCCTATTAATAAAACTTATTAGTTTCATTTACAAAGAAAAGTTCGATATAATACATACTGATAATATATTTAATGCATGGTATATATTACTTTATTATTTATTTAGAAAAAAACTTATACTTACGGTACACGATCCATTTCCTCACACAGGAGAAATAAGTAACCGCAAATCTTTCAACTATAAAATTGCAATGAAATTGGTAAAATATTTTGTACTTCTAAATAAAACACAAAAAGATAAATTTTGCCAAACATACAACTTAAATCCTAAACAAATACTTATTAATCGACTTGGAGTATATGATAATATACAAATCTTTACTCAACCCAATATAGTTCCAAATCCCCATAATGTATTATTCTTTGGACGTATATCTCCCTATAAAGGGATAGAATATTTATGCGAAGCCATGCTAGAGGTTAAGAAATATATTCCAGATGCTTCATTAACAATTGCAGGAGGAGGAAAAATGTATTTTAATATTGAACCATATAAGAAATATAACTGGATTAATATTCAAAATAGATATATCGAAATGCAGGAATTAGCAGAACTACTACAAAAATGCAATATTTCAATATGCCCTTATACGGATGCAACCCAAAGCGGAGTAATAATGACAAGTTATAGTCTATGTAAACCTGTAATTGCCACTAAGGTTGGTGGACTAACAGAAATGATTGATAATGGTAAAAGTGGAATTCTAGTTCCACCTAAAGATATAAAAGCGCTAGCAAATGCGATAATCAATCTTTTACAAGATAACAAACTATACATTGATATGCAACAATATATAAAGAAGCAATATTATAATGGGGAAAGATCTTGGATAGCAATTACAAATAAATATATAAATTTTTACAAAGATTGTTTACTTCAAAAGATATAAACACAATAAAAACAGTCTTATATCAAAATTATTAATCTAATATAAAATGAAAATAATTCATATCTGTAATTGTCTTAGAGGGGGAGGTATACAAAATTTTTTATTATCCTTGCTCCCAGAACAAGCTAAACAAAAGCACCAAGTAACCCTCATTGTTATTGAAAAATATGATTATGAATATTGTGAACACCTTGAAAATATTCTGACAAAACATAGTGTAAACGTTGTAAGGTTAAATAAAATACGTAACAACAAACTTTCGATGCTTAAAACAATTCTAAAATGTAGAAGTATCGTAAAAAAAATAAAGCCAGATATAGTAAACACTCATGGTGAAATGAGTCATGAATATGGAGCTATTGCCGTATTAGCTCAAAAGATACAACAAATAATAACAGTACATAATGCACCTGAAATATGGTCTATCCCTTTAAAAATACTATGTGCTAAAAAACCTCTTATTTTCTGTTCACACGCAGCATATGCAATGCGTACACAAAATAGTAATGTAATGATTCCGATTGATAATGGGATTTCAAGAGAAATCATTCATAGCAACAAAAGCGTGGATCTTCGAAAAGAATTAGGTCTAAATCCTAATGACAAAATAATAGTTTCAGTAGGTTCTTTACGACCACAAAAAAATTATACATTTATCAAACAAATAATTGATGAAATTAAAGATAATACATTACACTTTTGCATTTGTGGTGGAAACTACGGAATCGGATATATAAATATTGAAGAATTTAAAGATTATCCTAATATACATTGCTTAGGATTACGCTCTGATATCTCTGCAATAGAAAATGGTGCAGATTTATTTTTAAGTTGCGCAACTTTTGAAGGACTTCCTATTGCTGTACTTGAAGCTTATTTCAATGGTATCCCATGTGTCTTATCACCGATACCTCAACATGAAAATATTAGTAACGTCTATCAAGTATGGCTACCAAAAAGTTTTAATGCCTCTGCGTTTTCAGAAGCAATTAAAGAAGCCTTAAAAAATAATGAAAGTCATGATTCTATATATAAAACAAGATTATCTCAAATTGAAAAATTTAGTATTTCAAAAACATGCAATGAATATATATCTTTTTATCACAAAATATTAAATAATAATTAGAACAAGTCCTTTTTCATGAATTGCATTTTTTTAATAAAGATTTCAATATGCCCTATACATTATAACTAGTTTATTAAGATAATAACGCAATATCTATAATAAGATATCTTTCTATAGAATCAAAACTATACAATAAGGTTTAGTAAGAGAATATGAAAAAAAACAATATAAAATTCACCGTAGAAAATTCTCTTTGTACAGGTTGCGGAATATGTGAGGATGTATGCCCAACTCGATCCATACAAATCACAAAAATTAAAGGCGAGAATATACCTATCCTAAACGAAACTACATGCTTAGGTAGTAAATGTGCTCGATGTCTAAAAGTATGCCCTGGAATCGGAATAGACATCAGAACAAAAGCGAAAGAGCATTTTAAAACTACACAAGAAGATAGATATATTGGTCATTATACAGCTTTATATACAGGCTATAGTAACGACTACGAAATACGCTATCATAGTGCTTCTGGAGGAGTAACTAGCCAATTTCTAATTTATCTACTTGAAAAGAAAATTATAAACGGAGCAGTAGTTACAGCCTTTTCCGAAACAGATCATGTAACTCCAATTTCTTATATTGCAAGAACAAAAGAAGACATATTAAAAGCTAGAAGTTCAAAATATTGTCCTGTTTCATTAAATAAAATTGGTAATGAAATAAAAAACTCAGCTGGTAAATATGTTATAGTAGGACTTCCATGTCATATACAAGGTTTCAGAAAAAGAGCAGAAATAGATAAAAAATTTAGAGAAAACGTCATTGGATATTTCTCTATATACTGTTCTTCAAACAGAACATATTATGCACAAGATTTTCTTTTAAAAAAATATGATATACAAAAAAAAGATATATCTTATTTTTCCTATAGAGATAACGGCTGCCTTGGCAATCTTAGTGTAAAATCTATTACAAAAGAAATTTCAGTTCCATATATAAATTATTACGGAAGCCTTCGTAGCTTTTTTAAACCCCGTCGATGCTTGACATGTATTGATCATTACGGTGCGTTAGCCGATGTGTGCTTTGGAGATATACATCTACCGCCATATTCTGAAGATAAAGTAGGTATAAGTTCATGGGTTGTAAGAACACCTTTTTTTAATGAATTATTTAAACAAGCCGTTGCAGAAAAATATATCACAATGCATATCCTAGATGCTAAGACTTTAAATGAGTCTCAGAAGACTATGTTATATCCTAAGCAAAGACGTGCTCAAGCCATAATAAATATGGATAGATTGATTGGCAAAGAAACTGTAAAATATGATTTTGAACTTGAAAAACCACAATTAAAAGATTATATATCAGAAATACTATGCCAAATCCAAAGATATATTGGAAAACATCCCTCGTTATGGTGGGTTATTGATTATCTTTACAACAAAAGTGTAAATAATAAAAAGAAATAATATGATAGGAGTTTGCATAAAATATTTCCATGAAAATTATGGAGGAATGCTTCAAGCATTTGCAACAATAACCATGCTTGAAAAAAGAGGCTTGAAGTATGAGTTAATACAATATCAAAAACATTATTCATTGTGGGGTAAATTAAAGCAGATACCACGTCTATTCAATACCATATTACTCAATGATAAAAAAGAGGCTCTTTTAAAAAAAATCGGTAAACAAAAACATCCTGAATTTAAAAAGAATGAAGCTATTAGATTAATAGCATTCAATAATTTTAAAAATGAAAAATTTAAAAAGTTATCTCCTGTTTTTATCGGTTTCGAGGCTTTATGTAAAGGCGCAAGCAGATATTCTGCCGTAATTACAGGAAGTGACCAACTATGGTCACCAGCAGGTTTACCAACCAACTTTTATAATCTAATGTTTGTTCCTGCTAATATTAGAAAAATATCTATAGCCTCATCATTCGGAGTAAAATATATACCATGGTATCAAATTGGAAGAACTCGTAAATATCTCAATCGAATTGAGTTTATTAGCATGAGAGAAAATAGAGGAAGTGAAATAGTTAAGGAGTTAACAGGAAAAAATGTTCCAACAATACTAGATCCTGTATTTTTCTTTAATGCAGCAGAATGGGAAAAATTAATTCCCACAAAAAAAGAATACGAAGAATCCTATATTTTTGCTTATTTTTTAGGCAATACTCCATCATATAGAAATGCTGTTACCGAAGTTGCTCGAAAGTTAAATTGCAAAATAGTAGCACTAAGACATTTAGACCAATACATTGAGAGTGATGAAAACTTTGGAGATTATGCACCTTATGACGTAGACCCAACTCGTTTTCTTAATTTATTAAGAGGTGCAAAATATATTTGTACGGACTCTTTTCATGGATCCGTTTTTTCAATTATTCATCATAAGCAATTTATTATTTTCAACCGATATGATGAAACTTCTAAACATTCTAAAAATTCACGTATTGACACACTTTGCCAAAATCTCTCTTTAACAAATCGCAGATTCACTAGCAATGAAAATCTGTTTGAGCAACTGACAGAATCTATTGACTATAAAAAAGTAGATGAAAAATTAAACCAACTAAGAGAGTTCACAGAAGAATATTTAAATAAAGCCCTAAAAGACATAAAATAAAATGAATATACTTTTAGCCAATAAATTCTATTACCGACGCGGTGGAGACTGCATATATATGCTCAATTTAGAGCAATTATTAAAGGAACATGGACATAAAGTAGCAGTTTTCGCCATGGATTATCCGGAAAATATCGAAACACCTTGGAAACAGTATTTCCCACAAAACATGAGTAAACTAATGGCTTTTACACGTCCATTCGGTTCTGCTGAAGTGAAAGCTAAGTTTAATAAACTCTTAGATGATTTTAAGCCAGAAATTGTACATCTAAATAACATCCATACCCACTTATCTCCTATCATAGCTGAATTAGCGCACAACCGAGGAATAAAAGTAGTTTGGACACTTCATGATTATAAATTACTATGTCCGAGATATGACTGCCTACGCAATGGAGACGATATTTGTGAATTGTGCTTTAACGAAGACAAATCGTCATGTAAAACATATAAATGCATGAAAGGGTCAACGCTGGCATCTCTTATTGGATATAAAGAAGCTACAACATGGAACAGAAGAAGACTGGAAAAATGTACAGATGTATTTATATGCCCAAGTAAATTTATGGCGCAAAAAATGGCACAAGGTGGTTTTAACTCAAAAAAATTAGTATCTCTATGTAACTTTATCGACATAGATAAATGCAAAAAAGATACATATGAAAAAGAAAACTACTATTGTTATGTAGGCAGACTAAGTCATGAAAAAGGAGTAAAAACTCTTATTAAAGCAGCCCAAAAGCTACCTTATAAACTGGTTATAATTGGTGGCGGTCCACTAAGCGATGAACTTAAAAACGAAACAACAAATACCAACATCGAGTTTGTCGGATATAAACAATGGGATGAAATAAAGGAAATTGTCAGTAAAGCACGCTTCAGTGTTATACCGTCAGAATGGTACGAGAACAATCCACTTTCTGTTATTGAGGCACAATGCTTGGGTACGCCGGTACTTGGCGCACGTATTGGCGGAATACCTGAACTGATAGAAAATAACGTGACGGGTATGACCTTTGAAAGTCGCAATGTGAATGATCTGACAAGCAAATTGGAAGCCATGTGGCAACACACATTCGACTATAAAGAAATAGCTCTTACTTCACAAAAGAGATATAACAGCGAAAGCTATTATCAAAATATCCTGAAGATTTATCAGTAAATCGGATTTTCAGAAATGGATATACAATTATTTTTTTAGATTAAAACAATAAAAACAACAGATAGTATGGCAAACATGAATGTACCGTGTCCAACGGACGCAAGTATTATTCTAACGTATCGCTGCCCGATGCGTTGTGTGATGTGTAACATTTGGAAGAATCCTACGGATAAGAAAGAGGAGCTAAAAGCCTCTGACCTCCGTTCGCTTCCCAAATTAAAGTTCATAAACCTGACCGGTGGTGAACCTTTCATCCGTGAAGACCTGGATGAAATTGTAGAAGAGTGTTATAAGCATACTGACCGCATAGTAATATCTACATCGGGCTGGTTTCAGGATCGAGTAATAGCTTTAGCTAAGAAATTTCCTAACATTGGTATCCGCATATCTATTGAAGGACTTGCAGAGAAGAATGATGAACTTAGAGGTCGTCAAGGTACTTTTGACAAAGCCATCCAGACGTTGAAAACTCTTCAGAGTATGGGTTTGAAGGATATTGGTTTTGGTTGTACAGTAAGCAACTATAACTCGGGTGATATGCTCAAACTTTATCAACTCTCTCTGTCTATGGGATTGGAGTTTGCGACAGCTGCATTCCACAATTCTTATTATTTCCATAAGGGAGATAACGTTATCACCAATCATGATGAAGTGTGCGGAAACTTCAGGCAACTCATCGAGTGGCAGCTCAAGGAGAAGAGTCCGAAGAGCTGGTTCCGCGCTTGGTTTAACATGGGACTAATAAACTATATTGAAGGCAACCGCCGCATGTTGCCATGTGAGGCTGGTCTGGCTAACTTCTTTATTGACCCGTGGGGAGAGGTGATGCCGTGTAACGGTCTGGAAACACGAATGGATGACAAGAACGCCGAGAACAAGACGAAGCTAGACGGCGACGACATGAGCGTAGCTGAATATAATGAAAAGTTAGCTGCCGACCCTAACAATGTGTCCAACGACAAACTGAGACCAGCGGAAAGTGATACACCGAAGAGCTGGAGCATGGGTAACATACATGATGCAGACTTCATGACGATTTGGAACAGCGAGCAGGCTGCCAGAGTCCGTGCAAAAGTACGCAAATGTCCCAAGAATTGTTGGATGGTAGGAACGGCAAGTCCTGTAATGCACAAGTATATCAAGTATCCGCTGAAGTGGGCATTGAAGAACAAACTACGCTCCATACAAGGCAAACCGGCTTGTCTGGACTTTAAATACTGCAACGTAGGACAAGATCCACAGCAGGGTGACTTGAACTTTGACAGATAATCATTATGAAAATAGTAGTAACCGGAACCCGTGGCATTCCTAATATAATGGGAGGAGTGGAAACCCATTGCGAAGAACTTTTTCCACGTATAGCAGCCAAAGGATATGATGTAACAGTTATCCGAAGAAAAAGCTATGTAAGGGATTCACTTATTGAATATAAAGGTGTCAAACTGATTGACATTGAAACTCCAAAGAAAAAATCTTTTGAGGCAATCATTCATACTTTTAAGGCTATTCTGAAAGCAAAGTCACTAAAAGCAGATATTGTACATATACATGCTATAGGTCCGGCTCTACTTACACCAATGGCCAGACTTTTAGGCATGAAAGTTGTTTTTACCCATCACGGGCCAGACTATGACCGTGACAAATGGGGAAAAGCGGCTAAATTCATGTTAAAACTGGGAGAACGGATGGGAACAACATTCGCAAACGAAGTTATAGTAATCTCCAAAGTCATTGATAACATTCTGATTCAAAAGTATGGAAGAAAGGACTGCCATTTGATTTACAATGGAGTTCCTGAGCCTGAAATTTGTGACTTTTCTGAATACTTTGAAGAATTAGGAATAGAGAAAGGAAAATATATATTAGGAATGTGTCGCTTCGTTCCAGAGAAAAATCTACATCATCTGGTAGAAGCTTTTTCTAAAATAGATACTAAAGGGTGTAAGTTAGTTCTTGCTGGAGATACAGACTTTGAAGATGATTATTCACGACAATTGAAAGCTACAGCCAAGGAACATGGAGTAATCCTTACTGGATTTATCAAAGGTAAAAAGTTACACTCTTTACTCACCCATACACGTTGTTTTGTCTTACCGTCTTCACATGAGGGGTTGCCTATAGCGCTACTGGAAGCTATGAGTTATAAACTACCGGTTATAGTAAGTAACATTCCTGCTAATTTGGAAGTTGGATTAAACAAAGACAACTATTTTCCTGTCGGTAATATCGATGCTTTAGCAAATAAGCTACAGCAAAATATCAACTTACCTTATGCTCATGTAAATTATGATATGTCTGCATATAACTGGGATCATATTGCAGAACAAATAAGTCAGATTTACATCCATATGAAAAATTGATATATCATGTATCATCCATAGGCACATGCCATCATTGCCAACCGCTATGATGCGTGTCTGGATGATGTAAAAGACAAAGTATATACACGTGACATTTTCCGCAGGGACTAAAAAGTAAAAAACAATACAAAAACCAGCATGCAAAATCATATAGTTATTATGGCAGGCGGCATAGGAAGCCGTTTCTGGCCCATGAGTACATCCGAATATCCCAAACAGTTTATCGACGTAATGGGGGTAGGAAAATCGCTGATTCAGCTCACGGTGGAGCGTTTCAAGGGTATCTGCCCGAAAGAGAATTTCTGGGTGGTGACATCGGAAAGGTATGTCGATATCGTAAAGGAGCAGCTTCCGCAGATTCCGGCTCAGCATATTCTGGCGGAACCGGAAGCAAGGAATACGGCGCCGTGTATCGCGTATGCGTGCTGGAAGATCCGAAAGGAGTTTCCGCAGGCGAACATCGTGGTGACGCCTTCGGATGCGTTGGTGATTGATACGGCGGAGTTTGCGCGCTGCATTGCCGTGGCGCTGGAGAAGACGGCGGACTCGCAGGCTATCGTGACCTTGGGGATGAAGCCTACCCGACCGGAAACGGGTTACGGGTACATTGCTGCTCAGGGGGAAGCGGACGCAAAGGGTATCTGCAAGGTGGAAGCGTTTAAGGAAAAACCGGACGTGGAAACGGCAAAGGGGTATCTGGCTGCGGGGAATTATTTCTGGAACGCGGGGATTTTTGTGTGGAACGCGGACACGATTACGAATGCCATACGCAGGTATGCGCCGCAGATTGCCGGAGTGATGGACGAGCTGGAGCCTGCCTTGTTTACGGACAAAGAGGCGGAGGAGCTGAAGCGCCTCTTCCCTACTTGCGAGAAGATTTCCATCGACTATGCGGTGATGGAGAAGGCGGAGGATATCTTTGTGCTGCCGGCGGAGTTCGGATGGAGTGACCTGGGTAGCTGGGGTTCGCTGCGCACGTTGCTGCCGCAGGATGAAGCGGGCAATGCCAAGGTGGGCGGCCGGGTGGATATGTACAACTGCCGGAACTGTGTGGTGCATGCGGCAGAAGAAAAGCGGGTGGTACTGGAAGGACTGGACGGCTACATCGTAGCGGAAAAAGACGGACGTCTGCTGGTGTGCCGCCTGAGTGAGGAGCAGCGCATCAAGGACTTTGCGGCGGGGAAGTAAACGGGAATCACCACGATTCCTGCTACTGAAAGATTTTGATTCTCCATTGTTTTTTTAATCCTTTTATCTTATTCATTAGGAAATAAAGACAAAAATTTGTTCTTTTGTATTAGAACCAAATCCAAATATATGAATACTACAGTTTTTAATCCGGCTCAATTGCAAGTGCTTGAAATGATGTCGTTTGTGGATAGTCCTGAAGCATTAGCAGAACTTAAAAAGGCTATTTCTGACTATTTCGCCAAGCAAGCGCAAAAAGAAATTGACCGTTTGTGGGAGAATGGAGAATTAAATGAGGAAAAAGTCGATAAATTCTACCAACTACATGAACGTACTCCCTATAAATGAATATGAGAAACATTGTATTGGATACAAACTCACTGATTATTGCAATTTCAGCGAAGAATGACTGCCATAAAGTGTGGCAATCATTCTTGAATGGAGACTATACGTTATGTATAAGCAATGAAATCGTAGAAGAGTATCTGGAAGTCATGACTCGCAACATTAATAAGTATGTAGCCGAAACGATTATCTACACGATTCTTACTCGTGAAAATGTAAAGAAATTAACTCCTCACTACCGTTTTCATCTAATTACAGCAGACCAGGATGACAATAAGTTCGTAGACTGTGCCATAACAGCCAATGCGGAATATATCGTGACGGAGGATCACCATTTCAATGAACTTAAAAATATATCTTTCCCATCAGTTGCCATAATTAATTTGAAGGACTTCGCAAAAACATTGTAAGTCTAATGGTTGATTGTCGACGAATATATCAACTTGCATATTACTGATGATCGGCAGAACAGAATCTATCGGTAGTAGCGTAGTACTGAGTGAGGAGCAGCGCATCAAGGACTTTGCAGCGGGGAAATAACCGGAAATCGCCACGGTACTCTATACGGAGGGTATCGTGGCGATTTTTTTTGTTTCTACAGTGAGCTTTGTATAAAAAATGTTATAGAGAATGAGATTTTGTTCCTAAAAAACTCTCTATTTAAAATTAATTATATAATTTAGATGATACATAAAAATACAAGAACTATACAAATAATATAAACTATATCAAAATACAAACACAAACGGGACAGTTGACTGACTACAAGGAAATACACTAATTGATAACGAGAATATATACAATATATTTTAACCTTAAAATCGAAAATAGAGTATTAACCTTAATAGTTTAACTATGCAAAAACGATCATTTCTAGTAGTCACAATGTTCCTGATAGGAATGTTTCTGACTGGGATTTATGCTCAGACAATTACTGTAAGCGGAAGTGTTACCAGTAAAGAAATGAGCGATCCTCTAATCGGAGTAAACGTATTGGTAAAGGGAACTACCAATGGTACTGTAACCGACCTGAACGGTCATTATTCTATTACTGTGGGACCGGACGATGTGCTGGTATTTTCGTATATCAGCATGCAAACGGTGGAAGAAGCAGTGAAGGGAAGAAAGGTTATCGATGTTTCTATGGTTTCGGATACCGAAAGCCTGGGTGAAGTCGTGGTAACGGCTATGGGCATCCAGCGCCAGTCGGAAACGTTGACGTATTCTGCACAGACTGTGGGAGGTAGTGATGTGAACGACATCAAGAGTGTGAACATGATCAACTCACTGCAGGGTAAAAGTGCCGGTCTGATGATTACACCAAACTCTACCGGAGCCGGAGGTTCTTCTAAAATCCTGTTCCGCGGTAACAAGTCTATCAGTGGTAGCAACCAGCCGCTGATCGTAGTGGACGGTGTGCCGGTAATGAACAGTGTTTCGGGTGCTCAGGTAAGCAGCAACTATGGTGGCGAACGTGACGGTGGCGACGTGATGTCGACTATCAACCCGGATGATATCGCTTCTATCACATTGCTGAAAGGTGCATCGGCTGCCGCATTGTATGGTGCCGTGGCTGCCAATGGTGCTATCATGATCACAACCAAGTCGGCTCAGTCGGGCAAAGTTTCAATCAACGTGTCCAGCAATACCACTATGGAAACTCCAATGGTTCTTCCGGAATTCCAGAATACATATGGAGTCAGCGACAACGGTACATACAGCTGGGGCGAAAAACTGGCTTCGGAAGCACCTAACTATGCGAAAGAATTCTATCGTACCGGATTTACAACAAACAACTCTATCTCGCTGGCCGGTGGTAATGAAAATATCCAGGCGTACTTCTCTTATGGTAACGTGTACTCGGAAGGTATGACTCCAAGCAATACCTACCGCAGCCATAACCTGAATTCGAAAGTGGGATTTAATGTCCTGAAGAATATTCACATTGATTTCAGCGCCAAGTATACCAACCAGTATGTGAAGAATCAGGCTGCTGCCGGATTCCTGTTCAACCCGCTGACTGGTGTATATCTGTTCCCGAGAGGTGAAGACTGGAACTACTATAAAAACAACTTCGAGGTGTATGATGAATCGAGAGGATGTAATATCCAGAACTGGACAAACACCGGACTGCAGCAGTACAGTAACCCTTACTGGACACTGAACCGACAGACTCCTATCACCGACCGTCACCGTTATGAATTTGGAGGAAGCATCAAGTGGGATATTACCCAAGACTTGAATATCCAGGGACGTATGCGTTACGAAAGAGGTGAAGAACGCTGGCAGCATAATCTGTATGCTTCAAGTATCGCCAACTTATACCCGATGGGACGTATGAAGGATAACCGTTACTTCAGCGATCAGCTGTATGGTGACGTCTTGCTGAGCTACAGCCATACATTCAATGATTTCCTTGTTTCGGCAACTGCCGGTTCAAGCTTCACTAAGAGCAAGACTGCACATGTTGACTTATGGGCTGAAGGTACTCAGTTTACTTCACCCGGAAACGGTAACATATATTACCCGAACATCTTCACTCCGAACAACTACTACGGAAACATGTCTGTTGTAGGCAAGAATGATAACTGGAATACAGAAAAACGTCTGAACGCTGTATTCGCTACAGCTCAGTTCGGCTACAAGGATGGTTTGTTCGTCGACGTATCTGTACGTAACGACTGGTCGTCTGCACTGGCTTACACGGAAAGCTGCTCGTTCTTCTATCCGTCTATCGGAGGTAGCTTCCTGCTCGACAGATTTGTTGATATGGGCAAGAACGTGAATTTGCTCAAGGTACGTGCCAGCTACTCTATCGTAGGTAATGACGTGCCGGTATTTATGAGTAACCTGCTGTACTCACTGCAATCGCAGGGTGCTATCACTCCACCGGAAAATGCTCCGTTCCGTACATTGAAGCCGGAAAAGACTCATTCTATCGAAGTGGGATTCGACGGTACATTCTTCCAGAACCGACTGACTATGGGACTGACATACTATAAGACAAATACCAAGAATCAGTTCTTCTCTGTAGCTGCTCCGTATGAATCGGGATTGCGCAACCGTTATGTAAACGCCGGTAACGTACAGAACCAGGGATTCGAATTCAGCGCAGGATGGTATCAGCAGTTTAATGATGATTTCAGCTGGAGTACAGACCTGAACCTGTCGTACAACGACAACAAAATCGTAGAACTTGTAGATGACCTGCCAAACGGACTGACACTGACAGACTTCGGCGGTGCCAAGATTATCCTGAAGAAGGACGGATCGTACGGTGACTTGTATGTACGCCATATCATGCGCGACGAAAACGGCAGACCGATGAAGGATGAAACTACCGGTAACCCGATAGTAAGCGGTGACACAACCGAGGATATGATTTATGCCGGCAACATGAATGCGAAGTTCAACGCCGGATGGTCGAATACATTCCATTATAAGGACTTTACTCTATCGTTCCTGATTGACGGTAAGTTCGGAGGCAAAGTATTGTCAATGACAGAAGCAACACTGGATGGCTGGGGCGTTTCAAAACGTACCGGAGATGCACGTAACGCAGGTAAGGTAGTGGTAGACGGCGTGGAATTTGATCCGAAAGCATGGTATACTACAACGGGAGCTAGTAACTTCAACAGTCCGTATGCCAATGAATTCTATGTTTACGATGCTACAAACGTACGTCTGCGTGAATTGAGCCTGGGATATACGTTCCGTAACCTGTTCGGCGTAGGAAAGAACCTGACAGCTGCTATCATCGGACGTAACCTGTTCTTCTTCTACAAAGATGCTCCGATGGATCCGGATGTATCTGCAGGTACTGGAAATGGTGTGCAGGGTGTAGACATGTTCGCACTGCCTACTTCTCGCAGCTTTGGTCTGAATCTGAAACTTAACTTCTAAAAAAGCCTGATTATGAAACGAAATAAATTTTATCAATATGCCATTCTGCTGGCTCTCCCGTGGTTAGGAAGCAACTTGATGACTTCTTGTACCGACAGTTTTGAAGATCTGAACACAAACAGTGTGCAGGTAGACCCGAATGATCTGCCATTCTCTGCACAGTGTACCGAACCGATGCAATATTGCTATCCGCCTCAGCAGAACATGTTCCAGTTCTGGACAAACCTGACAATCGACTTGTACAGCGGTTATTTCATGACTCCGAACGGTAACTTTACCAATGGAGATATGGGGGAAAACCGCGGACACAGTGGAGGTATGTACGAAAACTATTACCTGCATATATTCAACAATACACGACGGATCATTGCCGATTGTGACCAAAAGGGTACACTGGGACTTTCCGGCGTAATGAGAGTCGTACAGGCATATGGTACACTCATGACTACCGATGCTTACGGTCCGCTGGCTTACAGCTCGATCTTGTCGGGAGAATATGAATCGTACTATCCATTCGACAGCCAGCAACAGCTGTTCGTAGCTATGCTGAAGGATCTGGAGAAGGCTATCACCGATATCAAAGGAATGAGTGAAGGCGAAAAGGTTACTCTCGCTACTTTCGACTGCTGGTGTAATGCTGATACTGAACTGTGGGTAAAGGTGGCCAATACGTTGAGATTGCGCATGGCGCTCCGTCTGTCTAAACGTGAGGCTGAAATGAAGGAAGCCGGCATAGACCTGAAACAGGTGGCTACAGAAGCGGCTGCCAATACGCTGGCAACCGTAAATACGGATATTGTCATCGACAAGAGTCTGGAAAACGAAATGTGGCTGATGTTCAACTGGGGTGACTGCGGATTCAACGCGAATCTGGTTACGCTGATGACAGGTATGAAAGACCCGCGCCAGCCGTTGTACATGACAAAGAATATCAAGGATGTTACCAACCTGGAAGGTAAGGTGGTAGTACCGGCCAATACACAGTATCTGGGTATCCGATTTGCCAGTGGTCTGCCGGGAAAACCGAACAACTGGGCTAACTTCTCTCAGTGGATCGACCCGCAAAATACAATCGGAGTATACTCTATGCCACTGCCTATCTTCAAGGCTGCTGAATCTTATTTCTTGCTGGCTGAAGCTAAATTGCGCTGGGACATCGGTTCTGCAAGCGTACAGAGTCTGTATGAAGACGGTATCCGCGTATCTATGACAAACGAGCTGAGCTATCGCGGAAAATATGCCGGCGTAGATGCTTATGCTGCAGGAGCTGTGGATGAATACATCAACGGTACGACAACTCAGGTTGATTTTGAAGATCCGGTAGATCCGAAACTGAACACACCGGCTGTAAACAAACTTTGTGTAAAATGGGACGAAGGAGCCAGCAACGAGGAAAAACTGGAACGTATCATTACACAGAAGTATTTCGCTCTGTTCCCGCTTTCTATCGAAGCATGGGCTGAACAAAGACGTACCGGTTATCCGCACTTATTCCCTGCTTACGTAGACGAAAGTAACGGTGGAGTAAACAAGGAAGAAGGTGTACGCCGAGTTATCTACAGCAGCAACGCATATGATACAAATGCACAGGGTGTCGCCATGGGTCGGGAACTGTTGAATAAGGAAAATTCAAGCAAAAACGGTATTTCGGGCGATAAGGGTGGTACACACCTCTGGTGGGATAATGCCAATAAAGGAAATTTCTGATACATAAGTTTTTCTAATGAAACGGGTGGGCTTTACGACCTGCCCGTTTTTTTATATTGTCTGCCGATACAACTGGTAAGTAAGGGTACTCCAGACAGAGGGTATCGTGGCGATTTTTTTGTATTGGCTTGGCACTTTAAGGTTTATTTGTTACATTTGTGATAAACAAAAGTCTACAAAGGAATTATGGAAAAAGTTACTGACATAGCCTCATATATTTACCAGCGTTACCAAAAACAGTTCGGTAAATGTATTGATGAAATGAAATTGCATAAGCTCCTTTATTTTACTCAGCGAGAATCTATCATTCAGACAGACGAACCAATCTTTCAGGAGGAATTTGAAGCCTGGAAATATGGTCCTGTAATGACAGGTATCAGACGAATGTATAAAGATGGAAGCTTAACGAAAGCTATACCACAATCTATTGCCGACAGGTATAAAAAGATTTTTGATGTGGTATTCGACACTTATGCCAGTAAGGATTCATGGAGTTTAAGCAGTATTACGCACGGAGAATACTGCTGGGAAAAAGCCAGAAACGGTATTCCTGAGAATGAAAATTGTGACAGGAAGATTGATACCAATGATATCAGATGGGATGCTGACAGAATAAAGATCCGCCGACTTCTATATAAAAAACTGATGAATTAAACTGTATACTCTTACTGCCATGAGAATCACCGATGAACAAAAGAGGAATATCTATTCACTGGTATGCGAACGGCTATCAGCTAATGAAGATAATTTACGGTATGTAGAAGATTTCATCAATTACAAAAATGAAAGCTTGGCCGATACACTCAAAAATGAGGCATTCGAAGAAGATGAGAAAGGAAACATAGCTTACTATCTTATCAAAAATCCGGATGGAAAAATTCTTTTCTATTTTTCATTAAAGTGTGGTTCTTTATATGAAAGTATTAAAGGAGTAGATTCTTTGGAAAGAATCCGTGAACTGTATGAATACGTCATTGAACTGAAAAATGAACCAGACTTAAATGAAAGTGACAGGCAGGCCGTAGAATCTATCATAGAGCGAATCAGAACTGGTAAAGGGCTAATCAAAAATGATCTGGCAAAAATATCTTACGCAAAAAAAGGAGAAATCATCAAAGAGCTGGAAAAAGCATCGGAAGATGATTTGAAAAGAGTAGGAAAAACATTTGCTGGCATAGAAATAGTACACTTCTGCACAAATGATCTGCATCGGGAAATATGGAATAAATTTAATATCGATCAAAAATTAGGAGTAGTGGTATTCTGGATGTTTATTGTTCCTAAGATACTCGAGGTGATGCAACACATCGGATGTGAGTATATTTTTCTGTTTGCAGCAGACATGACTCCCGATGAATATCTGGTCAACTACTACAAGACTTATCTTAAATTTAAAGATACAACTGAACATGGAACAACGATGTCACTATACGATTATGGATGTAAATTCATGCATCAGGAAACTGCCTCACTAAAAGCAAAACAGGAATTTTTCTTCGAGCACTTCAATCGTGATGAAGATGCTATATAATATAAGACTCCGGGAATCGCCACGGTACTCCAGACAGAGGGTATCGTGGCGATTTTTTTGTATTGGCTTGGCACTTTAAGGTTTATTTGTTTACTTTGTAACTATCAACTACTAAGCTTATTGGCTGGTATAAACAAAAGAGCATTTCCATGATGAAAAACTATACAATCGCTGTAGCGGGTACGGGCTATGTAGGTCTGTCTATCGCTACGTTGCTGGCGCAGCATCACCGGGTGGTGGCTGTGGACGTGATTCCTGAAAAGGTGGAGAAGATTAACAACCGTATCAGCCCGATTCAGGATGAGTATATCGAGAAGTATCTGGCGGAAAAGGAACTGAACCTGACGGCTACGCTCGACGGGGCTTCGGCTTACCGGGAGGCGGACTTTGTGGTAATTGCAGCTCCTACGAACTACGATCCGGTGAAGAATTATTTCGATACGTCGCACGTGGAGGAGGTGATCGACCTGGTGCTGGAGGTGAATCCGGATGCGGTGATGGTGATAAAGAGTACCATCCCTGTGGGTTACTGCCGGAGTCTGTATGTGAAGTATGCGGAGAAGTTCCGTACCTCTCCTGCCCTGGCGGGAAAGAAGTTTAACCTGCTGTTCTCGCCGGAGTTTCTGCGTGAGAGCAAGGCGCTGTACGACAATCTTTATCCGAGCCGTATCATCGTGGGATTCCCGAAACTGATAGCGGGACTGGATGAGGAGAACAGAGCCATCAAGGAAATCGCAGGTGAGCAGCTGGAGGAAAAAGCGCACGAGTTTGCAGCGTTGCTTCAGGAAGGGGCTATCAAGCCGGATGTGGATACGCTGTTTATGGGTATGAAGGAGGCGGAAGCGGTGAAGCTGTTTGCCAATACGTATCTGGCGCTGCGTGTGTCGTACTTCAACGAGCTGGATACGTATGCGGAGGTGAAGGGACTGGATACGCAGGCTATCATTCAGGGTATCTGTCTGGATCCGCGCATCGGCTCGCATTATAACAATCCGTCGTTCGGCTACGGGGGCTACTGTCTGCCTAAGGATACGAAGCAGCTGCTGGCGAACTATCAGGATGTGCCGGAGAATCTGATTCAGGCGATTGTGGAGAGCAACCGCACGCGCAAGGATTTCATTGCCGACAGGGTGCTGCACAAGGCGGGATATTATGATTACTACAACCGGGGTAGCTATAATCCGGCGGAGGAAAAGGAATGTGTCATCGGGGTGTACCGCCTCACGATGAAATCGAACAGCGACAACTTCCGCCAGAGTTCCATTCAGGGTGTGATGAAGCGCATCAAGGCGAAGGGGGCTACGATTATCATCTACGAACCGACGCTGGAGGATGGCAGTACGTTCTTCGGATCGAAGGTGGTGAACAGACTGGAGGATTTCAAGGCACAGGCGCAGGCTATCATCGCCAACCGCTATGATGTGTGTCTGGATGATGTGAAAGATAAAGTATATACGCGTGATATTTTCCGCAGGGACTAAACGGGCTGTAAAAAGCCCGTAGTCTCTACTTAAGGTATTCTTCCATTGTATTGCGATGCATATTGCCATAGTTAGTCGAATTATACACCATGGCATGTGATCCTACTGTCTGACGGGCAAGCTTGTAATACAGATCATTCAGAGAAATGTGTACATTGGTATCAATCGCTTCCTGAAACGCACGAGTAAATCCGTTAGAAAGCCATATCCCCATCTCCGGATCCATCATATCAGCTTTAGAAGGTTCATCTGCATTTGCCGCGGTCATAACCAATACGCCGGGCAGTCCTTCACATGCCTCGCCTATCGTGCCGCTATAACAGGCATCGAGTACGAAGAGGAGTTTTCTGTATTGCATTTTCTCTACCATATCACGGATGTCAGTACCATATACATCACCGTTACTTCCCCACGCTAAGCTGTTGCGTACACCATGCCCACACCAGAAGATGATGATATTGTCGTTGGGAGAAGAGGGTAAGTGTTGTGTGAATTCCGGAAGTTTCTTTCCTTGCATGAGCTGGGAAAATTGCTTGAATGACAACTGGCTGAGTTTATAATCTACATGAACATCTGTATGTACATTTTCGCCATCGGGACGTACCTTGACAACTCCCGGGTACAAGTTTCTGGGATTATCGGCAATATTGTCTTCGATAACAAATAAAATATGGTCATCATCGTAACCATGACGCTTCAAGAGCTGATACATGGCAAGGGCATCGGCCTGATGACGATAATTTGCCCAATCATCGGAAGCTCCGACAACTACTGCCCACCGGTCTTGAAGCTCAGGATACTGAAAGTCCTGCTGGTCATAGTTGAACGAAAGCATATGATTGTTCTTCCATTCCCAGGCCTGGGTAGTGGATATCGTATTAGCGCCTCCATCAGTAGAAAGGTATTCCAGAGTAGCATACGTACCGTCTCGCAGCATCCAATGGCTATAAGTTGTATTGAGCACACTGGCATGGGTACGTTCATCGAAGGTCCAGTCTCCTGTCACTCCGCTTAAATTGACATCCACTCCTGCTTGAAGCATGGAAAAGGTACGGCACATATCGTCTTTCAACCAACCGACATTCCATGCGGTCTTACCATCGACTACGGCAAGTATGGCGTCATTCAGGCTTTCGCCGGTAGCCTCCTGACGAGTCAAAGCGTATGAAAGCAACGTGATAGCATCGAACAAATGGGCTTCACCACTCAAAGGTTCTTCACCATACTTTACCTGATAAATACTATTGAAACCAGACTCCGGTGTAGCAGACGGAGAAAGTCCTTCGTATTTGGAATATTTCAAGTGGCTAAGCAGAAAGGGGGAGTTCATGACATCCGAACAGAGAAGTAACGGAAATTCAAAAAAGCCACTGACAGAAGCTTTAAGCTTGGAGAGTTCATCGTCAAAAATCAAGGCATCTTCTTTGCTTCCCGGAGCAAAAATCAATGCTTTATTATACTTTAACGGCTTGTTATACTGTGTTCTAACTGCTTCGCGAATCTGGTTTTCGGAATGGTAAACCACAATGTCTTCTACAGTCATACCCAGCTCGGTGACCTGAAAAGCGAACCAATCACTAAAACTCTTGCCATAATCATCGTCGGAAGTGAGCAGGCTTATTTCCTTGCACTCAGAGAGTTTCGCTTGAGAGAGCAACAATTCACACTGTGTGATGTCGGACTGGGAAAGGTTCCACACATAACCAGATCCGGCAAAGCTGCGCTGAAACTCGGTGGAAGTGGCGATCGGAAGAATCAATGTTTTTTTCTTTTTCTGGCATAATTGTGCCATCCGGCGTGCATGTACTGATAACTGGGGGCCGATAATGGCTACATAGCTGTCGTCGTCAACCACACGTGCCGCCAATTCTTCCCAACCGGCTGCATTTTCATCCAGCCATTCCAATTCAAGACGGATGTGCTTCTGAAGTCCCTGCTGCGCCATATCTATGTTATCTAAAGCCCATTTGGCTACTCTGTCCCAACGTGCCTGGCTTTCTGACGGCATAATGACGGCTACCTTACAAACTTTATCAGCTTTCACCAAAGAGGAATCACTCCTATCGCGGCATGAAGCTAATATGAATATTGTAAGCAACAGATAACCTAGTTTCTTAATTTGCGACATAGGACATTTCTTTTTCCAAAGCTTCGTCCTTATATTTCCGGTAAGCATTATTCCAATATTCCACATCACCATAATACTCTTCCCAAATTTCCAGATATTTATAAAATACAGGATTCATAATGATATCTGCCATCCCTGAATCCATGCCATAGGTACGGAAGGGTTCAAACTCTTGTCCTTCGTACCAGGCTACAAGATAGTTTTCCAATAACCGGTCTATATATATAACAACGGAAAAAGGTATACGCGAGCTGAACAGCGAACAATCGGTATCCATTCCCGCAACTAAAGACATATAAAAAGGAGTCTCACGGGAATACTTATAAATGCCGTTGTTAGAGCCTCCGGCCAACGGAAAAATAAAGGCATTGTCAATGGTTCCGGTCACCCGGTAAGCACTATCAGGCATGTTAAAGCCTGAAGTATCATCTGCCAGATAAATGACTTTTACTTTCTTGTCATTGTCTGTCTGATAACCATCGGTATATCCTTTGACGGCTTCTTCCAGAATCGGATTATCAGGCATAGCAGCTATCACACAGGCTTCCTGATGTTTCCGTGCCATACATCCTGCCAGATACGATATTCCGTAGCGATTGATATTAAATGTACAGACTCCCTCAGGCAAACGGGTATTTTTACTTTCGACAAGCAAAACCTGCTGCTGCGGAGCAAGGGCCAGACTGGAATTCTCCAAGACTGGCTCGTATGCATTATCGGCAAGCAACAACAAGCTTCGGGGGCCCTCTTTAGTACTTTCCTGCCAATTCTGAATAGCCTGTTGTACTTCATCCAGGCTATTAGGTCTGATAAGACTCATATTGACATCATGATGTTCATAAAATCTCATGATACCTGACATCATATTGTCATTGTAGCCCATATCTCCCAGTCCGGATATGGAAGTAACGACTGTCAGCCGGAGACGGGTGTCAGCATCGGAGGCAGGTTCGTCGCTACAGGAAGTATTTACCGACAGGACCAGAGAAAACAGCAGCAGCCTCTGAAATATAAAACGTATCAGCTTTGCCATTTATCACTCATACTTGTAAGTCTTAAGCACAATACTGGGCAATGTTTCATCGGGTGAAGAAGTTGTACCTACAGTCTTACGTATTTCAATTGTTCCCTTCAGTGTAGGGTGCTCTGTCTGGTGCTTCTGGTATATAGCATCACAAGTATTGATTACTTCAGTATCTTTTTCACTAAATGTATATGAGCCTCCAACTACAGTCTCAATAGCTTTGGTATAATCTATCAGAGCTGTAAACGCAGCAGAAGCGTCGCTTCCTGTTCCTGACAGACTGCCAGAAGCTTCGTAAGTATATACACGCGGTGTTTCTTCTTCGTCACTCGAACATGCCGTGAAACTCAATACAAGTGCTGCAAGCAATGTAACAGCAGCCAGACTTCTAAAAATAGCTTTCTTTTTCATTATTTTTTTCCTTTATTTTTTCAAATATTTATTTGTTATATAATCTTCTATCTCCTGAGCTTTTGAAGGGTTTAAGACTTCTACAATGTCCCAAATAGGAATCACATAAAAATCGACCATGACCAGATCTTCATCGGGGGTATTCGAATTTTCGAAACAAGCATACCACTGGTCTGTCAAAGTCTGATCCTGGAGCGGTTCTCCTTTTGATACATATTTATCAAACTCCTCATTAAGCCGCTTGCCATATTCTCCACCTCCCGATACATGGAACTGTCCTTCGAAATCTTTCTTTATCTCAGTCCAGACTTTCTCATCGACTGTCGTAGAAGATTTCTTGAACCACAGAAGCTTTACATTTATAGTTGTAACAATCTGCTCGGTTGACGTCTTGACATCCTGACTGACGGTAAAGTAATAATCGAGTTTTCCTCCTAAGTAGGACGTAGTTATCAGGTGGGTTCCATATTTGCGTACAAACTCTTCTGCATTATCTTGTCTGACGGAATTCCGGAAATCGCGAGTGGTGCACCATCGTACTACATCGTCGCTCAACAGGTCTACATCATTCGAAAAGTAAGAACACTTAACCGTACGGAAGTCGCGGCACCAGATATACAGGCAGTCCTTCTGCTCTTCAATCTGATTTTTATATTCACTGGAAACTTTGACACCTGCCACCAACAGATCGACCGAACCCGTAAATTTACCTGCAATCTCACTCTGCAATTGCTGACTGCTTTCTGCACGGGCAAAATACAATTGGGTAGCAGTAGAACGGTCTACCATGACAGCGTCTTCTCCATAATCGTTGTGCAAAGCAGCCGCATCGAAAACCTGTCCCCGCAAACCTTCCAGATCGGCATGGTCAATACTATAATCGTACCCCCATCCCAATCCAAAAGTACGTGGCAAATCGACGATTATACTGCCATTTGTATCGGGCACGTACTGAATGAACGAAACAGTCAACTGCCGTTCATCCTCGAGCTGCACCGTCAGCGTAGCCCGACGGGTCTGTTCGCTATCATTCTGCTGGATATAAAGTGGAATGACACCGCTACCGTTTCCTTCGGTCTGCAACAAGGTTATCCATTCATCCGAAACTGTCGCTTTCCAATGTCCGGAAACAGTAAAACGTACGGTATCGGTCTGGCAGCGTGCATCGTAGACTACTTCCGATGCAGAGTCCAAACCCACTTCTATATTATTTTCATCTGACGTGCTGCAAGACCAGGTCACACAAAACAATAATATACAAAGACTTAACCGAATCAATTTCATATATACTGCTTACTTTTGAGTAACTTTAGACGGATCCTCGATAGTTATCTCACCACAGGTACTCCCATCGTCATTACTTCCCAAACCTATCGATTCATAACCATCATTGCCTTTTTGAGCTATCACGCTCTTTACATCTTTTGTAATGAGAATGCTTTTACAGGAAGACAATTCACCGGTACCGATACCGGCCGCTACATCATGGCCAACAGAAACGACTGTTCCTCCACTAATAACGATTCCCTCACAAGAGCCACCATACGTGGTTCCAATTCCCGGGCCACACCATCCACCGGTAACTGTCAGATCTCCTCCTGTAACAGTAATAGTTCCTCCTTTTACTCCAAAGCCTATACCGGGAGCTGCATCACCTCCCTTAACAGACAACGTACCGCCCTGAATTTCGATATCTCCACAAGTTTTGCCAACAGCGGAGTAATAACTGGAACCGATACCACTACCATATTCACCGGCAGTAATTTCAACACGACCATTTCCTGCAAGAACCAACTTACCGCTAGAGGCAACACCTATACCTGCCATGCCAAACAACTTAGAGGCGTTGATTACATTTGTCGAACCGTCAGCCAGTATGATATGGGCATTACCTTCACACTTGATCTGATTGTTTATTTTCAGCCCGTTCAGAGTAAGAGTCACTCCATCTGCCAGAATCAAAGATTTATCGGTCTGTCCGGTAACAGACATATCCGACGCTACCCGGAAATCTTCCTGAGCCAGTGTCACATCTACACTCTGATTTGTAAACTTCAGGTCTTGATACATATCTTCAGCTCCCTTTGGTGCAATAGTCACATCACCTGTAGCATCTACATACAGTTCTGTTATAAAACCTTCGTCCAAAAGGTCGAAAACTTCTGTAGTAAACTCTCCTTTATTGGTATAACGGAACTTACAAGGCTTAAGTGATTTATTTCCAACAAAAAAGCCACTTTTATAGTTCATTTCCTCTTTAGTGCCCGAATAAATGACTGTTATGTAATCTTCGGACAGTTCTGGAATGATTTTCCGATATGCCTCCAGTCTGACATCGATTTCCGGAATATACAGTTCACTTTTTACAGCCACATTACTGCTGATATCATATCCGTGAACCATATACAAATTAGGACCGGTATAGGTTTCATCGTCAGCATATACGGATTTCTGATAATCACCTACCAGATAATTGCGCATAGCAGTACGCGCTTCTTCTGTCGGCATCAGTTCGTAAATAGGGGTAGTTACAATATCGATAAGGGCCAACTGGGTACCGTTCTGTATGGTTTGTACCCAAGCATCCAGTTTATCCTTGTCTTTGACTGTCTGCTGGAACTGCTGGAAGGTAGTTCCGGGAGCAATGGTATAGACATTGCTACCTCCGTAGGTGACAAGTGAAATAGTAGTATTGCTGGCTATCGCCTTTTCTTTTTCAGTCATCGAGAACTCGCCGCTCACATCAATCACCTTAGCACCCAAACCAAGTGCTGCATGGATATCGCTATCTGAAGTATCATCGGTTACCTTCATCTGCATAGAAAGCTTCAACTCTCCTCCCAATGTGCCATGAGTAATGATATGTGTTCCGTATGTACTGAAAATCTGTTTCATCGTAGCTACATCGTTCGGATTATCTTTCAGCTTATTGATATATTTCAAGAATGTTTTCTGAAATATATCACTTTCATGTTGAGCCAGATAGCGTAACATGCCGGCCCGCATATACCGCGAACCTACAATGTGCTGAATTTCTTCCATGGCATAAGACATACGTTCGTTACCAGACTCATTCTTGCTATATCCTCCTTCTACCGATCCCTTGAAAGCAGATATACCAACTTCTATTCCTGCATTAATAGACAGCTGATTGGCTATGGCCAAAGTACTATTTCCGGTCACCGACTCAGTACGAGAATAATAGTTCTCCTCCTTATAGAGTGCGTCCGATTCTCCGGCTTCTTCAAGTGCGGCAATGAGCTTTTTGAAGTTCAAGGGAGTATTTGACAGCAATTTATATTTTCCATTGTCCGGTCTTTTCAGTACGTCTACGCAAAAGCCTACCCCATAGGTCAACTTCATATCTTCATACTCCAGCGAACTGCCATTTTCATCATCGCTGAACGTTCCATGCTGTACCAATACAATTTTCAGCTCAGAATTATCGTTTATTGCCAATTTCAGCGTATCAGTGCGGTCTGATTCTTCATCATTGGTTTCAACAAAAAGCCGAACGGCTTCACCCGAACGTCCCTGCTCTTCCATAGGCAAAGCCCACTCAGGAGCATAGACTACAGTCCAATCTCCTTTGACAGGCAAATCCAAATCGAAAAAGGTATTGATGCGCTTCAGTTCTACTTTTTCCAAAGAGGTATTTCCATCCACTGCCGGCATAGTAATTTTATCGTCCGAACATGCCGAAAAGAAGGATACAATCACTAACAGGAAACAAAAGGAATAAAACTTCAACAATATATTTTTCATGCTCATATCTTAATTTATATTATTAACAGAACGGGTTACATTAATATCTTTATAATACATACGTTCCATGTAATTATCTATCTTATCGGCTATATTATCGGGAAACAATGCCGAAATGGAAGTGATTTTAAACGAAATAAGCTCCAGCTTGTTCTGGTCACGCAATGACGCCAGCCATGCATCTGTCATCTCGTTTGTTACAGTGCCGGACTCTACAGCATTGGCCAATGTGATGGCATCTCCACCTTTTACAGAAAACTTCTCAATCGTTTCATTGCTCAGATTCTCGAAGTCGTCTTTATAGGTAGCATCAGCATTGAGCTTGAATTTTGAGCTAAACCCAAACTCAATGGCGGCCTGAATGTTCAAATTATCATTATGCTGCTCTACCACCGATGAATAGTAATAATCATAACATCCTCCTAACAAGGACTGAAGAATAATATGAGTTCCATAATGTTCTACCAGCAAACGAATCGCTTCGTCGCTTCCTCCACTATCAATAACTCTTTTACGTTCGGAGGTGAAATCTGCTGTAAACCATCCTTCCTCCTGGGCTTCTTCTAAATCGAACTGGTTCAGATACACTATTTGCTGAGTATAAACATTACGTATCCAGGAAAAAATACGTTTGGAGTTATCGAGTGCAGACTTGCCAAAGGAAGCCTGAAGATTCAGGCTAAACAAATTGTATTTGCCTTCAACATCTAATTTTCCAGACATATCTTTTGATAAGTCGGAACCACTCTCACCGTAATAATAATTCAATTCACTACTAGAGTTTGGCTCTATACAATACATGTCGGGATCGGCATTATAAATCTTCTGAGTATTGAATATCTGTTCTTTCAGTCCACGGCTATCCATATATGTACGTACATCGAAACTCCATCCTACTGCATATGAACGCTGTAAATTGAAATCGGGCTTTTCATTTGACTGATCTACACGAGTTGTATATGTTACTCCATTGGCATAAGTTACTGTAACATTTCCAGTCCGTAATGCATGACGGGCATTACTCTCTATATACAACTGAATATCATCAGACGCTGAACCTGACATACAGACGGGAGTAACCCACTCCGGACATTCTGTAATCTGCCAGCCGGTCTTTTCTACATTTGAAACTGTATAAGTATTGCTTCCCCCATTAATACTTAATAATTTTTCTACCGTGTCTGCCTGCACAGGGCCGTCTTGTTTAGTACATGATATAACACAAAAAAAGCCACAAAGCGGGATTATCACTCTTAATAATCTCGGAATTAGATTTACCATTTTATTGAATTTATTATTTAGATTTTATTTTTAATTGAATCAATAAGCTTCTAGTTTAATCATCCCCATAAACATTTTATCTGTCACAGACAAAATTCAACACCCCCTCATAAACAAGGGAGTGCAAAGATAAGAAAAAAATCGGGTTATATCTCAATTATTCTCTAATTCATAATGATTTAGATAGTTTATATTTAGAAAAAAATGTATTTATTTTGCGATAGGATTTCAAAAACAAAACAGAACGGTATAAATGAAAAGATATTGTCAAACATTGGATCTCTACGACGACAAGGAGTTGATAGAGGCTTACGTGGCAGAGCATGCGCACGTATGGGAGGAAGTGAAAGCGGGTATCCGTGAAGTGGGTATCGTGGATATGCAGATTTATATTTACGGCAACCGCCTGTTTATGATTATGGATACGACGGACGAGTTTGATATGGAACGTGACTATGCCCGACTTGCTACGCTGCCTCGTCAGGCGGAATGGGAGGAGCATATGTCCAAGTATCAGAAGGTGCTGCCGGGACAGTCTTCTCAGGAAAAATGGAAACTGATGGAACGGATTTTCAAGCTTTGAGAATCCGGACATACTGATAGAGAAAATGAATGGTCGTATCAACACTCAAGAACAGAGCCTGATACGACCATTTTCGTTTTGACACACTTCCTGTTTCTTATTTTTTTGCCTGCAAGCTGCATGTATCTGTGCATGCAGGGCAAGTATTTCTGTTAATATTGGGGAGCTTTCTTGACAGTTCCTGTATAATTCCAGTTTACAGTAGTGGAGTTCCATCTGCCTGAACCAACCTCTTTCGGATCGGAGTAAACGATTTCGAGCGACGGGATGCTGATGGTGTAGTTGTTTCCGTCTCTGGTGATTACAAGATCGCTGCTTGCTGAACCTTCTTCTACATAGTAACGTCCTTCCTCGTTGTCAAGAGTCATATCCAAAGCTCCCGACAAATCGTAATCGTCTTCGCTGAAAGTGCCGACCGGAAGCTCAGAAGGTGAACCGGGGGCATCGAAAGATAAATAAACGACTGAATAGCTTGACGGGAATGATGAAAAGTCGCCACCTTCCTGGTATGCGTACATATCGAACGACATGAATTGCAACTCGTAGTAAGTGGTGTTGTCGTCGTTGGCCTCGGAAGCCCAGTACACATTGTTGAGATTGATGTTTGTTCCTCCGATATTCAATGAGATACCCTGGCCTGAACCGCCTGTATTCAGGTCTTCATCATCGTCACTGCTGCATGCACAGAAAGTGCATAATACTGCAACCAAAAGCAGTTTACTGAAAAATCTTTCAATTTTCATGATAACAAATATTTAGTTACTGATAAAAACAGGCCGTAAAAGTAAGCATTGCCTTTATTGTAGCAAAAGACGGAAACCGGGGATATGGACTATCGTACACTTTAGTGAGGACAAACGGACGTTTTTTGTATACAGGATGTATTTTTTTGAAAAAAATTTCTTCCGGGCATAGGGGTTTTTCGGGAGGGCTGCGTTATCTAGTCAAAATCACCCAATCAGGTGAATCAAAAACTATACTAACTCTCAAAAAACTAAACATTATGAAAATTAAACTTATTGCATTATCTTTGTGTTTATTCACTGGTGTTAATTTGGCTAAGGCTCAGGAAGCCAGCAAGAACTTTACTCCTTCGGAAAACAAGCATGAGTTCCGTCTTTCGGTGAGTGACGGACTGACTCAGAGTACGGTGGATGTACTAGGTATCGGACTGGCGGACGCAATTACCGGAACCAAGCGCAGCGATGAGCGTGCAAGCATGGTGTACGGACTGGGTTACCGCTACGCGCTGAACCGATTTAAGCTGGGAGCTGACCTGGGATTCTCGCAGACAAGCAGCAAGCTGATGCTGGCAGGCGAAACGGCTCCGTCTATCAAGGAAAAAGAACTGAACTTCCTGGTACTTCCGACTGCCGAATTTACTTACTTCAGACGCGGACTGGTGGAACTGTATGGTAGTGCTGCTGCGGGTATCAGCCTGAAACGCCACTCGGAAACAGGACTGACTGACGCGGGCAAGAAGGCGGCTCAGAAAACGGACTTGAATACGGCGTTCGCTTATCAGGTGAATCCGATCGCTCTGAGAGTGGGCAACGACCGTATCGGTGGTTTCGTTGAAGCCGGACTGGGACACAAGGGCTTCCTGACGGCTGGTGTGAGTGTGAAATTCTAATATCTGTATATTGACGCGGACGCGATAACATGAAAGCCTATAGAAAGGAAATATTCAAATCCAGGTTTCAGGAGCATTATCCGAGGCTGTGCTGCATAGCCTGCGGATATGTTTCTGACAAGGAGGATGCGGAGGATATCGTACAGGAGTTGTTCATCAGTGTATGGAACAAGGGACTGGACGAGATGGAGGAAAAGGAATTTGCCGCCTATATGACGACTGCCGTGAAGAACAGTTGTATCTCGTTTCTGAGGAAGCGCAAGGATGATGTGGTGTCGATAGAGGACTATCACCAGCCGGCAAGTTGCCTGACGGACGATGATGAGGATGCGGATGGCAAGTCGCCGGAGGAGGTGCTCGAATCGGTACTGGCTGTACTGCCTCCCCGATGCAGGGATATTTTCCTGATGGCTAAGCTTCAGGGTATGAAGTATCGCGAAATAGCAGAGAGTCTGAATTTATCGGAAAAAACCATCGAGAACCAGATGACAAAGGCTATCAAGATGCTGCGGGAGTATGTGGCAACGTATGGTGTGGCACTGACTGCGGTTGTGGTCATCATTTTATCAATGATCGTAAATTGTGAATAGAGTATGGATTGCAAAGAAGATATAAATGAATTGCTTGCCAGGTATTTTGCCAAAGAGGAGCTGACCGGAGCGCAACAGCAGGTTCTGGATGAGTGGATTTCGGCAAACAGGAAGGAGTTTGAGCGTATGCAGCGGGTAGTAGAAGCGCCTGTAAAGAAACCGGAACCGGCGGAATTCAACGCGGAAGCGGCATGGGAAAAGGTGGAAAGCAGGCTGGAGAACAAATCGTTCTGGCTGGGCATAAGGCCGCATATCGGTATGATGATTTCGGCAGCTGCCTGTGTGCTGTTCGTTGTGGCTCTGGCTACGGGATTCTTTCTGCACAGCCGGGAGGAAGGATATACGGAATTTGCCAACTCGGGCACGAAGCTGAAACGAGTGTGGCTGCCCGACAGTTCGGAAGTGGTGCTTTATCCGCATGCCACGGTGAAGTTCGCACAGGCGGATAAGGATATGGAAAGAGTGGTCCGCCTGAAGGGAAAGGCGTTCTTCAGGGTAAGAAAGCTGCACGGACTGACATTCAGGGTGGAAACCGAACAGCTGGATGTGGAGGTACTGGGTACATCGTTTCTGGTGGATGCCGCCGACAGTCAGCAGCCGGGGGTTTTCGTAAAAACCGGAAGGGTACGGGTAAGTGATGACGAAAACGAGGTGGTGATTATCGCCAACGAGAAAGTGGAACTGAAACACGGAGAACTGGAAGTGGGTATAATAGACAACCCGCAGCAGTATTTCGGACAGGATAAATTAATGATGATATTTGATAATGCTCCGATATCGGATGTGGTAAAGGAGATCGAACAGAAAACAGGAATACGGATAGAACTCGGCAAGGGACTGGAAAAGAATCTGGTGACTACCCGGATAGATCATGCTAACGGGGAGGATATTGTCCGCGAACTGGCTTTTCTCTGTGGATGCAAGTACGAAACACTGGAAGAGGATTCGCATTACAGACTGTATAATGAGTAGACTGGAAAGGTATCTCATACTGACGGCAGTTGTCGTGGTATGTGGAATAGCCGGACTGTGGGCACAGAATGCCGGTCCGGTACGTACGGTAGCAGAAGAAACGTTGCATGTCGACGCTTCTTCTGCTACTGTGCTTCAATGGTTCCGCAAGATTGAGCGGGAGAAGCATATCGTGCTGTCGTATAATGCGTCGCTCATCGACCTGTCGAGGGTGAGGAAGGTGAATACCTCGGGCGAGATGACGGTGGGCGAACTGCTGGAGCTGGTGCTCGACGGGTATGTGGTACGGACGGAGTTTGTACCACCGCGCAAGCTGATGATTCAGGTGAGGGAGAAGGAAAGCTTCTACGTCAGCGGAACGGTGTTCGAGGATGGCAGCAAGGAACGGCTCTACGGGGCTGTGGTATCGCTGGACGACGGCAAGGGGAAGCAGTGGAACTGTATATCCGACGGTAACGGGGTATTCAAGCTGTATGCGCCGGAGGGTGTGTATAAGTTGAGTGTTTCGTACATGGGCTATAATCCGTACAGCCGGCAGGTGCGGGTGGACAAGGACCGTTTTTTCACGACGACGCTGAAGCCGCTGTTGTTTGAAATCGAAGAGGTGACAGTGGAATCGAACAAGCGCAGTGAGGAGCTGGGGGAACTGACTCCTTCGAACATGCTTGCTTTCAGCGGGAATGACTTGTTCTCGCAGATATGGATTCTGCCGGGGGTAACGTCGTCGCTGGCGGGGAGCAACCTGCAAGTGGACGGCGGAAGCAACGACGAGAACCAGTTTCTGCTGGACGGGGTTCCGGTGTTTCATCCGGGGCATATCAACTCGCTGCTGCCTATTTTCAACGGCGACGCGGTGAAGAACATGGTGTTTCACAAAGGGTTTTTCGATACGCATCTGGAGGGCAGGCTTTCGTCGGTGACGGAGGTGAACCTGAAGGAGGGCAACAAGCAGGAGCATGTGGGTACGCTGACGCTGGATATGCCGGCGGCTTCGGCTACGCTGGAGGGACCGATCGTGAAGGACAAGCTGTCGTACATGGTGAGTGCCCGAAGGAGCTGGCTGGATTTCTTCGACAGGCTGCTGTCGGAAGAGAACCGGCTGAACCATGCTTCGTACGACTACAATGCGAAACTGTCGTATGCCTTGTCGAAGGTGAGTTCGCTCAGCTTCCTGGCATACGGTGCGAGGGACGATTATCATCTGCCGCTGCTGGACGAGGAGGAGAACACGTCGGTACTGCGGTGGGAGAATCAGGTATATCAGCTGGCGTATCATACGCAGGCAGGCAAGCTGGGCAACCGTACGGCGGTGTTTTACTCGTCGCATACGAACCGGGCACGGAGCGAGATGCTGGGCACGGATACTGCCGGGTATATACGCAGCGGCATACGGTCGGTCAACGTATCGACGGAATTCGACTACGCGTTCGAGAATATTTACCGTGCGCAGTGGGGAGCCAAATACTCGCACGAGGTGTACGAGCTGGCTTCGTTCGACACGGATGCCGGTGTGCGCCATGAGCCGGTAAATCAGGTATCGCTGTTCTACGACAATCATATACGGATATCTCCACGGCTGTCGGTGCAGGTGGGAGTACACGGCGTGGGCTATCTGCCGCGCAACCACCGTCCGTATTACAGCATCCAGCCGCGCATGTCGGTGAAGTATTTTCCGGGAGAGGAAGACATGCTGTACTTCAACTTCTCGAAGATGGAGCAGTTCTATCATTGCCTGAGGCTGTTCAGCTGGGACTTGCCTACGGATTTCCGCATGCCGAGCATTGACGGTTACAAGCCGCGCTCGTCGGAACACTACGAGGCGGGATGGAAGCATTTCCTCGACAACGGGATGCTGGAGGTTTCGGCATACTACAAGACACGGAGGAATGTGGTGGCCCTGCGTCCGGAGGTGTTCGTGGAAGACGGACAGTGGCAGGAGTATATCATGGTGGGAAACGGCGACAGCTACGGAGCCAGGATGTATTTCTACAAGAACTGGAAGCGGTGGAAGCTGCAACTGTCGTATACGTACGCACGGAGTCGGGAGTGGTTCGGCGAGCTGCCCGACAACGGCAAGATGCCTTCGATGTACGACATTCCGCATCAGCTGAACACGGCCCTGTCGTATCAGTTGAACATGCGCTCGCTGATTTCGGTGGGAGGTATGATGCGTTCGGGAAAGATGCTGGATCTTGACGAGAATTTCGATCCGCTACCGGCATCGGAGTTCCGGAAACAGCGCATGCCGATGAACTACCGCATAGACGTAGGATATGCTTACCGGAAGTCGTTCGGCAGGAAACTGCTGTCGCTGCGTCTGGGACTGTATAACGTGCTGGGTAATCCGCCGGAGGAAGAGATCCTGAGTTTTTATTCGGTACACTGGAAAAGCAACTGCCTGCCGTATGCGGGCGTCAGTTTCCGCTTTTAGTACAGACACGAAAGAAGGCTACACGGTCACTTCATGCGGGCGGCACACTCGCGGCACACGCCCTTTACCATGTAGTTGATGCTGTGCAGACGGAAGCCTTCGGGCAGGTCGACAACGGGAATGTGGATGGACGGAAAGCAGAAGGTACGGTGACAGACCTCACAGTAGAAATGTGTGTGCATGTCGTCGACGGTACAGGTGTCTTCGTCGGGACAGACCTCGTACTTCAGTGAGCCGCTGCCATCTTCGATGTCGTGTACCACGTGGTGCGCCAGGAAATGATTCAGCGTACGGAAGATGGTGGAGCGGTCGACAGTACCCAGAAGTGTTTCAAGATCGATGAGCGACAGGGCACACGGGGATTCGAGCATGGCTTTCAGCACCAGGATGCGTACGGCTGTAGGTTTTACTCCTTTCTTTTCGAGTCTGAGGGCATAAATCTCATTTGTTTCCATGATGTTTTTATTGTTTTCTGCTGTTCCGTTGACGCAAAGATAGGCATTTCTCACTGCAACTCGGTTGCATCGAGCTGTCCGGTGTAGTGAATAGGCTGTCTGTTGCGCATGGTGACATGAATGTTTGCCGAACCGTCGTCGTACAAGTCGACCGAGAACCTGAAGTTGTCTTCGCTAGTCGTAGCCTCGAACGTTATCCGGTAGCGGTCTTTCTTGAGCTTGCTGGAGTAGTTTTCTACGGGAGCCTTGAAGCGCAACCCCTCTCCTCCTCCATAGGGTATCTGATAGGCCCTGCCGTAGTAAGGCAGATAGACATCGACGGAGTCTTTCTTCATCTGCAATCCGTAAGGAGTAGTCAGCGGAATGCTTCTGCCGCTCATAGGATATGCCATGCTTGCCTCCAGCTTGAATGTGCGGCCGTTGACCTGTTCGCCGACATAGGTCTTGAGAGCCTCTTTCTTTTCCTCACGGGTCTGTGCACCCGATGTGCCTGCCACCAGCAGGAACAACACAGCAACGATAAGATATCGGAATGTTTTCATAAGTTTCTCCTTTCTGATTGGTTGACCGGTGCAAGATAAACAAAAAAATCTGTTATCCATCCTCCGGAACAGAGAATGAATAACAGATTTAATTAAAATTCAGTTATTTATAATTATCGAACCTGAATAACCAGATAGCGTGATACGCTCCAGAACTGGTTAGGGTTAGTAATCTTCAAAGTAAGCTGTCCCTTGTCGTCCTTAGCAAGTTCGTACGAACCGGCAGGATGAGTAGTCAGCAGTGTAGCACGCTTAGAGTACAACTTGATTTCTTTATCCTTACGGATATCGATTTCTGTAAAGTAGTCTTTATTGAACTCATTGTCTTTCAGCACATCACCACGGTTCAGAATCTTCTGATCTTTCAGTTCCGACTTCGTACCGAATACATACCATGCAGTATTGAGAGCCTTATCCTGAGCAGCAACGGTCTTTGTCTTAGCCTCGTTTTCGGCAGTCAGCTGATCGACGTTCTTGTTCAGATCGGAAACAGCCTCATCGAGTTCGGCGATACGGATATTCTTCGAAGCCAGTTCAGCCTGAAGGGTTTCAATCTGGCGTTGTTTTTCTTCCAGCTGGGCAGTCAGGTTCTTGATAGCCTTTTTAAGCTGTGCCGACTGGTAGTTGCTGTTCTTAAGCTGTTCTTCCAGTTTGGCAATCTGTTCACGGTTTGATTTCAGTTTTTCGCTGATAAAGCGGATATCTTCCTTGATCTTGTCGGCGCTCGATTTGTTTTCGATAGCATCGCCGGTAAGATCCACACGGTTTTCAGCTTCATTGATTTCGCGGAAGCCTTCCTGAATTTCATTGAATGCTCCCATTATTTCATCCAGTTCGGCATCGCGGTTAGACAATTCGATCATCAGCGAGTCGTTCTGAAGTTTCAACGCATCTTTATTCTGGCCTGCATTATTACAAGAAGCAAGCACGGCCGCAGCACATAATGAAAATAAAACAACTTTCTTCATAGTTTTTTATCTGTTTAGAATTTATAACTTCAATCTTCTTTTCCTGCCAGTATAATGACAATTTCTCCTCTCGGCTCGGTAGCCGTGAAGTGTGCAATGACTTCCTGCAAGGTTCCCCGCACGCTTTCCTCGTGTATCTTGGATATCTCACGGCAGACAGAAACCTGACGTTCGGGACCGAATATCTCGGCAAACTGGGTAAGCGTTTTCACCAGCCGGTAGGGTGACTCGTAGAAAATCATCGTGCGCGTTTCTTCCACCAGACCGTTCAGACGGGTCATGCGTCCTTTCTTCTGAGGCAGGAAGCCTTCGAAGCAGAAACGTTCGTCGGGCAGTCCTGAAGCCACCAGCGCCGGAACGAAAGCCGTAGCTCCCGGAAGGCACTGTACCTCGATATCGTTTTTCACACATTCGCGTACCACCAGGAAGCCGGGATCGGATATGCCCGGAGTTCCCGCATCGGAAACCAGTGCAATGGTTTCGCCTGCCTTCAACCGGTTGATAATCCCCTCTACCGTCTTATGCTCATTGAACTTATGATAAGACTGCATCGCATTCTTGATTTCGAAATGTTTCAGCAAAATGCCCGACGTGCGTGTATCTTCCGCCAGAATCAGGTCGGCTTCCTTCAAGATACGGATGGCACGAAAGGTCATATCTTCCAAATTACCCACAGGAGTAGGAACAACATATAATCTTCCCATACAATATTTCAACTGTTAATATAGCAAAGATAGAAAGTTTTTAATCTCACTAGTTAATTTCATTCAATATTTAACAGTTGTTGTGTATAAAATAGCCGAAAAATGAAATTTCAGATAGAAGATAAGGCAAATTAACGACACAAATTGTATTTTTGCACCAAATTTTTGAACCAATGGTTGTTTTTTCAGAAGATCATACACATGAAACGTGCCGCAGAGGAAGAATAGAAGTTGTCTGCGGTTCGATGTTTTCGGGCAAGACAGAAGAACTGATCCGCCGCCTGAAGCGTGCTACCTTTGCCCGCCAGCGGGTAGAAATATTCAAGCCGGCCATCGATACACGCTACTCGGAAGCGGAAGTGGTTTCGCACGACAACAATTCGATTCCTTCTACTCCGGTAGACTCGTCGGCAAGCATCCTGCTGTTCAGCTCGGAAATCGATGTAGTGGGCATAGACGAAGCGCAATTCTTCGACGACGGACTGGTGAACGTATGCAACGAACTTGCCGACAGAGGGGTGAGAGTAATCATTGCCGGACTGGACATGGACTTTAAAGGTGTACCTTTCGGTCCGATGCCTGCCCTGTGTGCCATCGCCGACGAGGTGACCAAGGTACATGCCATCTGCGTGAAATGCGGAGATCTGGCCTACGTATCACACCGTACCGTAGCCAACGACAAACGGGTGTTGCTGGGAGAAAAGGAAGAATACGAGCCTCTGTGCAGATGTTGTTACCGGAAAGCGGTAGAAGAGGAAAAAAAGGCTCAGGCAAGTCATTCGTAAAGATCCGGCCGGCCAGAATGGAACGGCAGACCGGCACTCAAGAATAAATAAGGAGATAAAAAGCGGCTGCCGGCATGTAAAAAATCAGGCTGTCCGAATGTAAGAGCTCCGGCAGGAACGGGAATCTACAAGATTTCAGGAAAACCGGTTTGCAAAGGCTTATTTTTTCGAAAGCAAAATACGCTATAAATCAGCAAGATAAAAACGCAAAGGAAAATTTATTTGAAAAAACTTGCCAAAACATTTGGCAGTTTCACTCAAAACACCTACCTTTGCACTCGCAATCAGAAAATGAATGCAACACAGGTTTGATTCGCTAGCTCAGCAGGTAGAGCACAACACTTTTAATGTTGGGGTCCTGGGTTCGAGCCCCAGGCGGATCACCAAAAGAAAACCATCGATAACTAAATTATCGGTGGTTTTTCTTTTTTATATATTCCGATGAAAAAACTGCCCAAACACAGAGCTTCCGATATCTCCGATACTGGCATACACCTTCGTGTATTTTCAGCAGACGGCATACAACATACCCCTGTCGACTATGCGCATCAGGATGACTACTATATGTTCGGCTTCATCGAATCGGGTGAATGTGACATCCATATAGACTTCAACAGCTACAGGCTGACGGCGCATTGTGCCGCTCTGGTATTACCCGGACAGGTACACAGCTTTGTACAGGCTACCGGACTGAATGCGTATATACTGATGATTGACAGCGCATTCATTGAAGAAAATTCCAAAAGATCCTTCGAACAATATACACTTGGCACACAGACGGTAGAACTGTCACCGGAACAGCAGACTGAACTTACATCGCTGTTTACCATCCTGGCCGGCAAACTGGCACAGACCAGCAAACATCCACAGACACTGGCACTGCACCTGTCGCTTGCCATCATCGACATCATCGGAGAAGCTATCACCTCCAAGCAAACGGCTCATAGCCTGCCCCAACGTTATGTGGAGCATACCATCACCTTCAGAAACCTGCTCAAACAGCATGTAGAGCACAGCCACAGTCCCAGTTACTATGCACGCATGATGAATATCTCGCTCATGTATCTCAACGAAGCGGTTAAAGGGACGACGGGGTTCAGTGTCAGCCAGAACATACAATATGAAATTGTGACAAGAGCCAAACGGAGCCTGATATATACCAGTAAAAGCGTAAAGGAAATAGCTCAGGAACTCGGATTTGAAGATTACGCTTACTTTACCCGGCTCTTTTCGAAAACAGCAGGAATATCTCCAACAGACTTCCGCAAAAACCATAAATAGTCCAAGTACTCCCCTATCTTATCCATTGCCTCCGTTTCTTCATCGGGCTAACTTTGCATCCGGAACAACACGAAGTATGTATGCCGGACATACCCCGAACTGTACCGGCTAACCCTAACAAATAATAATCATGAAGAAACAAAGAACATTCTACATCGACCTCGTTCTGGCAGCTATATGTCTGCTCACTCTTATTACCGGTCTGATTATCCATGCGGCAGGTCATGGTATCGTACAGTCAAATGTAAAAATCTGGAGAGTTACACATATCGTATGGGGAGTATTGTTTCTCATCCTGCCCACTGGACACATAAGGGCTCACCGGGGATGGTATAAAAGCTTGCCCGAAAGATTCAGGCAACGCAGCAAGGTTACGGTTTGTCTGTCGGCCGTTTATTTACTGACAAGTGCGACAGGCCTCATCCTGATATTGCATCGGGAAAATGCCGGCACTCATTTAGGAATACTGCATTATCAGGCAGGTATCCTGTTCGGCATACTGGCAATCTGGCATCTGTGCGGACGTATGAAAATACTCCTGACAATGAGAAAAAACATTGAGAAAAGGTCTCAGAAAGGGTAGGAACGGGGATGAACGGTAATTTGAGCAGATATTATTATTCATTGAATAAAGATTTTTGTTTAAATTAATGTAAAAAGCCTTTCTTTGCTTAGTCTGTTCTAAGGGACAGGTATCTTTTGTATAAACAAACTAATAAGCTTATGAAAAAAACATTAATTGCATCTATCTTATCAACATTATTCTTAACTGCATGCGTAGGGAACAAACAAGATAATTCTGCTGTTCTCACAGACTCCGGTCTGAACCCTCAGAACTTCGTTACTGACATAAACGGAAAAAAGACTGGTCTATTTGTTTTGAAGAACAAAAACAACATGGAAGTGTGTGTTACCAACTTCGGCGGACGAATCGTTTCGGTGATGGCTCCAGACCGTAACGGAGTAATGCGCGATGTGGTATTAGGATTCGACTCTATTCAGGATTATATAAAATATCCTTCCGACTACGGAGCAAGTATCGGCCGGTATGCAAACAGAATTGCAAACGGACGTTTTACACTGGACGGTACAGCTTATCAATTGCCACAGAACAATTACGGGCATTGTCTGCACGGTGGTCCTAAGGGATTCCAGTATGTAGTATATGACGCTACCCAGACAGACAGCAGTGAGGTGAAACTGTCTTACTACGCCAAAGATATGGAACAAGGTTTCCCTGGAAACGTGAACTGTACGGTTACCATGCGACTGACAGACGACAATGCCATCGATCTGAAGTACGAAGCGGAAACAGACAAACCGACTATCATCAACATGACCAACCATTCTTATTTCAATCTGGACGGAGATCCAGCCAAAGGAAATGCTGATTATTTATTAATGGTAAATGCCAGCCACTTCACACCGGTAGACAGTACATTCATGACAACTGGTGAAATTCTTCCGGTAGAAGGAACTCCGATGGATTTCCGCCAGCCCGCCGTACTTGGAGAACGTCTGAATGAAGAAACAGAACAACTGAAAAACGGTCACGGTATTGACCACAACTGGGTACTCGATACCAAAGGGAACATCAACGAAGTATGTGCTTCTCTGAAATCGGAACAGAGCGGTATCAAACTGGAAGTTTATACAGACGAACCGGGAATCCAGATTTACACCGGAAACTTCCTGGATGGCACACAAACCGGAAAGAAAAATACCAAATACAACTTCCGCGCTTCTGTATGTCTGGAGACTCAGAAATATCCGGATACGCCCAACAAGCCTGAATGGCCTTCATGCGTATTACGTCCGGGAGAAAAATATACAAGCCATACAATCTTTAAATTTGTTGTAGAATAATAAGCCATCATGAATCTTAGAAAATATATTTCAGTAATAGGTTGCTGTACGGTATTGTCCGCATCTGCCGTAAATGACGGATATACCAATCAGGACGTATGGAGTGCTTATGAGGGCTTCAACAAGACTTTTCTTGACAGTAAAAAATACATTTACAAGACCGATACTTCCTTTCCAGAAGCAGTAGACCGCTGGAAAGGAGCTGCTGCAATCTGGTGCCAGCCGATGTACTGGAACATGTCGATGAACGCTTATCGCCTGGCTTGCAAACAGGGAGATAAAAAGCGTAAAAAGGAATTCAAGGAATTAAGCCGTAAAATATTTGAAGGAAATAAAGCACAATATGCCGGATTCAACTTTCATGACAACAATGAAAATACCGGCTGGTTTATTTACGACGATATCCAGTGGTGGACCATCACACTGGCACGTGCTTACCAGTTGTTCGGCGACGATGAATATCTGAAACTCTCGGAAGCCAGCTTCAGCCGTGTATGGTATGGCTCAGAAAAAGTCGGAGATACCGGTTCATACGACCCGAAGAAAGGCGGGATGTTCTGGCAATGGCAGCCGATACAGCATCCAAAGCCAAACGACAGTGACCGTGACGGAAAAATGGCATGTATCAATTTCCCGACAGTCGTAGCTGCGATGACACTTTACAACAGTGTACCTAAAAACAGAAAGCCATCAGCAGACAAAATTCCTCTGTATCAGACACGCGAACAGTATCTGGCCAAAGCAAAAGAAATTTACGACTGGGGTGTAGAGAATCTGTTCGACAAGCAAACAGGAAGAATAGCCGACAGCAGACACGGACAACACGAACCGGCCTGGAAAACCCATGTGTACAATCAGGCAACTTTCATCGGTGCTTCTGTACTCTTGTACAAAGCTACCGGAGATAAAAAATACCTGGACAATGCTATTCTGGCAACAGACTATACGGTGAAAGACATGTCGGCAGAACATGGAGTGTTACCATTCGAAAGTGGTATAGAGCAAGGAATTTATACAGCAATTTTCTCACAGTATATTGCAATGCTGGTATACGACTGCGGACAGAAGCAATATGTCCCCTTCCTGAAAAAAACAATCGCTACCGGATGGAGCAACCGTGACAAAACCCGCAACATCTGTGGAGGAGAATACACAAAGAAGTTATCGGGAAATGAAGTTATCGACAGTTATTCCGCATCGGGAATACCGGCACTAATGCTGCTTTTCCCGGCAAATTAATTTCATTTAGTAGAAACAATGAGAACAATTTGGATTTTACTGCTATGCATCTGCTCCGGCATAAAAATGCTGGCACAAGACAATAATACCTCTAATGTCGCATATCAGGACGAACATACTCGCTTTACGATAATCAGTGACGGAACGATTCGTATGGAATGGCAGAAAGACGGGAAGTTTGTTAACTCTCCGTCTTTCGTAGCCGTCGAAAGGAATTATGCACCGGCCGAATTTCAAGTACACGACTCGGATGGGTGGATTGAAATTACAACCAGCAAATTCACTCTGAAATACAAGAAAGACAGCGGAAAGTTTACTGCAAGCAACCTGGCTATTGATTCAAAAAATATCACTCCATCCTTCCACTGGAAACCGGGTGATACCAATGCCGGAAATCTGAAAGGTACATTCCGCACGTTAGACGGATATGACGGCGACATTTTCGTTGGAAACGGGAATGACAATGGTGACCATAAGCCTATGCCGATAGAAGACGGAATATTGTCGACCGACGGATGGACCTTGATAGACGACTCTAAAGGACTGCTGTTCGATGATTCGGAATGGGCATGGGTAACCGAACGCCCTTCCGGTGAGGGACAGGACTGGTACTTTATGGCCTACGGACATAATTACAAGGCGGCTCTCAAAGACTTTACCACTTTTGCCGGAAAAGTACCTTTACCTCCACGATATGCTTTCGGATACTGGTGGTCCAGATACTGGAGTTATTCTGATGACGAACTTCGGGATCTGACTGCCAAATTTGATGCATACGACATACCGCTGGATGTGTTAGTCATCGACATGGACTGGCATTACGTAAACCCGGGAAGAGGCGGATGGACCGGTTATACATGGAACAGATCTCTTTTCCCAAATCCGGCACAATTCCTTCAATATCTGAAAGGTAAAAAACTGCAGGTTACACTCAACCTGCACCCTGCCGGCGGCATTGAGCCATACGAAGAGAGATACAAAGATATGGCTAACTGGATGGGAATGGATCCCAGCAGCAAGCAGCGGATAGATTATTGCGGTTCAGACAAACGGTTCATGAGTGGATGGCTGAATACCATTCTGCGCCCGATGGAAAAAGAAGGAGTAGATTTCTGGTGGCTGGACTGGCAGCAAGATATGTTCGACAGACATATAAAGACACTGAACAATACATGGTGGCTTAATTATGTACTGTTCAGCGACATGGAACGCAACCGTACAACCCGTCCGTTGCTGTATCACCGCTGGGGAGGTCTGGGAAATCACCGTTATCAGATAGGTTTCTCCGGTGATTCCTACAGTACATGGAAAACGCTGGAGTTTCTCCCCTACTTCAACTCTACCGCATCTAATGTGCTTTACGGTTACTGGAGTCACGATCTGGGAGGTCACCAGTTTGCCAAAGGCGTATCGGAGCTGGACAAAGAACTATTTGTGCGCTGGATGCAGTTCGGAGCATTCAGTCCGATTATGCGTACACACTCCATGAAAAGCTCGGCTATGAACAAAGAGCCCTGGGTATTCAACCAGGAATATCTCGGTGTACTGCGCAACACGATACGCCAGCGCTATCAGATAGCTCCTTATACTTATACCATGGCACGCAAGACATATGACGAAGGTATCTCACTCTGCCGTCCGATGTATTACGACTATCCGGAAGACAAAGAAGCTTATCAGTTTAAAAACCAGTATATGTTTGGAGATGAAATGATCATAGCCCCCGTTACATCGCCTATGGTCAATGGCTTCGCTACAACAAAGGTGTGGCTGCCTGCCGGAAACGACTGGTACGAATGGCATACCGGTACACTGCTAAAGGGCGGACAGACTGTAGAACGTGTCTTTACCCTCGACGAATATCCTGTGTATGTAAAAGCCGGAGCCATACTTCCTTTCTACGGTGACGTAAAGAATCTGCACGGAAATGACGAGACTGTCAGATTTACATTATTCCCCGGAGGAAACGGTTCTTTCTCGTTCTATGAAGACAACGGTAATGACCAGACTTACCAGAAGCAGTATGCACGTACTCAAGTTTCATCTGTTCGAGACGAAAATACGCTGACCGTAAATATTGGTGAACGCAAAGGTAATTATCAAGGCATGCCTAAAAAGCGCAATTACAGTATCGATATTTTAGGTTCTGCTCCAGCAGTCCGGGTTACCGTCAACGGTAAGGAAGCGGCATACAGCTACGATGGTACTGAATTGAAGCTCAGCATTTCACTGCCCGACAGTAACTGCAAACGTGCATATACGGTTAAGGTAACCTATGACAGCAACCAACCGGAAATAAACGACGGATTGTATGGCAAATTCAAACGAATGAAAAAGAGTTTTGTTGAAATGAGATACCGAAACGCCAGCATCGATTATATCGAGGAACTAGGTGATATGGAAACAACCGGACGAGCCGTAACTTATGATAACAGTTCGTTTGCCGACCGCATCAATGAGTTCCGTAAAAATTACGACAGCCTCCCCGAATTGCTGAAAAAGCAGAGACTAAACGAAAATGATATCCGCTGGTTCCTGCAATCCATTCACTGGCAAAAAAATTAAGACTATACGTTCAAATACTCCAAAACAGAATTCTGTGAAAATCAGGATTCTGTTTTTCTAATTATATAAAGATACATATCAATGCAAGCAAGACTCAATATAATCCGACTATTCATGCGCAAATAAATCTGATTTATTCCCTTCAAACAGATAAATATTATAACTTTGTACCTAAACATGAAAAACCATTATATAAGACTGACGTATGCTATCGAAAAGCCACTTAATTAAATACTTCTTAATACTATTCGCTCTTTTATTCAATCATCAGATAAAAGCCTCTTCGTTATTCGTAATCGACTCTTATACAGTAAAAGACGGATTGTCACACAATACAATATGGTGTGCTCTGCAAGACAGTTACGGTTTTATCTGGCTAGGAACCAATAATGGTTTAAATTGTTTTGACGGACAAAAAAATACAATATACCGAACTTCTTCACAAGAAAAGGCACAATCGCTGGGCAGTAATTTTATCTTTTCCCTATTTGAAGACAAGCAGCGTCAAATATGGATAGGAACCGACTGCGGTATATACATTTACGACAGAAAAAACAGTTTTAAGGCATTTACACAGACAACTAAATTCGGAGTATCGATCAGCAGTGAAGTAAGAAAGATAGTCCAGTTTTCTGATGATCAAATCGCAATAGCCACTTTAGGACAGGGAGTATTTTTCTATAACCTGAAGACCAAGGTTCTGGAACAAAACAACCAGTGTCAATCATTTATATGGGATATGTATGTGGATGCCAAAAACGAAAAGTTGTATGTTTCGTCTTTGCAAGAGGGGATATTATGTTTTAACAAGAATCAAGAACTGCTTCACTCATATCCCCTGCATACAAAAGCAGAAAAGACAAACACAACTTCATTGAAAGCTAATTCTATATTAGCGGCAAATAACCGGCTATGGATAGGTACTGACAGCAAATATTTATTCGAGATTGATCCTTCGTCAGGCCAGACAACATATCACAGACTAGAATCCAGCAAATTTCAGATTATACAATGTCTGATCAGTTTCAATCCGGAAACATTCCTGATCGGTACAGACAACGGTGTTTTTCTATACAACTATAAGACACAGGTATTATCGGAGTTAACAGAAACCTACAACATCAACAATGCCGTTGTAAATCAGAATATTAATTCTTTCATGAAAGATAAGGAAGGTGGAATATGGGCTTTAACCAATCAGGCCGGAGCAGTTCATATCATACCCAAAAATAAGATATTCAACCAGCATATTATACCTAATAATCCAATCGTAAACACGTTTTACGAGGATAATCTTCACCGTATTATCTGGATAGGTACCCAAAAAGGACTCTTCAAATACAATATAGACAGTAAAGAAATTCAGGAATATAACCTGGCAGAAAAAGAAAAACAAATCTTCGATATACGAACTCTTTGCCTGAACGGAAACGAACTCTGGATCGGAACGTTCTCGAACGGTCTGAAAGTGCTTAACCTGAGCGACGGAAAAATAAAAAGTTATCACCACTCGTATAATACCCCCAATACAGTATGTAGTGACAACATCCAAAAAATATATAAGTGCAACAACGGAACCATTTATATAGGAACCAACTGGGGACTGTGTTATTATAATTCGGAAGAAGATAACTTCAGAGTAGAAACATCGGTCGGAGCCATGATTTCCATTACAGACATTTACGAAGACTCGCACAACAATCTCTGGATAGCAACTGCCAACAACGGAATATTTTACAATAACAGAAAAGACAATTACTGGAAACACTATGAACATAAACAAGGAGTAAACACATCTCTAAGCAGTAACTCCATCGTAACTTTATTTGAAGACTCCAAACAGAAGATATGGCTGGGAACCAATGGAAACGGTCTTTGCCAATTTAATCCGCAAACAGAAACATTCACTACTTTCAACAGCAACAATAAACAGTTGTCTACACTTGTAGTATACTCTATAGAGCAGGATTTTTCAGGTTATCTATGGGTTACCAGTAACATCGGTCTGACCAAAATAAATCCTCAAAAAGAAGAAGAGTACCAGCACTTCACTACATCTGACGGACTACAGGAAAACCTGTTCTGCGAACGTGCTTCTTACAAGACATCAGAAGGAATTCTGTTATTTGGAGGAGTCAACGGATTCAGTTCATTCAAGCCGTCGCTGGTTCAGAAGAATACGTTCATACCTCCTGTATATATTACCGGTTTTGTGCTGACACACACAGATACAACTTTGGATATACGGAAATTACTGAACATTGAGCAACCCATTTATTTAACCCAAGAGATAAAAATACCTTTCCATTACAATAGCTTTACAGTCTATTTCTCATCTTTAAGCTATCAGAATCCTAAAAAGAATCATTTTTCATTCAAACTGGAAGGATTCGATACAGAATGGTACAATAATGTAGAGGGTAATTTTGCGTCTTACAACAACCTTCCGCCAGGAAAATACTGCTTACTGGTAAAAGGCTCGAACAACGACCAGCAATGGAATGAGGAGACAGCCCGGTTATGGATTATCATCACTCCTCCCTGGTACCGTTCTATCTGGGCATATATTGTCTATACACTATGCATAATCGGCAGTATAGTCTATACATTACATAAAAGAGAACAACATTTAAAAAGAAAATATCGGAAAAGAGTAGAAGAATATCAGATTGAAAAAGACAGAGAAGTATACAAAAGTAAAGTAAACTTCTTCATAAACCTGATTCACGAAATCAGAACACCTCTTACATTAATTAAACTTCCTCTGGAAAGCATCATGCATGTGAACATAGACAGAAAAATGGAGGAACGGTACTTAAATGTTATCAACAAGAATGTGGATTACCTGCTAGGAATAACCAATGAACTGCTTGATTTTCAGAAAATAGAATCAGGAGAAATCAAACTTCACCTTCAGCAGCATGATATATGCCACTTGATTAATGATATTTATCAACAGTTTATCGGATCTACCGATTTAAGAAATATCAGCCTGTCAATCCATATACCTGAGAATTTTCAGCTTGAAGCACTGATAGACGGTGAAAAGATCAACAGAATACTGGTCAACCTATTAAGTAATGCAATGAAATATGCCAATAAGGCAATTTCAATAGGTATCGAAAAGAATGACACAGATTTTTCTATCTGGGTAGAAGATGACGGCCCTGGCATATCAGACAACGAGAAAGAAAAAATATTCCAGACCTTTTACCAGATAGCTGACGAAAAATCTGTTCAGGGAAGCGGTATCGGACTTGCTTATTCACTTGCACTGGCCGAAACCCATCACGGAACACTCTGCGTAAAAGACAGTCATCTGGGCGGGGCAGCATTCGTTCTGACTCTTCCTATCTACAGCAAAAATGAACAAAAAGAAGAAGTAGGCATCATACCAGACTCACAATATACAGCCGCAAACGATAACAGCAATGATTCGCCTGATGCTCCTCAATATAGTGTACTGCTGGTGGAAGACAACACTGATCTTTTGGAAATGGAGTACTCCGGTCTGGAAAAATATTACCATGTACTGAAAGCTAAAAATGGTATTGAGGCTTTACAAGTCATCGAAGACAATGATATAGATATTGTAGTCAGCGATGTCATGATGCCACTCATGAACGGTCTCGAACTGTGTGCCAAAATCAAGAACAATATCGAATACTCACACATACCTGTCATCTTGCTAACAGCGAAGGTTTTGCCAGAAGCAAAGGTTGAAGGCTTTTCGTATGGTGCAGACGCCTATGTAGAAAAACCGTTTACGATTTTGCAACTACATATGCAAATACGCAATTTGCTGAAACTGCGCACAACATTCCAGCAACATATGACTTCGTTCCTTCCTGATGCCAAACCAGAAGAAAAGGAAGAAGAGGAAACAGGTATTCAGTTAACTCCTCAAGATCAGGAGTTCATCAAAAAGATGCAAGAAATTATAGAGCAGCAACTGGCAGATGAAGGTTTCTCAATCGACACACTTGCCTCAGAAATGAACATGAGCCGTTCTAATTTCTACCGGAAGCTAAAAGCTCTTTCTGGAATGCCACCTAACGACTATTTAAAAAACTGCCGTCTCAATAAAGCTGCACAGTTACTAAAAGAAGGCTACAGAGTTACAGAAGTATTCGAACGTACAGGATTCGGATCGTCTTCTTACTTTGCCAAATGCTTTAAAGCCAAATTTGGAGTACTTCCCAAAGACTATATCTCCAATTAAAATAATTGCTGTCTGATAAAAATCTTTTGCTTTTACGCAGTTTTTATCAGACAGCAATAAAATTTCCAATTAGCCAGAACAAGCGAAAGGCTGATTCTTTACTCTCTTGAACTGTAAATGGAAGTTTTTTATTTTACTTCTTCAATTTGTACACTCAAAATACCAACTGCTGCATGAGGCAAAGGTACAATTCTCAGACGCAGCCCTTCAGTGGTGATATCTTTACCCGGATGAACCATATTGTATTGGTCTTTCAGCATCCGATATTCATCTGTCACATAAATTGGAAAAGTTTTCCATTCTCCATTCTGTTTATACTCCAATGACCATGATTTCGGAACCTGTACACCTCCACCATCATCATACCAGTATACAGAAAAACTTTGCAGTGCAATCGGACGCTTCAGGATAAATTCAACAATTTGCTCCTCACCTTTTTGCGGCCAACTTGTCCAACGTGGAATAGAGGTGTCAAAAGAATTGGCTGGATACCCATTGGTCAACATTGCATATACATCATCCCTATCAAATGTATGTGTAGCTTTTATATCCGAAATATACTCAGAAATTTTAGGTATAGATGCATTTGCCAAAGAATCATTTTCTGACAACCATACAATCATAGCGTCATCGCCTCGATTATCCCAAGCATAATAAGGAAGTAAAGTAAGAGAATGTACATCCTTGTCTTGAACAGAGTGCGCAGGCACTGTTATAAAATCTATATATTTCAATGCACCTGCTCCCTTAGTAATACTTATATCCTCAGATGGATTCACAACATAACTTGCCGGCATGGCAACATTATCTACAGACTCTGCACAATATACTAACGGGCCACGAGTAATACATACACGATCTATATCCGCTTCTACCTGAGAAATAGCCTTATTGTAACGGACTAGCATAGGAAGCTGTAGTTCTACCAGATCTCCACTTTTCCAGGCACGTTCTATGGTAACAAATCCTTTATGCGGTTTCACAGATACCTCTTTCCCGTTCAATAAAACTTTCCACTCAGCCGGTTTATCATTTAAATAATGATATAACTTTCCAGGAACAAATTGTTTGCCTGCCCACGTTGGAATCCGGAAATGCATGGCAAACTTTTGCTTTGACTGCTCTGGTTTTATTTCAAAACGTACAGATTCATCAAAAGGATAGTTTGTTGTCTGTTTAATCGTTACTTTCCCATCAGACAAAGGAACTACTGTAGAAGTACCGGCATAAAAAGTACAATAAATATCATTATCGGTATGAGCATACATCATTCCCGGTATCTGAGGTATCAACCGGGCGATATTGGAAGGACAACAAGCCGTACCAAACCAAGGAGAGCGTCCTTTCAGGCCTTGATTAAATGCATTACGTGCATCAGCTTCCAACGGATTTACATAAAAGAACTTATTCCCATCCAAATTCACCCCAGCTAACACATTGTTATATAATGCTACCTCAGCCACATCGACATACCTGGCGTCTTTTTTTGTCAAGAACATCCGATAGTTAAACATTACATTTCCTACGGCGGCACAAGTTTCATTATAAGCATCTTTATTAGGTAGTACATACTCTGGACCAAAGCCTTCAATACCATGAATAGCTCCCAATCCCCCTGTAATATGCATCCGCATATCTACAATATTATTCCAAATGCTATCAAGAGCAGGCTGCAAGCTCTTATCACCTGTTTGTGCCAATACATCAGCCATACCAGCATAAAGATAAGTGGCACGAACAGCATGTCCAACCGCTTTAGTCTGCTCACGAACAGGCAAATGCTGCTGTGCATAACTAGGTGCCATTACACCTTCTCCTTCGGGCTGGTAAGTGACACCACGAATATCAATAAACTTTTGAGCCATCTTCAGATAAAGTGAATCTCCTGTTGTACGATATAGCTTAACCAATGCAAGTTCTATTTCCTGATGACCAGGAGCCTGATTTACAGGATTACCATTATTATGTTTAGGATCTCCTTCAAAAAAGACATGGTTTATATGACGTGCATTTTTTTCAGCAATTTTCAGCCATTTATCTTTACCCGTTGCCAGATAATAAGCAACTGCCCCTTCGTACATATGTCCCATATTGTATAATTCATGGCTATGGACTACCCATGAGTACGGCTTATCTCCCATTCCAGCTCCTCCCCAATGTTCATGTGAAGCCGAAACTCCAGTTGTATGAGCCTCATATAAATATCCATCCTCTTCTTGTGCATTTCCGATGAGATCTATAATGCTATCCATCGTATGCTCTAATGCTAAATCTTTTTCCAAAGTCAACAGATATGCAGCTCCCTCCATCACTTTATAAAGGTCTGAAGCTACAAAACGATGCGGGAATGGAAGCTCATCTTTCACTCCATTTAAATAATTTCCGGTTTTACGCAAATTGTCCATGGCAGGGCGTACTTTTTCCAAAGCAAAGGGAGCAAGTACTTCTTTTTAAATCTGTAAACGTGGCAACCAAAAATTATCTTCGAGAATTACTTCATTAAAAGAAACGGGCTGAAGCACATCACTACTTTTCGTCTTCTTTATCGAAACATACGATATAAAAGGAAGTAAAATAAATAATGTACAAATTACAGTGTTTGTCTTCATATTAAATATAAGTAGTTCTTTAAATATACGTATATACTTTAATTGTCCTAACGGTTTTCTATAATTGAAGTTTTACCTTATCTGTAACAGATATGTTTCTATGTTTTAAGGCAGTAACGTCAGTAGACCAACTATTGCTACTAACATTACTGCCCAACAAATGATAAACAACCTAAGATAAAACTTACAATCTTATCTCATGACAAATCATTATCCAATGGTTTTATCCTATAACCCATTTACTTCCAGGAATAAGCGATATGATCTTCGTTGCAATAAGGCTCGAAATGAATGTACAGACAGCAATACAAGAAATAGCCATAACAGTAGGCAATGCCAAATTGTGCTTAAACAAGGCAGCCCACAATCCTAACCAGAATATATGCATCAGGTACATACCATAACTCAACTTTGACATTTCAGTTACCCACCGTGGAGCAGAAGGAGCCTTAATGGTGCTGAATATCAGGAATGTTCCGGCAGTAAGAAGTACACAGTTTATGGTGCAGAAAGCCCATCCGATTTCGATTACAGGAGTTGAGAGTATTTCACCTGGAACGGCCTGACAATAAAAAGAATAAATGGTCCACAATGCACCTATTACCATCAGGAGTCCACCGCCCCAAAGACGTTTAGAGCGACTCCAGGTAAGATGTACACGTATATAATGTGCCAGCACAAGATAACCTAAATAACCTGAGAAATACCATAACATATGGTACTCATTCCAGAAACACTGTCCCCATACTTCACCCGCTACACGATTCAGATAAGGCATACATGTCGACACCAGAAAAAGCACAATAAAGAAACGTTCCTCTTTCGCACTAGCTTTACTGATCCACGGTGAAACGATCGGGATAAACAAATAAAGGCTTATCAAAGGATACATAAACCAGAGATGTCCTGCCAAAGTCGGAAAATTCAGCCATATACGTGACAAATCTTTCACCGAGGTAGCTGAGTCAATTTGTCCCCATAACATCGGCAACGTGCTATATAAAACCATAAAGATCAAGAACGGAGGCAATATGCGCATAAAGCGATGACGATAAAACTGCCACATGTTCTGTCCTTCCTTCATCGGAACAAGAAGAAAAGCAGACACAATCATAAAAAGTGGAACCGACATACGTGAAAATCCGTCGTATACAGATACCCACAACCTGTCTGTCTCTGATGCAAGGTATGACTGTGGACCTACCATATCAGTAGATCCGGCAGCACCATAAAAATTCTCGCTAGCATGCACAACCATTACCAGAAAGCATGCGAAAATACGTACATAATCTAAAAAAACAATACGTTTCATTCTTTATAAAAAATCTATTGAGTTATCATATCAATATTTACCACTTAACGTTTACTTCTACTCCATCGGGGTTATTTTCAAACCGAACTAGCAAAGTAGAAGATTTCTTGTCCCAGTTACTCTTCCAGTCAAAATGTTCACCATTTATCATTACTTCTTTAGGAACGGAAGGCAAATAAACTCGGGAAACATTCGTCGTGTTCAACGGACTTTTAGCAATAAAAGAGTATTCCTTCTCACCCAGTCTTTCATCACTGATTCTTGATGCCCCACACAAAACATGCGCTTTACTCTTCTCTGTTATTTTCCGCAAATCATACAAATAGGCCTGCTCTCCCGGATTAATCTTTTTCTGAGAAATAACAGGCAGGTCTTTATCGAACAAATCAATATACAACCCTTTAATTTGTACAGGTTTAGAGGAAATACTTTCATCCAGGACGGCCGCAATGACATATGCACCACGCTGGACAACAAAATTATTCTTCAGTTCAACTTTTTCACCACTCACCTCCTTATAAAAAGAATATACACACTCTTTAAACACTTTGTTACCATCCGGTTCCAATGCAAAGTATTTCGGATCGCGGCGTATAACCTGTATTTTTCCTTTACCCACCGTATATTTTCCGGCAGCCGGTTTTCTGTCCAGTCCTGCTAATTCAAACAAATGTTCTGAAGGCGAATGATATGCATAAGGAGATTTATTCCACCATTCAGGAACCTGCTGATACGGATCAATATCCTCTCCACAGTAAATCAGTGCACCACCGTTTTTTACCCAATCGACCAACATCTGGTGATAACGTTCTTCCATTGGCTTCATATTGGAATAAGACATAATCAAAACCTTTACATCGGCCAATGTTTGCTTAAACGGCAAGTTTTCCATATGTACAATTTCTACCGGAATACCGTCTTTCATCAATGGTAAGGTCTGTCCGTAAAAACTGGAGAAAGAAGGATCATCATAACCGTCATGATTAGGAAAACGCTGGAACATCATCGAGTTTGCCATCAATACGCCAATGCCGTGAGTTCCACTAACAGCACAATCTGACACTTTGATGTCGTTCAGCGTATTTATCATGATCTGCATCTGTGTAGAATAATCGCGGGGAATACGCTGCTTTTTGTCAGTTCCTGCTATATCATACAATCCCTGATATATACGGTCGGGCCATGGCATTACTTCATACGTATCTACATCCGAATACATCAACTGAGCTGCAAAAGTAGCCTGATAATTTATTTTATAATCGGTCCAGTCTTTCGCACGGTCTTCAATAGGATCAGTCAGAAAATACATCTTCCGTCCCAAAGGAGCTGTCATCGATTTCATACAGCCATATTCGAGAAAAGCATTTTCAAAGACTCTCTCCTTACGCACCCCTTTAAAATAATTCGGTTCGCGGGATGTACCAGTCCATACTTGAGCGATATAGCCGTCAACACAATCAAGCGAAGCTAAACTAGCTTCCGGACTCACAATCTGCCATGAAGTATAATTTATCAGAGAATGGGTAGGGACATAACATTTTACTTCCAATCCCTTGCTCTTACCATACTCTTTAGCATAAGAAAATATCTCATCCAAGGCGCGATAATACAGCCAATATTTCAGTTTATTCGACAGATAAGTCACATCCGGTGAGCCTTGCTGATCCTGCCATGGCGTTCCATAATAATTCATCCATTCTTCCTTAAATGCATTACTATAGCCTCCTCTCATCCAAAACTCAGGTTCTTCCAGATAGATATCTGTAATGCCTGCATCTATCACCCGCTTTATCTGCTTTTCTTTCATGTATCTGATAAAGCTTTCGGTTGGAACAACATAAGATGCGAGATGTCTGCACCATTTTTTTCCCGCTGTCCTTCGCGCAAATGATCGGTCACTCCATCCCATTTTCCTAAAAAATAGTCCTGATAATCTCCCCAGGCTACTCCCGTCATAAACTGAATGCCATATCCTCTTTTACGCCATGATTCTATACGCTGTTCAAAGGTCATATTCGGTTTATCTACCGTGCCATATACCATTACGGCATCGGCACGAATATCTGTTTCCTGCTTCCAAGGTTCTGCTGTCTGAAATATGGCCTTGGCATCCTGAGCATTTAGTGTTTCTGCAACACACGCCAGCCCAAGCACGATATTAAATATTGTCTTCATAAATAAGCAATTTTCAAAATAAGATATAAGCAAGATATCTTTTACTCACGACTGAATGAATAAGGAGCATCTTCAGGTGCGATACCTCTGTTCTTGTTCGGTTTG
>ERZ840371.31-NODE-31-length-164220-cov-11.723473_pt1 | contig 164220 bp, 190 predicted proteins | sample MGYA00519937_ERZ840371 | MGnify/ENA primary metagenome ERZ840371 (study PRJEB31850, sample SAMEA3708873) | human gut metagenome | biome: human gut; feature: human-associated habitat; material: faeces | place: China | collected 2014 ... | reverse complement strand
GGAGGAGCCTATCTTAGCATTATAACCGGAAGAACCGATTTTAGCACTACTACCGGAGGAGCCTATCTTAGCATTATAACCGGAAGAACCGATCTGAACGTGATTACCAGAAGAACCGATCTGAGCATTATAACCGGAAGAACCGATTTTAGCATTATCACCGGAAGAACCGATTTTAACATTATAACCGGAGGAGCCTATCTGAGCGTAATCACTAGAAGAACCGATCCGAGCGTAATCACCGGAGGAGCCGATCTGAACATCATCACCGGAGGAGCCTATCTTAGTACTATCACCGGAGGAGCCTATCTTAGTACTATCACCGGAGGAGCTTATCTTAGCATTATGACCGAAAGAACCGATTTTAGCACTACTACCGGAAGAACTGATCTGAGCGTAATCACCGGAGGAGCCTATCTTAGCACTATCACCGGAAGAACTGATCTGAACGTGATTACCAGAAGAACCGATCTTAGCGAAATCACTAGAAGAACTGATTTTAGCATTATAATCAGAAGAACTGATCTTAGCATTATAACTGGAAGGTAATTTTTTAAAATCTTCTTCTGTAAATATTGTTTTATTTTTAATCCATTCAATTCCCGCTTTAAATAAGCCTAAGAATCCTATTTCAATACCAATCTTTATTTTCTTTCCGCATATTTTCGAATCTTTATTTCTATTCGGATCAATTTTATCTAATTCTACTTCGCAGAATTTGTCATCAATGTTATTATAATAACTCAGAACGTCAAGAGGGTTCTCGCAAGCATGAAAACCGCAATAACATAAATTAGCCTCATCTTCTTTATATTCCTTACCAATTTCGTACTGGAAAATTTTCCCATTGGGCATACATTGCATATACTTGTTAAATCCTTTATATGCTTTAACTGGTTTGTTTACTTTTTTCATCTCAATTATATTTAGTGGTTTTTAATTGTTCAAATTCTTGTTTTCGTCATTAATATGTTTTATTTGATAATAAATTTGTAGAAATAGTCGAAATGGCAGTGCTTAAATACTGTCTTTTTATCAACAAGGCAATGAAAATTATCTTCGCTATTATCACCTTCTCTTTTTAAGGAGAGATTGGATCGTCCTTTTGCTACATAGTAAGTATCTCCGTGTAATGTATATTTTTCAATGTATACATATCCGGAATGCTCCTTAGTATCTGCATACTCTGGATATCCGGATATTTTATCAAATGGGCAATCAATATTATCTTTCACATAAGAGACAGCTTCTGAGAATTACTTTATCATAGCCTCCTTTTATATAGTCTTCAATATATCCCATATTATCAGTCCTTATTCGTCATAATTTCTATTTTTTAAGTAAATTATTTTCAGCAAGATAACAAAGCGTTTCATAAACAGCTTCTAGTAACGTATCCCCATAAATTGGAGCGAAAAGTTTACTTCCGTCACTATCCTCAGTAGTCCCGTAGTATACTCCCCACTCATCTATACATCTTTCTATTCTAAGAGAAAATACTTCATGTGATCTAGAGGATACCCTGGGAGGGATAACATTCAATAAATCTTGGAGGGTAAAAGTTGGAATCCCTTCATAAGATATAAATCCAATTACCTGAAACTCTTTCTGTAGACTAAGAAACCACTCTCCTGTAGAATCGTCGTCAATTTTACATCCATGACAACGACGTGTCCAATATAAAGTAGCTTCGCTAGTATCAATATCTAAGTCTTTTAGATGTTTCATTTGATCTATTGATAAAACCTGATCTCTCATGCTAAAAATCTATTGGCTCTATTTAATAAATCTCTAAAGCATTCTATAAATTGCGTTGCCATACTTTTAGATGGGAACGTAAGAGTATGATGGTATACATAACGTGATATAAATGATACTGTTAATTCTCCATCTATCGTACTTTGGATATAATAAATATTCGCGCATGTTTTCTCTGGATCCCATTCACCTACCCAAGCTTTTCGTAACCTTATCAGTTGAGTAAGAGCTAATGTGGCTTCTGCTTCTACTTCTGATGCATATAAATTTCTATCCCCACAAAAAGCTCTGCCTTTATTCTCTCTTAAATTTATTTTTGAATCATAACCTATAAAATACTCCCGTCTAATAGGTGTTCTATTACAAAATTCTTCCCAAGTTTTAGGTATTACCTGACAAATTTTATAGATATTTCCTTCTTTTATAAGTTCTGAATCATCAGGAATTTCAATAGTTACTGTTTTCATAATTATTTTTATTTACATAAATATTCTTCACACTTCGATTATAATATCATTATATTCTGCACTATTTCCAAAATCACAATAATGAATTTCACTTCTTGAGTCTTTATCTCTGAAAACTGTTTGTTCTTCTGGATTTACTGTAGTATGTCCTACGTATTGTATTACAGGAGCATCATATAAAGGAATTTCTGGATCATACTTAAGAAAATCTCTTTTAGATTCTAACATATCTGACCATAATGGTCCACCATAGAAATTACTACCACCTCTACACATAGATATAGACATTACTTGAGATAAATATCTATAAGAATCTATAGATAAATTTATCTTTTCGCAGAGATTAGGATAGTATAAATGATTAAAAGCTATATCTTTTTCATTCTCAATATTATTAAATATTTGCCCATAAAAAGATAACCATTTACTTGTAATTCCGGCATGAGAAAACCAATAAGTTCTATCTATCTTTTCTGTTTCTGGATTATATATCTTAATATTGTAATTTAATTTAAATAAGTGCAGATTGGTTCTGTAAATATCTTGGAGTTTATCAGATATACTATATCTATATCCAGAACAATAACCTATATAAGGAGAAATATAATTAAATTCATGATTGCCCAATAATAATATTACTTTATCCTTATATGCTTTCTTAAATTCAATTATATCTAATAAATTATTTATTATTCCTTCATCAGAAACAATATAAGAATCAACATAATCCCCTAAGAAAATATTTAAATCAGAATCTCCAGTTTTAACTTTTCTCTTCCACCAATCTCTACCATGAAGATCTCCTATTACTCTAATTTTCATATTTTAAATATTTCGGATATAATCCAACTTGTAGTGCTACCCAACTGAGCTGTATTCTCGCATGTTTTTTATCTATATACCAAGGATTTAAATGTCTACGAATTAATTTATTACAATAATCTTTCCAAACTTCTTCTTGAGATTTAGTGTTAAAAGTATATAAATTATACCATTCTTCAATACCCTTTATATCATCTACTGTTTTATTGTAAGGTCTTAATTCCTCATTCATCATCATTATTAGCATATCCTTAACAGGATAGACCTTATTTGGTCTATACCTGTTCTTTTTCTTTTTATATTTTCTCATTAAAATCAAATGTTTTAATAGGGGTTAAGTCAAAGGAGCTTGGAGTAATAATAACTTTCCCATTTTTAAGAATCATATTCTTACTTAAACTTTCGGGAGGATATATCCAAGTTTTAATTGATGAATCTGTTAGATATTTATAAAAATGAGCTCCAAAGGCAACATTTGTAATATTTAAATCTTTAATCACTTTTTCTAGAATTTCCCATACTCCTGGTTCTAATCCTTTAGTAGACCTTCCAGAGGGCATTAGAGGCAATAGGACATGATATTTTATATCGTCTGAGTAATTATACCAACTATCTATAAAGTCTTGTACAGAGGCTTTATCAGATATTATATGATGAATATTAATATGACAATCTCCTTTTTCTAATAATCCTTTTATAGCATTTTCTGCATAAGATCGGAGAGATTTGTTTCCAAACGAGACAGCAACTCCTGCTACATAATCGTGAGTATATTTAAGGATTTTATTCGCCAAGTCATAATATTCTGTTCCAGGCTTATCATAATATGATAGAATTACTCCGTTAGTAGTATAATTAGGAACTACTCCAGTATTATATACAGTTTCCAAGAAATCACAGAACTCCGGCGACTCGTCCGCAGAGCCTTCAGATCCAATCGCTATTTGAAAGGGTTTTTCTGTGATAGTGATATTCTTTTCTTTCTTATCTGGAGCAAATGTAGCGATAAACTTCTTCCATGTATCACATACATTAGTATAATATTCCCCATTTGGGTTAGAAGCTACATAGCAGTTATGTACTAAAATATTAGATGCAAAATAATTATTATTATCTCTCACTCCAATATTATATACCTTTCCATTATAATTAACTTTCTTTATACTTACTATTTTCATGAGTTTTTCTTTTATAATAACTATCTAGTTCATTATGACATTGGGGACAAACAACAATTCCGATATCATTATGTTGATAATGATATTCAACTATTTGTTTAATTATATCAAAATATTGTTCTGAACCCTCCATACTATTTATATCTATGATAGTTAAATTATTTTTATTTAAAGTATCCAAAATTATATCCCTTAATGGATGTAAATGGTGTACATGTAATTCGGTGCGTGTTTTCCCACATTTTTGGCATATATAATGAACCTTTTCCATTTGTTCTTTAACCCATTTTCTTAATTCTATACGTACTGCCTTATTAAAATTTCTATTACCTTTCCACAAATGATGTTCTGGACCTTTAGCATAAATAATTTCTCCAGATAAAATTTTTTCTTTAAGAGTTTTGCTGACCTTTGCTCTAGTTTCAGGATCAAACATAGGATTGTGTTCTTTCATTCTTTGAATCATTTCTTCCCTAGTTTCACCTTTACATCCTTTTCTTACATAAGGAAGCCTTTCTTCTTCTTCACATTTTTGTAGATACTTATATCGTCTTGTCTCCGAAGTTTTTTTAACTATTTCAGGATCAAACATAGGATTATGTTCTTTCATTTGTAAACTAAGTTTCTCTCTATGTTTTTGTTTACAAGCATCACACATTCCTTTTGCTATAATCTCCTTAGTTTTTCCATTAACTTTTTTACTTTCGGTCCTTAGTAAGGCTCCACAATCTTCACAAACTACTTTCTGTTCTATAACTTTAAATGTTATATCTTTATGTTTTCTACAGTTTTCACAACAGGTTTGTTTAGAAGTGCCAAGGAAAGTATCTCCACATTTTTTACATATTTTTTCTTTTAAGGCCTGTGCATATTTTCTTCTTTTTTGCTCCGCTTCACATTCTGGATTTTTACAAATCCTCCTTTGTCCAGGAAGATCGTCTATAGACGTTCCACAAATTTCGCAAGTTCTTGGCTCCTTAGGTTTGGATTTACGTTCTCTTCTATACGCATTTATACATTCTCTCGATCCACAAGTGGTAGCATTAGCTCTTAGGTGGGATATATCACATCCACAATATTTACATGTTTTCATAAGTATTAAAATTAGTTATTATTTTATATACAAAAATAATAATCTATTTTAATACTTCCAACTTTTCGGATATTAAAATTCTAACAATTCGTCTGACACTTGTAGATTACACGCTGTAATCCATCCTCTATTTCTAGTATATATTTTATGATTCGGAGTCAGTCTTAAAGTTCCGATTTCTGTAACCACTTCAATAAGTTCTCCTTCATATACTCTTTCAAATACTTGGTCTACTTTTTTTAACTCAATATCTCCACTACACTCATTGTAAGAAAACACTAAGTCTTCTGTTTTTATGTCTGTTATATATTTATCACCCTCATTAGTAAGTATATGTGTTTCTGGTACTAAGCAGAAATTACATTTCCCAGTAACACATCTATCCCCTAATGAAACATCGTAGAACTCAGCTTTATCTGCTGGAAGTTCTTTAATCTCTTTATCTCCAAGACGTATTGTAATTAAATTACTCCATATTGCGGTATAATTACAACTACTTATACCTTTAAACCTAACTCCGAAGTGTTTAAAATCTTTCATCTCTTAATTTATAAAGTTAAACAACTATAACCTTTTACATTATGTAAATTCTCTAAATAAAGTCTCATCCAATAGGGTATCTCATAAGTTAGTACTGCTAAGTCTTTAGGATTGCAGCATGTTGTTACTTCAATAGCCGGTTGGATCTTTCTAAAGAAATCTTCGTATGATCTTCCCTCAGGCTCTAATAGTTTATTTAATATATTACTTATAGTAGTTTCATTATAGTATTTAGAATCAAATACAAAAATTATTGGAAACTCTATTATTGACTCCATATATAAAGATATTTTTTATTCTTCTTTTGATATTGTATAATCAATATTATTTTTATCTAATACATATCTTAATCCTTCTTCTAGTAACGAAGGTCTATAATCTTGGGAACATCTAATTTCAATATAAGGATCCTCTATACCTTCTTGAAAAGGACCATATATTTGTGCACAACATTCATCAAAAACATCATAGTTCCCAAAATAAGGAGATAATACTTTTAATACTTTAGATATATCTTCACTATAAATAAAACAAAAGGTCTCGGAACTACTATTAGTAATAATATCTGAAATAGAATGAATTTTAATATGGAAAGTTTTCATATTTTAAATTTGGATTATCTGCAATAAATTCATAATGATAGCCATTATCTATTACTATAGCTACTATATCCTTAAAACTCTCAGCAAATACTTTGTACATCTCATCACGTAATATACCTATTTTTGAGATATTATCATCCCAGTCACTATCATTGAAGTAGTTACTGAAAGCATCAGTTATATCACGTATATGATCAAGTGTTATACATAAACCTCCATGATTATAGTCTTTATCTATACCCCAACTATAAGTATGTATAAACTTTAGTAAATCAGATACGTCTCCTAAATTCAGTTTCTCTTGCAATCCTTTTATATTCTTTATCTCACTATCTTTAGAAACAAGAAATACTTCTGAACTACTGTTTGTTATAATATCTGATATTGAATGTATTTTAAATCTCATCCTAAATGATAATATGTAATATTAAAATTATGCTCAAGCCATTGAAATACATCAGAATCTTCCGCAAATTCTGAGCGGTTAAATTTTCTACTACATGAAATGGAATTCTCCTCCTCGGAAAGGAGAATAATCTTTCCATTTAATTTTCGAATGTCATATTCGAAATTTGTATTTAGTAAATAATCTATGATTTTGTTTATTTTGTCTTCATCATATGTTTGAAGAAAAGCTTCAATTTCTTTATATGAGGGATAATTAGTATCATACTTTTTAATTAATTCCGCGTATAATTCTTTAAGTAGACTATTTTCTAATTTAATATAGTCCTCTAACCGTAACTTATAAAGAGTATCCCTAATATAGTAAGTTAAACCACTAGGATACTCTAAATCAATGAACCAGTCGTATATAGTCTGAAAACATGCGTCTATATCCGTAGAATTATCCTCTTCGGAACTTTCTACCCATTTTCTAAACGTATCTAAATTAAATACAAATGGTTCATAATAACCATCTAATATAGGATTGATTATATTCTTAAGATGGTCTAATGTAGTATTTTTATCGTTTATTACAAATAATTCCGATGAGGAATTTGTAATTACATCCGAGACTGAATTAATATTATCTAGAACTAACATAAGTTATTATATTAAATTATTATCTTTGTTTAAGAAAAGAGTTATTATCAATAATATCTCTATCTCCTTCTATTACTCTATTCAATCCATTATAATATGATAGAATAGTATCTTCCTTAGTCTGCCAGTCAGTATCTTCCTCAGACATTGTTAGGATTATTCGGCTAACATCTTCTTCTTCCCAATTTTGTTATCGTAAGAGTTTTTTATCTCTTACTTCCGGGAGTCTCCTCCTTACTTTATTGAAGATATAAATAAAGATATTCTGATTTAATCATCAGACGGTTCAGCGTACATTTTCATCCTCAGCATCACCTGTAGGAGTAGATCACTCTTGGGTATATTTTATTCTATAAAATATTAAATATAAAAAAAGGTATAGAATCTTAATTCTATACCTTACTAAAATTATATATGTATATAAAACTCCCTATGCTGGTATCTAAACCGATAGCTAATAAACATTTCTACCTATTTACCAACTTAAACCCCTTCACCTTCTTAGCTACTATTTTCATAATATTTGTTATAAATATTATTAAGGGGTCGTCGCCACTAACCAAGATATACATCTTGTAATGCTGGATACTCCCTGAAATTTGACCAGCACCCGTTGTCGGAGTTGGGACAGAGCGGGATTATACTAAGGGAAGTTAGCTTTGACAAGGGCATTATCACCCACGTTTCTAATATTTATTATGTGCAAGAAATGATCCGCAAAGATGCACCATGTCCATGAACACAAAAATATAATATACATATATAAATTCCTAGTAAAGAATTAATAATTTATAGTTTCAACACCTACGCGTTACAGTGGTATAAATTCTTTAGATTTATACTTACCTCGGTATTATCTAAAATAGATTCCACCGATTTTGATCTATTCACCTGTATGTTACCATACTTTCAGACAGAAATCTATCTGCTCTTCCATTAATGTCCTCTTCAACCATCCCTCAGTTTGCCAATCTTTTTCTTCTCGTGCAGCTTCAATCATTTTAGATATCCACATAGTAGTTTCAATCTCCAAATCAACAGTTTTACCAAAACTATCTTCTGGCTTTAATATAACATGATTAGATTTAATAGCTGGTACTTCTGGATAATTAAAATCAACTCCGGCTCTATATAATCTATCAACAATCCATTGATGATGATTATATTCCTCGTTAGATCTCATCTCATAATAAAGATGTAATTTAAACAATCCTCTTACATAATAGTAATTCGCATATGTTCTATATACATTATGATTATATAATTCTCTTGAGATTTGGTCTATCATTAATTTCTCCATATTTTCGGAGATAGTTCTTTCTTTTCTATTCATATTATTTAAGTTTAAGATTTGTTTATTATATACCTTTTTAAAACATTTAGAGCAGTAAAACTAGAATTTTCTCTACCAGGTTTAATAAACCCGATAGTTTTATCTGAATTTTTAATCATCTCTAAAGCAGATTTTTCATAACTTGGATATAAATGTAATCTTATAAGATCATTTTTAATATCCAAATTCGGACCGTATACTTGAACTGGAATAGAGTATTTATTTAAATACTGTATAGTATATAAATCAACACCTTCACATACTCCAACTAAGAATACTGCATTAGAATCTTCCTGAATAATTCTATCTATTTCCGGAATATAAATTTTACTAAACTCCTCTTTAGATAAATCTCGATGTCCTGTAATATAATATCTCATCCTATATAAAGATTATGTTTGTAAATATAATCAAGCACATCTTTCTGAACTAAGGGAAACGGATTAGAATCTAATCTTATATAATTCCGAATTTTATTAGATGTAATATTAATATGATCATATAAAGGTATACTAATAATATCTTCAGATAATTTCCCTAAATCTTTAGTTTCACAAAGAACAATAAATTTATTATCCTTTAATATCTCCTCACCCTTATCCCAATTAGGAATTTTGGAATATCCAGGGAATGTAGTTATTATATATAATTCGATATCTTTTATATTCTTAAAGAATTCAATAGTCTTCCAAGATGGAACCCCTTCTCTATAGGTTTTCATATCTGTAGAAGCTATTAAACTTTCCATATTAGATATAGTAACCTTTTTAAATGGTTTAAACGCTCTCTTACACATAGTTACCCTATCTGTAAAAAGTGTGGAATATGATTCTTTAACACTTCTATATTTAGGAACAATAAAGATTTCATCTAAGAAATTATAATTTACAATATTCCTAATTATATTTTGATGACATATAGTAGGAGGATCAAAGTTTCCTAAGAATATTCCTATTTTTCTCATATAGTCTGGTTTAATATTGATACTTTAGTTATTTTCTCCTTAAGCTGAAGAATAACTTCTTTGGGACTATTATAAAAAGTAATTTCTGGGAATAATTCTCTATCTATTCTAAAACGATATTTAGACGGATCTTGTTCATCAGCAACCCAATGACGTACAGATTTATAAGGTTTATATCTAAATAAATATAAATCATCATTTTCTTCTCTTGCTATCCACATAAATTTAGGGTATTAATTTATTAATTCTATTTAATTCCTTAGTAAAATATTTCTTAGCTATAATTTTATTAAATTGTGATCGCATGGAATAAATTATATCTAAGACATACTCCCTCCTTTTATTTATAAGCATTCTTTCACTGATTTTTATATCTTTTAGAGTATAAAAATATATTACTACTACATCATCTTGTATAGGAGTGATAATTTTATAAGATTCCCAAGGAAATTTCGGAGGACGTATATAAATATTTTTAATAGATTTTTTTCTTAGTCTTTTTAACAGTTTTACTTTCATATTATTCAGATAATATTATTCCCTTTAGATATTCTAGAATGAGAGATAGATCTACAATAGAAACCTTTCTATTATCCTTCCATATTAAAGATCCTTGTAGCCATAAATATGCTTTATTTAAATATAAGGAGAACACTATCTCTGTATGTAACTAGAGTATCTATACTATTTAATACTTCTGAATTTTTTATGTAGTCTATTTTAGATTTAAAATTGTTTTGAGATTCTTGTTTGTAGTTTTCCACTATACTTCCCAAAAATACTCCAAACACAATTAGAATAAAATAGATAAAATCTTTTAAATTCGGTCCTTCACCAATTATATTTATTATTACATATACACCTATAATAATAAGACTAATAACAACACTAAGTAGCATAACATATTTTAATTAATATAAATCTTCACTATATAATTCACTTCCAAATTTTAACTCTTTAATTTGTCCTGAGTGTAACGCTATTTGTGCTGCTTCTCTTCTACCAACAAATCTACCAGTAGAAGTAAGAAATCCTTGATAACTTTCATGCTTTGGACAATTTTCGTTCCATGCTACCTGTACACTATTTTCATTAGTCTTTTTAAAATAGATATTAGTAGGAAGTATTCCGATAATATTTGGATGTCTATATCCACATAAAACAAATCCAGTTTTAACTCCGTAAATGGATTGATGTGGATATTCTAATCCATTATCATAGTGAATAGCTGCACATAATATTACTTCCTTATCTTTTAATTCTTGCTTCATTGAAATTAATGTAAAAATAATTTAGCTTTTTCAAGTAAATAACTGGAACAAGTTATAAATTCTGAGGCACTATCTCTAGAGTTAAATTCCAAGAGATGGTTTGAAAGTCCTTCACCTATAGTTAAACAACTATTGCCGTAGTCCCATATAATATAGTATTTAAAAATACCTTTTGAACAAATATTTTTTTCATATTTATCCCATTCAACTTTTAATCTTCTTAGTTGAATAAGGGCTACAATAGCTTCTGCTTCTTCTCTGGTTGCACATAAATTTCTATCATACATAGGATCTCTTTTACCAGAGCTTATCGAATGCACGTTTGAAAATTGATCTATATAATATTCATTTATAACTGGTACAATATCACAAAAATCTTTCCAAGTTTTAGGTTCTCTTTCTGTAATTACTTTAAAAGTTGTATCGTCTTCTTTAATTAATTTACAATTATCTGGAACTTCAATAGTTATATTTTTCATAAGTTATTTATATAATTAATTCTATTCTCCATATTAGACTTCTTAAAATTTTTATTCTTTCTAAGTTCTTTAATATATTCTAGTATTCTCTCTATTCTATGTTCTTTTAATACTTTATATAGATATTTATTAGATGTTTTTATAAATTCTGGATATTTTAAAGTAAGATAAATTTCAAGGTTTGAATCACATAAATATACTAAGTCATCTATATAGCTATATTTAATGTCATTCTTTACTTTTCTTCTAAGTTTCTTAAGAAGTTTTGTTTTCATGTTTAAAATGTGAAATTAATTCTTCTACTATTGTTCATAAAGTTTCTTTTCAGATGGTGGAGATAGTATCCAATTCCTCTAACTTCTTGCGAAGTTCTGAAGTATTTTCCGGATAAAACAAGGTGTAGTAAACATAAGTAATTTCCTTTAGAATCTTTTTCTTTTTAACTTTTAAATAACTGATAATTTTTTCAAATAATCAATGATTAAAACCATATTCATTATCCCTAGGCTATTCTCCAAATAACTCATATAAGAATCTAATATATATTGATCGTCACGGTCTCCCTTAAGCCAAGCGTTTATAGTATCTTTATACTTATCCATTTGCTCTTGATATTCTTCTTCATCATCAAAATCTTCACGTATGTATAATTTAATTCCAAATATTTCAGAAAGAATATACTTACATTCATCCAAAGAAAGTTCTCTTTTAAGAATTAATCCTCTACCTGATTCTCCAGTTGTCATTTTAACGATTCCGAGATTATAATAACTTTCCATAAGATATTTTATTTATAATTATTAATACTAAATATTACTTTTATTTTTCCTAAATTTCTTTTTTACTAATTCCTCCGAATCAGTTTCAATATATCCATTATCATATAACCATTTTTCTGGAGCTCCTATTAAATCCATATACGTAAATGTATTAGACTTTTTAGGAGCTATTGTCTTTTCCGGAATATATGTCTTAGATTTTAAAGTTTTACTATCTTGAATTGAGATAATATTACCTTCTCGTTTATATAATAAAACTTCATAAATAAATTCTTCTGTAGGATATATATAAGAATTATTCTTCTTAAAAATTCTGGACATTATCTTTTATTATTACGTGGAGATTTAAACCATGTAAGAACAAACGAGGGATCTTCTTTAAAATATTTAGCAAATGTTTTTAAATAAGCATTACAAATTTCTTGATTCATTCCTTCTATTCTGTTACATTCAACGAATATAAAAGGACGTTTACAAGCCTTTCCGTATGCTATCTTCTTTCCTAACTCTAAAGAATATTTAGCCATATCCTCCTTTCTTGCTACAGAAATCCCGAAACGAGTAAATTTTCCAGATGAGTTTGAGATGGTTACAGCACAGATAATAAATTTTCGTTGACACCCATTATTATCAGTAAAAACATCTTCTATATATTGTATTATTTCTTTCATTTTATTTATTATTTAAATTTTCAATAAATACAGTTGCAAAAACATCTAAATTCATATTTATCTGATCCCAGACATCTATTTTAAAGTATTTATCTTTTACAGAAGGCCAAGGAGAAATTAGAATTTCCCACTCACATCTAGCCCAAAACATATACATACCTTCTTTCTTTATAAATTTTTTACACTCTTCTAAATCAGAAGATTCAAATTTCTGCTGTCTTGCACATCCTAAGAAATAAGGCATTACATCATACTGCTCTAATTTAGTAGAATTAAAATCTACAATATATACATACCAACTTTTCATTAATTATTAAATTTAAGTTTTAATTTATTTAAAATAGAAAGATCGTATTTAATAACAAAATACTCTCTATCTATTCTAAGTGTCATTTCTTTATTCTTATTATCATTTAAGTAAAATAATTCTACATCATCTAGATGAAATCCAAATGGAGTAGTGGTATAGACTGGTTCTTTGTATACTCCCATTTTATCCGCTTGTTCAAGCTCTTCCTTATTGATTATTACTTTTATTTCAGCAATCATTTATTATAGTATTTAAATGATTAATAGTGTCTTTATACGCTTTTATATATTCTTTTAAGGAACATTCGTTTAACTTTTTATCTGTTAAATGATGAGAAAGAGTTTTGAGGATTGTAGGCATTGATATATCATATCCTTCTAATATCCAATCCTCTCTCTCTAAACTCTTTCCGGAGGTATCTTTTTTTCCTTTATTTATAATCTTCTTTAGATATAGATCATATCTAGCAGGAGATGAACCTTCTTCTATTTTAAAGTCGTTTTCTATTATTATCATATGTAATAAATTAGTAAATATTCTATTTCAGCTGCTATACACAGATTATTATAATTTTTATAATAAAAACTCCTTTTACTTATTTTGATATAGATTAGATCTAGTTAAACATATATTAAATATCTAATAACCAATGAGTATATAACGCTTTTATATAATCCCAATCTATTTTCGGTAATACTGATTCTTGTCCTAGATCCTTAGGAATAATATCAAATAAAGTATCTGGATTATTTGCATCTAAATTTCTTATTATATTATAGGAAGATGATATATTATTGATTGTTTCAAAATATACCGTTAATAAACCAGAACACTTTAACCATATCAAGAAATCGTTTAATGTCTTTTTAGTCTTCATTATCTTTTAAATCAATTAATGATGAATGTTGAGCTAACATATCCGCGAAATTATTTCCTTCATCTTCCTCATGTCCTTTAACCCACTCAAGAGATAATTTATAATGAGGTAATAAATCAATAACTTCTCTCCACAAATCTTCATTCTTTTTATCTTTAAAATTAGTCTTTATCCAATTATAAATCCATCCTTTTTTAATCGGATTTAATACATATTCAGAATCAGAATATATAACAACTTCGGAGTTAAATGGGAGATGTTTCAATGCTGAAATAAATCCCATTAACTCACAACGATTATTAGTAGTATTTTTAATTCCTTTAAATATGTATTTAATAAGATTCATGTCAGAATCATAAAAGACTGCCGAATATCCTCCTTGTTTTCTGGAGGCTCTGTAAGATCCGTCTGTATAAACTATATATTTCATATTTAATAAATGCAGATATAGCTATAATATATCCGGTAATGAATATAATATACTTCATTCTAATCCTTTTTAGCACATCCATAATTTTCAGATTCCGGAAATTCTCCTGTTTCTAAATTGAAAGAACTATATGGAACTATATACTGATACCTTTCACTTGTTCTTTTTGGAAAAGTTATAGTTACACGTTGATTTCTTTCATATGTTCCTATTGACCAAAATTCTTTATTATTTGATGCAACTACTAAAGTTCCAAGTGGTAACTCTTTAGGAACATTCAGCCAGTCTAAATAAGAAGAATATTTAGAAAGTTTTAAAAATGTGTGACCAAATCCAAATTTATTTAATATATCTACGCAATCAGGTGAAGTAGATGTATATACTTCAATAGTATGTTTTTCGAAATCCAATTCAATCTTGCAATCTCCAATACCCTCATAATAAAACATTCTATTGGATATATCTAATCCTGCCAATCTAGAAAAGATATTTATTCCATATCCAGAATCAATCAAATAAGTCTCCCAATCCCGATAGTCTTTTTTAGGAAATAAGATACATCCAGAAGCTTCAAAAGATGAATGTTGTCCATATTTATTTAGTATAATATTTCCTGGAAAAATTTCAATATCATCATTCTCAAGTATTTCTACTGTACAAATTCCAGTAAGTATGTTATAATACTTAAAATTTTCTGGAAATCTTTTTATTATTTCTGCTATATTTATCATAATAATTTCTGAAATATTGCTATAGGAATTAACAATAGACCGAACATCATTAGTATTATGGCTATAAGCTTTTCAAATTCTCCAAGCTCTAACTCACAGTAATTCTCAGCATGGTAGTATATACCCCATGACAATAATAATAATATAAAACCTACAATAATATACATTTTATTATAATTTATTTAAAAGATCTTTTAATCTTTCCTTATTTACAATTACTTCATCAAATGCTCCAAATTTACATTTTCTATTAAATAAATATCTAATAGCGATCTTTAATCTCTTCCAAAAACTCACCTCCGGATTTAAATAATATTCTATATAAATCTCCTCCTCTCCTTCATAAGAAATAAAACGCATTAGATGTTCGGAGCAATTACATTCACATTCTAAGTAAACTATTTCCATTATATATACATTTCTTCGATTTCTAACAATAATTGTTCAACCACTAAATTCTCCTCTAATTGATCTTCTAAGAATAATTCCTCTAGATTAGGTAAATCTAAATGAATCGGAGGGATATTTAATATTTCCGACACTAAATTATTTACATCTTTTGAAGTTTTATCAATTTCTTCGCAGAGTATTTTATACTCTTGAAGATCTTCTGGAGTATTATATAAAATCATATTAAGCTAATAAAAAGTCATTTAAGTTCCACGGAATTATTTTTCTTTCTGAAATATCTTTAAATAAATTCAAATATTTAATAGGATATTTCTTAGTCGTGGTGGTATCTAGATAAATAATTTGAACGTAGAACTCACTTTCATTTATTACTTCTTTCTTCACATATAATTTATCATACTTGAATGCTAATGCAACATTTATAAATAAAGCTTCTATATACGCTATATAATTATACAATTGTTGAAATGTATGATTTCCGTCAGAAATGTATTTTGTATCTATTCTATCTGATAACTCTTTAATAACAGAATTTAAATATCTAGCATCTGTTATTCCTTCTAAATTCTCCATATTTCTATATTTAAATAACAATAATATTCGATTCTTTAACTTTATTTAAATCAAATTCAGGATTATATCTAGTTCTTAGAATATTTAAATACTCTTGATTCTGATCTAATTCATTATTTATATACACCATTCCATTAAAACTTATTGGAATAATATCAAATAACTCTTTTATATCTAAATCGGAGTAATCTTTAGCACTTCTCTTATTTAAAGTATCTTTTATCACATTTAAATTATATTTATCCCCATTCCCCTCTATGTAATAAATAGGATGAAGCTTTACGGATGAGATGGACCAATAACCAAATCCGGAAGATTTTAATACCATCCATCCCATCCAATTTACTCCAAATTTACCGCTTGTTTTAAATACTCTATTCCCCTTAAGATCTATTATATCGGAACTCCCTTTAATAGTTCTTCCGTATATAGTCTTAGTAGATTTAAAATATTCCCAAAACTTTTTTCTGGCGGTTATTCTCATGGATTAATAACTCCTAGAAGAGTTAGTATTATCAATATGACTCCAAAAGCTATCACCCCAGCACTATCTTCATTCTTATGTTCTTGCATAATCTTAAGTATTTATATTAAACAATGTTTTTAAATTCTTTGATAATTTAATACATTCTAGATCATGTAAATGAAACCATTTACAAGAAACTAGATCTTTTGGGAGGTGTATAAATTCCGGGATATGATCTAAATTAATAGAGTAAAAATACCTTTGTTTCTCTAAATCATTATCCCTATCAATCATTATAAACCTCTCTCTCCGAAACCTGTGATTAATAGAATTTTTCACAATTCTACTTGCACAAGATTCCATTGTTTCCGCTTGAAGTAGTGGACCTTCTAAAGAATCCCATATATTTTTATGTCTTTTTTTGAATAAGAGAATTAAATCATTATATCTAATTAATATATTTACTACCATCATGTTTGAAAATCTGAGTTTGAAAAATGAAAATAAAAAAGCCTAGAACTCCAAAAATCTATAATAGTCCAAACATACCATATCTGGAAGTTGACTTAAAAATAGTTTTAGAGTATCTAGGCTTGATAAAATAGACAGAAAGAGGTATTCTACTTATAAGCCATAGAATCCGTTTAGTTTTGAAATTTTAATATTTTACAGTCTTTTAAAGAGTTATATAAACAAAACTTTATTTATATAATATTCAGTTAAATAACTATTTGGAGTATTTTTCATATCTTTTCGAATTTTTCAATATTTATTGAATGAAAAGAAAAGTCCAAACAAAATTTGTCCAGATTTTTCTATAAGAAATAATCAATCTAAAAATTCCCATTATAGAATTGTTGTCCTACGAGGATTTGAACCTCAATTCTCTGGACCAAAACCAGATGTATTACCATTATACTATAGGACAAATGTTTATTAAAAATAGTTATGTATAGATTATATAATATAGCCAAAGAAAAAGTCAAAGACAAGAATCTTCTCAAGGACAAAGATTAGGACTTTAAATCTGATTATAGATAATATATGATTGGTCGTAGAATTAAATAATAATCAAATTTAAATGAAGATTAGATAAAGATTCTTACTATTTTAAAAGCTATTTGTGTTTTTAATATACTAAAATGTGGTAGAAACTTTTAGGTTTCTAAATACTATTAGATGTTATATAATCTATACATATAAAAATACCTCCATTCCAATGAATTTCGGCATTACCTATTTTTATTTTTCTTTAGATATTATTTCTAAATAATTGTAAATTTTTTCTAACTCTTTTGGAATGATAATTTTCAAATTCTCAATTTCCTTCATTTTATTTAAAACATATGCATGATATTTAGACTGTAAAATACCTGTTTCCTGCTTATATCGCTCTAATTCTGATTTATATTCTAAATTAAGATGTACTCTATATTCATGACCAAGACTCTTTAATTTAGATTTAATAGAATTTAATTCTTTCTCATGTTCTCTTCTTAAATTTTGATATTTAAGAAGTATCTTTTCCACATCTTTAACATCTACACTAGGTATCTTATTCGTAAGTAGTACTAAACTATCTCTTGTATCTGTTTCCACATTAACCTTATTATGAGCTATATCTAATAACTCTTCATAAGCTTTTTTTAATGCGCCCTTTTTGTGAATATACGCCCCAATTGAAGATACCAAAGCTTCGGAATATAGAAATTTAACTCTATCGGAGATTGATAATTTCCCAATTCCATATTCAAAATCTTCCTTAAACTCCTTAACCTTAGAAACTGCTTCTTCAGGAAAATCGGATATATAGTCTTCTAAAGTATATTGTGATACTCTAGTATTTTCTTGATCCTTTGCTTTTATTCCTTCACTCATCCAAGCAATGAATGCTTTTAATTCAGCTGCTTTCATAAGTTTGGAATTTAAATCAGATAATTCTGATGAATTATATCCCTCTCTAGTTTTAACTGTATTTTCAGATCCTAGTATACTAACTTCTTCTGTAATAAATGAGACATTATTTAAGGAAGCTTCTAGATCTTTCAATAACTCTCTAGCTATATTACACAAATATGTAGCGGATGTAGATGTAACTCCAACTTCTCCAAAAAATACTTTATTTTTATTACTAATTTCCATATAATTTTATTTAAATTAATATTAGGTACTTTGTAAGGAGTCGAACCTTAACCTCACATCCCTCGGAGTGCATCCGATGCACAAAGTACTATTAAATAATCAGATCCAGAGATATATAAAATCTCTTTCGCCGGGAATATATCCCAATGAAGTTTGTGCCTTAACTTCATCCCCTGTTTTTCTATAAGGCACTATAGATTATCAGAGATTTCATATAATTTCTTATATGATTGATTCCCTATAAATATTGTAGTTTTTGGAATCTCACCTTCTATATAAATAGATTGGCTCAGTGTCACCACTATCCTTTAAGGACTACAGGTTCTCTTACGAAGCGTATTTCTGTATTTAACTTCACTGATTTTGCTACATCTAGATAGTACTAGAAGTGGGATTCAAACCCACACAGATATTACTATCCACAGAATTTTAAGTCCTGAGTATCTGTCAATTCCACCATTCTAGCATAATATATTTAATCCCACCATTCTTTCATATAATAATATCTTAATTTATTATATAAATACCACGCTTTTTCAGTTCGAAGAGTTGGGAGAATATCAATATCATATTTATCTATAGAAATAAATCTATTTATATTCTTAGTATTTACATAACCTTTAAAATCTAAATCCTCATCCCTAGCAATATCTAATAATCTCACAGCCAATTGCATCTTCGAAATTATTCTGGAATTATTAATATGACATCCGTTATCAGTAAAAAATTTAATACATTGAGTTAATTTCTCTTTTTCTACATCTAACATAAATGCCCAATCAAAATTATAATAAGCATTAGTTTTTATAAAAAATTTAATCCATCTCTTTACTTCTTTCGGGAGTTCTCTCTTTTTCATAATTAATAAATTATAAATCTAGACATATTTGTATATATAAATTATTAACAGGATCATTTGGAATTAGATCTTCTCCAGATATTTTCCGTCTTAATCTTCTCTCTATACATCTATCACATAAATACAATTTTAAATCCCACGTCGAATATAATACATTATTCTGAACTGATTTCTTATATTAACTTACTTCTTATAATACGAAGCTACATTAGACAATTATAAGTGTATCAACTCCGATATACGGTTTATCAGATTAATCCATTAGGAAATAATGCTTGTTTCTCATATAATTATTTTTATGAAAGTTCGATAAAAATGCTATCATTAACCGTACTCGATAGCTAAGTTGGGTTATACGACACCCAATAGGACTAAATTTATATGTACAATACAAAACCTATAAGTTACGTTGAGTCCTACACTAGTACTACACTCTTTATTATGCTCCTCGGGTAGGACTTGAACCTACGACTCTACGGATTAACGGTCCGCTGCTCTAGCCAACTGAGCTACTGAGGAGTTAATTTAATGATATAAGTTCCCAAACCTTATATTTTAAATTCAAGAAAGTTTTATAACATTTCTAAGTTATAGAGTTATTCTCATTACCAATACAAACTCAAAAAGATGGATCTGCTTTTAATTTATACTCCCCTTAGACATAGGATGAGTTGGGATTTATAATTAGCATGCATAATTATAAAATATAACAAACTTCTATATTCCGCGTTAAATATCTGAAGTCTATTATATAGTAGCGGGAGATGGATTCGAACCACCATCCTCTAGGTTATGAGCCTAGGATGTTACCTTTACACTATCCCGCATAGAATATAAACAAAATTATTAATAAAAGGGTGGTTACAGCTCATCTGCATTATTGCTGATTTTGATATTATCTCAAGGGCACTGAACCCACCCCAACCCTACTGTTGCCCCTTTTTCGGGTTAATATTAAGATATGAATTATATGAGTTTCTTTATCACTTCTTAGATTGGATTCAAACTAATATTTCCTACTGTATGTGACATTTTCACCAGTTAAACTACTAAGAAGTTGATTTAACAATAAGTATTCCACGCTTATTTTATATCTAATCCTAAGATATTAGATTTTAGGTCAATTTGGAAATCTAAAAATCTAGGTTTATTTATACTCTGTAACCAGTAGAGCTTGGAATATCTAATTATTATACACTAATTAGATTTACATATGTAAATATCTTACTCCATGAGGATAATTTCTCTATGGATGTTACCTATTTGGATTTCAGAGATTTTATATTTAAAATCATCTCTAACTGTTATCGTTTCTAACATATCTAAAGATGCGTTATCTCCTAATACTTCGATACATCTTACTAATCTTGGGCTACTCCTATTAATATTTCTCATATCTAATGGAGACTTAATTACTTTATATTTAATTAAATACTCTATAGCTGGTAGAGATAGATTTAATCCAATTCCGATCTATTAATCACGATCTTCATAATTATTATATTTAAAAGATTATTTTTATTTATTTTAATTAATATAATTTTAAAGTATTTAAAAGATATCATTCTTATATATTTCCGAATATAACCTTTTAAATATAATATTTAATGAGAGCGAAGAGAGATTCGAACTCTCACAATATAGTTTTGCAGACTATTCCCTTAACCAATTTGGATATTCGCTCTTATTTAAATAGAATTAATGATTGATTCTAATGAAGATAATAATAATAGAAATATAAATATTCCTATTATTGTCATTATGTATTTTATATCTATCTTTCTCATAATAAACAAATTTAAAAAGGAGAGTATTAACTCTCCCTTAATAAGGAAGGAGACATCACGTCTCATTAAATGTTGCTAATGTTAAACACTGATCATGAAAAAAATTACAAAAAACATTAATCCAGAAATTCTAAACATCAGAAATCCTGAAAATCAATATCGTGGTCCCACTAGGACTTGAACCTAGAATCTCAACATTATGAGTGTTTTGCGTTAACCTTTACGCTATGGGACCTTACATATCCTTAGATAAGATATATAATTATATACTTATCATCATATGTTTAAACATATATCATAATCATATTTCTAGCGATCTGAATATATTGATCTAGATAATATATCATAGATCTTTATCTAACAATCTTTGTAATTTATATTATAACTCTTATCTAACAAAAGAGAAGAGCTAATATTGTAAAGAATAGATATATTCTATACATCCAAGGACTAGCTGTCTTTTTAATGTTTTGTAATAATACTATTAACGCAGTTATACATACTGCATTAAGTACTGTTAAAATAATTAATATTAATTCCATAATTTTAAATTTAAAGTTATAAATTATAGACACGACAGCTTATATATTTATTGATACTAGAGGCAAATAAGAGGTGATTAGGGTTCAAGATTAGAACTTGTCTCACCTCTTTCATTAACACAAGATTTTCCATGGTTTTACGAACTATGGAGAAAATTTTTAGTGGTGTTGTGGATTAATGCTGTGAGAAGGGGGAAATTTGTGGTTTAGAATCACAAAAATCCCATCTCTCACTTCTAATCACTTAAAAAATATTATCACTTAAAAAATATTATCACAACTCCCTTAGTACCTAGTGAAGGAAACGAACCTTCATTAACCATTCTAGGTAAATCGAATAGGTCATATTTCAACCCACTCGATTTTTCTTTTATATATTTTATACTCTCCTGTTTCGAGCAATAGTTTTATCGCATCCTCAACAGAGAATGATTTTTGCTTTCTTGCTTCTGTAATACTCATATTACGTTCTAAATTATACTCTCTAAATAATTCCAGAGCATTTTTAATTTTCCCTACATAAATAGGATTTTCATCAGTCCAGTCCACAGTTCTTGTGGAAGTATTTTCTAAAATTCCTACCTCAGACAGGAATTTTAAAATTAATCCTTCTCTAATTGGGAGAATTTTAGCTAATTCCTTTCTTATATAGGATTTCTCCATTGGATGATGTAGATTTTCTCTTTTGAGTGAGTTAAGTTTTTGACTCAGTTCTTTGTAATCTTCTTGTGTTAAATTTTTAATCTTTTTCATGATATCTTGTGTTAATTTTTTAATAATAATACATGATATAAATAAAGGATAGCATTAGCTATCCTTTATATTAAGCCTCATCCCAGAGACACAGAGTTCTTTCCGTGCCAGGAACGAAACGATTCGGGACGCGTTTCACGTCAATGACTTTGACAGCTTCAACATCATCCATAACCTCTAGGATTTCTCCTAAGGTCGTGCATTTCCGGAGTTGCTTCATTAACCCCGATTTTGCCTCATCCAGTCCATTGACTCTGTTTACGAGCTGGGATAAAGAGATAACCAGTGTTTGTGTTTCTCCCTCTCCACGAACAAAACCTTGAACAACACGTTCTTGTCCATCCTGAGTTATGAACTTATATTCAGGGTTAAATGTTGCATTACTTAAGTCGACAACGTCTCCAATTTCACGTCCGCCTTCTGCGTTACGAACTATAACTGGGGAATTTAATAATTCTTTAGACAGACCTTGTGAAAATTTACTTCTACCTTTCATAATCTTTACGTTTTATTTAATGTTTTTTATTCAAAGATGGTCACGGGGTGTTGTGGTGGGATAGATCTTAAATTTTCAGAGCTACAGAAATTTTTTATAAAAAAATTTTTATTTTTGCTTAGTTATTATAGAACAATATAAAACTAAAAACCCTATCTACTTTAAAATACAAAAATTTTTAAAAATTATTTTTTATTTAGATTATCTACTCTATCTTTGTATAACTAAACAACAAAAAACATAATATGAAAACAATTGAAAATTTTAAATTAGAAGTAGTATTAAGAATCCTTAATGCATTTAAAGAAGAAGACGAAATTGCAAGTATTTTATCTTCTCAATTATCTACTTATGGTATAAGTGATGAAGTAATAAAAGTATCCACAAAACATTTAATTTCATCTGGAGATATTGAAGATTGTTCCAGCAATGGCTTCGCTCCAAGATTTAAAATTCATACATCATTATCTTGTCCAGATTTTTTAATTAATCCAGATCTAACATTAAACAACAAAGCTTTCATTCTAATGTTTTATAACATTCTACCATCATATGATAAAATTCCAGCTAGAGAATTAAAACGAATTTTAGATGATAATAATATAGATTGTGTTATTGGAACTATTTATAATATTACAAGAAGATTAAAAGAATTTAATACAGAAGGTTTATTTGGAATACTTAAGAATACAAAAGATATAACTTTAAAAATCTCACATCCTAAGTACACTCTTTTAAAAACACCTAAAGGATATCAAGTTAATTCTAAATTATTAAAAGGTGAGAATACTGAAGAAAGGGTTATATATAAACACTCTGATAAATTATGTATAAAATGTGGAGAAACAGATCCTTCTAAATTTGATAAGCATAGAAATTTCTTATGTAGTAAGTGTGCACGAGATGAAGAGGAAGAAAAGAAATGGGAAAATATAGGAAAGTGGTTATTAGATAAATGTAAAAGAAATTGTGAGTATAGAAAATATAATTATAGTAATAAAAATAATATAAAAAAGGAATTGGATATTACAGAAGAATATTTAAATGAGATGTACAAAGCACAAGAGGGGAAATGTTATTATTCTGGAATCCCGTTTTCAAAAGATTATAGACCTTCTGTGGATAGGATAGATTCTAGTAAAGGATATATAAAAGGGAATATTGTTATTTGTGAGGATAAGATTAATGTAATGAAGAGTAATTTATCTATTAAAGAATTTAAGGAAAGGATTGTGAATATATATAATAATTTAAATAATATAGATTTAATATAAATACAATAAATTTCCCTCCATTTTACAATTCCCTAAGAAGAAAAAGTATGAAATTTTAGGATTTAAATAAAATAAAATTTTTAAATTTTCTTCGGAATGAGGTATGAGGATTGTATTAAATATAAAATATTTAAGATATATGGGAATTTTAAATATATGAGGTATTTAAATATAAATTTTATATAATAGATAAATTTTAAATATAAAGAGACTCCCAGCTCAAGATTTTTTGCGAAGCAAAAAAACTTACCCTTTGAAGGGGTAGGGTAGGTACTAGTTAAGGACTTACTAGTTATAGTTCTGGTACTCTCATGAGAGGTAGGATTTGGAGTAGAAGTGTGATTTATTTAAATATTTGGTTAAATATTTAGCAGAATGCGCGTTTAGGTAAGGGTTGTTCAAGTGTAGTCAGTGAGAGTTTAAGTTGTAGCCAGTGTGAATTTGTAGTTTTTTTCGCATACAGTACAATTTAACGATTTTTAAGACTATAAATGAATAAAGCTAGAAATAAAATTTATATAAAATTTATAATATTTACACCAATGAATTATGTATGGTTTAAATAGAACCATTCTGGAAAACCATAATTAAGATTATTCTAAATTTTATTGGTATTATAAGTTTTTATTGTTAAATTTGCTTTTACTAAAAATAGTCAATAACGCATTAAAATTTAAACAGACGAAATGAATAAACCTCAAAGAATACAAATTGGAAAGGATTTAATAGGAGATAAGGATTTGGATAAATATAGTTTATATTTATACGCGGTACTATCTGTTTATGCTGATAAAGAGACAAGACAGTGTTTTCCCTCTCTAGAAACTTTGGCAGAAAATACTAAAGCATCTAAGAAAACTGTTATAAATAGACTAAATACTTTAAAAGATAGAGGTTATATAACTATTACTAAAAGAGGTAGAAAAGGGAATTTATATACATTAATACGACCTCCAAAATTATTAAAAGATAAAGAAGAATTTACTATCGAATTTATTAAACGGACAGATTTAACTATTGAAGAAAAAATATTTTTTATTTGCACCGCCCCAGAAACTATTAAAGATACTAATACAGGAATAGGAGAAATGAAGAATGCGAGTGTGAATGCTATTGCTAAATTATGCGGATTTTCGTGGGGATACGCAAATAAACTTATTGATGGACTAGAGAAAAAGGAAAAGATAGAGTTAAATAACAATAATTTAAAAATAGATTATACGAAAATTAGTCAAGCTATGTTATTTATGGCTGCAAAGATTGAGGAGAATAGTGAAGACATTGATAAATTGAAAGACGAGATAAGTATAATGAAATCTAGAATGAATTATTTTGAAAAAGAATTATTTAAGAGAACAGCAGAAGATGTGGAATATGAAAGGATCTAATTGTTACTAAATACTATAAAATTAGACTATTAAGCGTTATGCTTCTTTATATAAAAATATTATTATAAACTTGGAAAACTTCATTATTCAAGTACTAGATACTTTTAAAGAAATAAATCAAATTAAAATACTAAAAATTATAATACTATTATTAAATAAAATAATATGATATACTTAATTGAATCAGGTAATTTTTATAAGATAGGATTTACTGAAAATCTTAAATCTCGAATGAAACAATATGCCACTCACAATCCGGATTATAGGCTTATAGATAATTTTGATGGAGATAAAGAAGATGAAAAAGAGTTGCATGAACTATGTAAAGAATTTCATCATTCACTAGAATGGTTTAATAAAGATGAGAGGATATTAGAGATATTCCAAGAATATAAAAATTTTAATATGAATATCTATAATAAAGAAATAAAAGCTTTAAAGTGTAAATTTAAAAAATTAAAAAATAATTATGATTATTTATATGAAACCAGTAATAAACATGATCGTATATTGCAGGAAGTATTAGATATAAATAAAGAAATACTTACCGAACTTAAAAAGGTATATTCTACACAAGAAAAATCTAATATCGATATAATAGATCTAAAATCTAGATTAAATTACTTAGAAACCCAGTTTCAAGAAGATTAAATAAAACTTAATAATTATTTACTATTAAATTTTATCTAAACTCAAATCTTAGGATTTCTCACAAAAACCACATACCTTTGTAAATCATAACAATCAATCCTTTTATGCAAAATCCAACTTTTGAATCTACACCAATAACATTAACTTTTCCAGAATCATTTTATATAAAAGAAGGACTACAACGATATTATAAAATAATCTCCGAACCTAAATATACTCCAGAAGAGGAGAGTTATACATATAAACTTCAACCATGCAAAAATGAAGAAATTTTAAATACAGACAATACTAAAATAATAGAACTTATAATTTAAATATATCACAATGAACGTAAACGATTTTTATAAAACAACCAATTACAATGAGCTATACCTCCAACTTTTACAAGGAATTAAGGAAGGGGTGGGAGATTTTAATACAGAGAATATAGCTTTATTAACAGAGAAATTATCAGCAGTAGTAAATGAATTAAATACTACTAATACTAAGATAGATACGACAAATACTAAAATACAAGATTTAATAACTAAAATAGAGAATTTAACTACTACATTTAGTGCTAAATTAGATACAGCATTAGCATCTCTAGCTAATATTGATGTTGATTTAGATCCTGTTAAAGAAACTTTAGGACAGATAAAGGATACAACTACTTCTATACATACGAATACTTCTAGCATAGATACTAATTTAATTCAGGCAAATACTAAATTAGATACTATTGTAACTAATACCTCTCCAAAACTTCCGCCAGAAGGTGGAGAAGGCAACTGATTAGGTATAAATTAAATTGCACATGTTATTGTTATATAATATATACATTCTTTAAATATTAAAGATATACTATCTTTGTAGTGACATAATTTATAAAGTTAAACAAATAGTATATGGACGGTAATATAATGCAAAATGTATTAGTGATGTATAGTTATGTAATGAATAACTTAAATAAAATAAAAACAATAATAATATCAGATCCTGAATTTAAATCTCAGGATTCAATAGAGTTTATAGATGAATTTGGAAAGATTAAATATCCAGAACTATCGTATTTAGATAGACAAGGGGCTGTGAAGAAGGATTTGAATAATATTATTCCGGAATTAAGAAAAAATCTTAATTTATAAAATTTAACATTTAATCTTAGGATTAGATCTATAATCTTAGTATATTTGTATATGTTAAATTAAAAATATGATTATGGAAAAACTTATTAGTGATAAGGAGTTAGAATGTATAAATGCTTCTATGATGGATGTAATGAATAATGCTAAAATCGGAATTGAGAAATTAGTTCAAATTATTCAGTATTTTAATGAAGGAGATTGTGAGAATAAAAAGAATTTAAGAGAACTATTAGAAATGAATAAGAGCTTCTCTGATTATTTTGATATGATTGAGGATAGACTTAAAGTGATATTATCTAAGTTAGATAACTTCCATAGAGAAGAAGACTATGATGGAATTGATATAGAGACATTGTTAAATCTTATCGATGAGAAATTAGATAGAACTTTAAATAAAATTCCTAACGAAGAAGAAGATTCTTTAGATGAGTTAGAAAATAAATTAAATAATCCTGATTTAGATAAAATTCCAGATTATGCTAAAGTTGGGATTACTATCGGAGCACCTATAGCTAGTAATAAATTACCGATAGATCAGGTTAAATGTACTAGTCCTGATATAAATGAGTTATTTTCTAATTTCGGAGAGATGGTAAAGGAAATGTTAAAAAGTTCTGATATAGAATATATAACAAATGACGATTATCTTAAATCCCTTAATTTTATTAAGGAGATGATTGAAAATATAAGCAAGTAGTCTTCTTTGCGTGTTTATTTATGTGTTAATAATGTTAAATGAAAATACCCTATAACTTAATTGTTATAGGGTATTTTTTTATATATAAAATTTAAATATGTAATTTATTTAATTCCTCATTGTCATTTTTCTTTACCCACTTATCTATTAAGATATATAATAAATACCATAATACTAAGAAGCAGAAAAATACTAATGCAGATTTAAATAAATAAGTTAATCCGGCAGATAATAAAACTGAGATAATAACCTTAACAGCTTTATAATTTAGGATTTTATAAAAGAATCCCTTTACTTTATTCCAAAAATTTTTCATAGTTAAATATTATTTAGTTGTTACTTAATAGTTCATTAGAATCATTAATATTAGGAATTAAGAAGCTTATATAGTTACCTTGTTTAAGATTTGCTCCATTATTTGTATCATAAATATATATATAATAAGAGACGACAGTACTTCCACTTATTGCAGATTTAAATGTTGTAGATAGATAATTTTCATTCGAGACATTTACATTCTCTGATAGAAAAGGAGTTATACATAATAAATTTTTATATCTAGAAGCTAAAGTAGAGTTTTTATATCCTACTGTTATTCTTATCCCTTTATCGTCTGAATTAGAGATTATAGAAGCAGTAACGTTATTTATATATTCGCGATTATAAAAGATTGTTTGTAGTGTTCCACTTGAAACATTGGCTGTTCCGGCAACCATTGCTTGAGTCTTTTTTAATAATGCTATTATTTTATCCTCATTTAAATAATCAGTGCTCATTTATTTATATATTACTTGTTTTTATATTATTATATAATATTAGACATTATTCCTGAAGGTTTATTATATATAATATTCCTACTCTTTATTAAATTCTTATGAAAGAACCCTTCGTTTTATATTATCCAAATCAACTTCAGCATCAAATTTTGGATTAGATTGAATCATTTCTTTATATACGGATTCTTTAGATGTAAAATATTGAATTTCTTGAGAATTAGTAGAAAGAGTTCTGGTTTGGAAGAAGATTTAAATAATATCGCCCAGACAGGAAGGGGTGGGATTTTGCTATTGGAAGTATTAGATATCATTTAAATATAAGATTATATATAAATCCTACTTCTTCTTTTTTCCTTTATGCTTCCATTTAGCTACATTTCGAGCAAAATTAGCTCTTTTCCTTTGTAGAGGTGTAGCATTTGGATCATTTAATACTGATCTAGCATGTTCTTGAACAGATTGTCCAGCTCTTTTAGCAGACTCTGTAAATTTTCCACGATTCTTTTTCTTAATATAAATTTTCCCGCCTTTTTAAGAAATTCCGCAGATTCTTTACCTAAATACTTCTGTATAACATTATTAAATTCCTCTAAATCCAAATCTGGAACTTTTAATAGACTAAAGTCTATTTTACTAAGATTAAATTTCATACTCTATAATTTAACGCGTTAAACATATTATTTCTTATATTTTTAAATTTAAATATATAAATCTTGTTTTGACTGCAAGTTATTAATATATTTGCACTATTCAAAATAAGTGTGTATTAAAAATAGAAAATAAGTTAAATGATAGACAAAATTCTACCCCTCATAAATAGTTTGATTAAATCTAAAATTATAAAAGATTCTAAATTGGTACTTTGTGTAGTTATTATACTATGTACTTTATATTTTTCTAACTATGTAGAAAGATATTTAAACGAAACGATAAAGGAAACTGTTAGAATTGAAATAAGTAATGTATTCAATCAAAGAGAGAAAGAGAGATCTGAGAAACATGCGGAATTAGTAAATACCGCACTAACTATTCCCCCTAAAATAGATAATGAATTACGTAAACTTCAACAAACTCTTAAAGCTGATAGGGCGTTTTTCTGTGAATATGGTAATAGTTTAACTTCATTAAGCGGAAATCTTTTTACATACTTCACAATGAGGAATGAACAAAATGCTTCTGGAGTAATGGGAATTAAACAGCAATATCAACAACAAAGTACTGATAATTTTAGATTTAATGTAGAACTTAACGAAAAGAAAGTATATAATCTATTAGATATAGAGAATATTAAAGAATCAGATCCGATTTTATATACAATGTTAAAACAGAATGGAGCTAAACAAGTATTTCTTTATTTAATAGAAATTGATGGAACTCCCAGAGGATTTATTGGAATAAGTTATTCAAAAGAATCCCCACTTTCGCATGATCAAATGTTTTATTATATAACAACTTGTGCAAGAGCTATAATAGATTTAGCTATAGTGAAAGGAAATTAAAATTTATATATTATGACTATGAGTATGAATGAAGGAGATGTTAAATACTTCTCCTTCGATGGTAATGATTTAATCGTCGATAAGGAAAACGATGATGTTACATACAATGATGAGAAACATGTGTATGTAGGTAAAAAGGGAGTAGGAGAAGGAAAAAAATTTATTTCTGTAACTACTTTAATTGGAGAGTTCGAGAATAAGTTTGATTCAGATTTTTGGAAGAAGTATAAGGCGTTAGAAGAGTTAATGGGAAATGATTTTATTAATGTAAAGAGTTCTTTATTAAATACTAAAAAATGGGATGATTCTTATATTCCAGATAGTATTACAAAAGAAGTATTTGAAGAAACTTGTAATAAATATGTAAAAGATTGGGGAGAAACAAATAGGATAGCTTGTGAGTATGGTACTGAGATACATGCAGAACAAGAAACTGGATTTTATAATCATGCTGAGAAAATGATTAAGAGATTTAATTTAGGAGGAACTATTCCTGTATATAAAAATCATCATAATTTAGATATAGATACAGGAATTATACCGGAAATGTTAATTTCTTATATAGATCCAGAAGGAATGTTACGTATTGCTGGACAATCTGATTTAATTATTAAAAATGGAAATCATATCAAAGTATGGGACTGGAAGACTAATAAGAAATTAAAACAAAAATCCTATTTTGATCCTAAAAAGAAGAAGTATCAAATGATGAAATATCCTTTAAATAATATAATGGATTGTAACTTCTTACATTATACTCTTCAATTATCTCTTTACGCATGGATGCTTCAAAAACAAAATCCGGATTTAATTATTGATGAGCTAAGAATTGTTCACTTTACTCACGATGGTGAAGTTAATGAGTATGTTCTAGAATATTTAAAATCTGATATAGAGAAGATGCTTAAATACTATAAAAAGCAGTTAATTCTCCGGAAATATGAAGAAGAAAATAAACCTATAATATTTTAAATATCATGAGTATTAAAGATATATTATCAGGACACGCAAAGGAATTTTTAAATATAAATGAAAAATTATATTTAAAAAGATTAGAGATATGTAAAGAATGTCCTTTATATTCAGAAAAATATGGAGGCTATTGTGATCCTAAATTATGGATAAATCCTCGTACTGGTCAGGTATCTGATGTAGAAATGGTTGGATGGGTTAAAGGATGTGGATGTAGACTAATGGCAAAGACAAGAAATAAAAATAATCATTGTGTATTAAATAAATGGTAAATGTTTTATGTTAAATTTAAATGTATATGGGAAAAGTAATGAAAAATGATTATTCCGGATTATATGTTCCGGAGAATGTTAGGTCAGAATTAAATACTGACAAAGCTCTTAAATCGATAGGAATCGATGAGAAAATAAAAAATGTCTCTGACGAAGAACTCCAGAAACAAATAGAGTTTTTTGAGGATAAAGTAAATAATTGGGAAATTAAACCAATGGGAACTTATTTAATCTTCTCTAAATATCCTGCTAGTCCTTATGAAAATCCTAAATCTAAGGGAGGAATTATATTAAAACGGGACGTTAAACATGATCCTCGTTCTGGAGAAGATATAGATATTTGGAATGAACGCTTTATTTCTGTAGGTAGTGTAATAGATGTAGGTCCCGATTGTAAAACAGTTACCCCGGGAATGGATATAATGTATATAGCTAATAGTGAAAGAGATCTCCCAATTGATACTGACGGAACTGGAGATACTGTTTTATGGATTATTCAAGAGCAAAATGTATTAGCTTGTAGTTCTAAGAAAATTAATAACCATGAAGAATTGTCTTAAATATCAAGAACCTAAAATATTTCTAAAACCAGGAGATTTGGTTCAATTAAAACACGATATGCCATTTAAGCCTAAAATGCTTATAGTGGAAAAAGTTGTAGATTCATCAGAAAATGAAATTTCATTTCTTGGAATGAGGTGTGTATGGTTTAATTCTAATCGAGATATGTGCGAAGGAGTATTCTCGACTAAAGATTTAGAAAAGGTATGATATGAAGAGTGATATAAGTAATCTCCTTATTTATATCACTCTTTCTTGCTAAATATGGATATGTACTATGGTAAAGTTTTTTAATTATAATAATCAAACCGGATCCTTAGAATTAAATAAGGAGGAGATTCTATTACTTAAAGAATTTAATGATTTAATGGAGTCTGAGAGAAATAAATGTCCAGAAGATCCTGCTGGAAGGTTTAAATTACGAGCGTTTAGGGAATTTAAATATATTTATTTAATGTTAGATTGGCAATCTCCTATATGCGATTTCTCTGAACAGAATAGAAATAAAGAAGCAAGAAGACAAGCATCTATAACAGATGAGGAATTTTCCGATCCCTTATTTAGAACAGCTTGTAGAAAATATGAGGAATTGAGAGATTCTTTTAGAACATATAAATTGCTTAAATCTGTATATACTGTGATAGATAAATTAACGATATACTTTAATGATTTAGTAGATTTAAGTGATGTAAATGATGAGACAGGACAACTAAGATATAAAGCTAAAGATGTAATCGCAGAAGCTAAAGGGATAGGTCCTCTTTTAGATGAGGTTAGAGCTGCTGAGGAGAGATATAAAAAAGATATTGAAAAACAATCTAAAATAAAAGGGGATTATGAACCTGGATATAGAGATTAAATATGGCTAGGAAAATTACATATGGAGCAAAAGGTAATGTATCTAAAGTAAAGGCAAAGAAAGATATTCCTAAAAAAGTAGATTCCGAACCAGAAAAACCTAAAAGAGTTGTAAAAAAGAAACCTACTACAAAGGAACTTTTAAATTCTTTAGATACTGAAACAATAGTAAGAGATCTTAGTACCTATGATACCCCCGAAAAGTTAAAAGAAGAGGAATCGGAAGAGCAGAAATTATATGATAATTCTTATATATCTAAAGATTTATCTAACTATAAAATTGCTAGAGATGAAGTTGAAATAGATGATTATTTATATAGTAAATTAAAGACTAAAGCTCTAGAACAATCAGAAGTATTTACTGATTGGGATGTTAAAATAGGAGATCCAGTAGATTTCTTTGATCCCGAACTTTCGTATGAACTTACTGGGTATAGACCTATAACAGAAACACAAGGATTAGATTTTAATCCTGATTGGTTCAGAGAAGATGCAATGACTAAAGAAGCTACAGGGAAGTATGAGATGTATGCTTATAAAGGTCCTGCATATAACAATTTCTGGGATGAGAGATTCAGAAGATGTACTGAGGGCTATACTTCACATGGGTATACTATAACTGGATGGAATTATTTTTATTTAAATTTCTATCGAATGCAAACTCCGATTATATTAGATACAGGAGGAACAAAAAAAGGTAAACGTGCTACATCTTTTCCAATGTTTCTAGCAAAACAATATGAATATTTTCATTATCTGGAATTATGTAGGAAAACAAATAAAGATGCTCTTGTTTTAAAGGGACGAGGATTAGGATTTAGTGAAATGGGAGCAAATAATGGAGTTGCAATGTATACATGTGAACCAGAGTCTCAATCTATATATACCGCAGCAACTAGTGATTTCTTAGCTAAGACATTAGAGAAATGTTGGGTACAATTGGATTATTTAAATACAGAAACAGAGAATGGATTTAAACATTTACGCCAAGCGATAAATACTATGGTCCAAAAAAGAGCATCAAAGAAGGATAGAGAAGGTAATGAATCCGGATTTAAATCTATGATAACAGGTATCGTAGCAGATAAACCTTCTAAAGTCAGAGGTGATCGATGTGAATTACTTATATACGAAGAATGTGGTTCTGACCCCGAGTTGATTAAGAAATGGATTCAAGGAGATGCTCTTATTAAGGTAATTGGACAAAGAGTTGGATTTAAGATTGGTTATGGTACCGGTAAATATTCCAGTATTTATTTAGAAAGAAAATATAAAATTTTGCCGGCTTGAAGAGGAATCTTCATTGAGAAAATCGAGCAAAATCGGGGAAAGCTGTGATGCCAATCCCGAGGTAATCAATTAAATTGCGAAAGGTTAATTGATACTGTAACGCATAGTAGGTGAATAAATATAATCCTACCACGAGTGTTCGACATCTAGAACAGATGAAAATATATGCTGACCTTACATAAATTAAGAAGTGTAAGAATCTAGAGATAAAAAGCTCTAGAGATAACAAAGTGGGAGATAGTGGTCCATCTTTAGAAGGACTAGAACGGATGTTTCTTGATCCAATTTCCTTCGGAATCTTACCATATAAACATAATCACTCCTCAGATAATCGTACAGTCTATACAGCATACTTTATCCCATCTACTGCCATAGTAATGCAACCTGGGATAATAGATAATCGAGGAGTTACAATACGTAAGAAAGCAGAAGAATTTTTAATGATTGAACGTCAAAGATACTCAAATGATCCCTTTGCTTATATGGTACATTGTGCAGAGTATTGTTGGACTTTCCAAGAAGCTTTATCTAGGAAAGGAGATAATATGTTCAATCAGAATTTAATCGCACAAAGATTAACAGATATAGAAGTTCATGGCTACGGAATAAAACCAAAAATTGGTATACTTGCTTTAGCCACAGATGGAGGTAGAGATAATATTAAATTCATCTCTTCTCCTAATGGTAAAGTTAAAATATTTGAAGAGCCTATAAGAGATGAGAATGGAGATTTAATACCTAATCTTTATGTTGCTGGAATTGACTCTATTGACCAAGGTATTGATCAGTCTACTGGGCAGAAGGATACATCTGATTTCTGTTTAGTTATAAAGAAGAGGAATTATGGACTTGATGGAAATAAATATGTAGCTATATATAAAGATAGGCCTGAGAATATTAGAACGGCTTATAATCAAACCATTTTATTATTAGAATGGTATGGAGCGAAAGCAGTATTAGAGAGTTCTAGAACAGCTATTGTAAGTTATTTTCAGGATAAAGGAAAACAAACTCTGTTAATGAAAAAATTACAATCTCCGAATAGTTCAGATGTATCTAAGAAGAAGTCTTTAAATTCTAATATGTATGGTATTTATCCATCAAAAAGAGTCATCGAATATTATCTCGAACTTATTCAGGATTATGTCAATGAGTTTTGGGATAAAATTGATTCTGTGGAGATGCTAAATGAATTAAAAGATTATTCTTATGAGAATAAAAGGAAGTTTGATATTATCGCTTCAATGGGGATAAACTTTGTATGTCCCTCCTTAAAGTAATTTAAGGTAATAAAATAATTCCGCAAAATCGGTGAAGGCTAAGATAATTAAATTTATAATAATCTTTTTAAATAACGTGAATATCATGACTATAAATAAACAAATAGAAAAATTGGATAATATATGTCCTTTATTTATAAATAATCCAAGTAAAAGGAAAATCAGACATAACTTTTTTAGTAATATACAAACAGAAATTCAAGCATACTTGTTGGGATTTCATGCAGCAGATGGGAGTGTAAACTTAGAAAGAAATACTCTTAGGGTTAAAGTAACTAAAAAGGATGAGGAAATTATTGAATTATTTAAATCTTTTATAAGTCCAGATGCATATTGTAGAAATGTAGAAGGATTTGCTACCATTATAAGAGAAAAACAAACTACAACTAAAAATGCTTCTGAAATTAGTATTGCTAGTAAGTATATTACAGAAGATTTGATAAAATTAGGATTCGGACCTAAAAAAACTTATTTAGAACTACATCTGCCAAAACTAAAAAAAGAATTATTAGCGCACTTTATTAGAGGGTATTTTGATGGCGATGGATGTATTACTGGAGGAGTAAGAAAGCCAAATCCAAAAAATAGGGAAAAGAATTATAGAGTAGTTCTAAGATTTGATATTTGCAGTAAACAAAAAAGTATATTATCTGATATCCAGGAATTTTTTATAAAAAATGAAATTAATGCAACTATAACTTATATCAAACGAGATGATATGTACAGATTAAATGTATCAGCAAAAGAATCTTTGAAAAAAGTATTTAATCTGTTATATACAAATTCAAATTTCTATTTACAAAGAAAATATGATAAATTTAATTATTATGTTAATACCGAGGTAAGTCAGATCATCTCTGACCACTGTAACGCATAGATAGTGAACGTTAATGAGAGTAATAATCTATCCACGAGTGCGGAACATCCTATTTAAATATAGGATGAAAATATATGCTGAACTTATAAGAAATTATAAGAATATAAGGATAAAAAGCCTTATAGATAACAAATATGGTGCGAAATGGGCGATCAAGAACTAAGATTACTAGGAGGAATTGGTGAGAAGAAGAAAAAAATTAAAATAGGTAAAATAGGATATTATTATGATTCTAATGGAGTAAAACATTTTGGAAAAATACCTACAGATGATGGAATTCCTGAGGATTTAAAAGTATTAATATCTAGAACAGATTCAGTATATGATTAATACGACTGAAAAAGAATATTTAATATGTATGATTAAAGAATACATATTAGAATTATATGGAGCGATATATAATAAATCAATGGATATAATTAAAACAGAGGATGGTTATATACTTAAAATGTATATAACAGAAGATTACTTAACCCCTTTATGTATATATATCCAATGTGATAGTAAAGAGAAGTTTTTAGAAAAAATAAAGAAAGAATTACACCTTCGAGGTTTAAATCTAACTAGATACTTCGTAGGACAAAAAATTGATTTGGATGAGCGTCGAGTACAAACGAGGATCAAAAGACTATCAAATTCAGAAGGCTAACCAAGCTATTTCTGATCTCATATATGATAAAGTAGCAATAAGAAAAGCTTATAACTACTATCACGGGAAGATGGATTTAGATCAATATAAGCATTTCGAAGAAAATTATGGAATAGGAACTCCGACACAAATACAATTTATACCACTTATAAAAAAGCACATAGATTATTTAGTCGGAAAGTTTCTAGATGCTCCATTAAATATGCAAATTACATGTAAAGATCAAAAGACATTATCTTTAATAAATAGAGAGAGACAGCTTAAAGTATTAGATGGAGTTAGGGAATTATATATGAGTAATTTATATAATACTATTCTCTCTAAATTCGGAGATCAGAATACTCCTGTAACAAAAGATCCTCTAACTGAAAAATCTCTACAATTATTAAAGGAAGATATAGATAAAAATTTTATTTCTGAATATGAAATAGCAGCACAGAATATTATAACATATTTATCTCAATCTAAAAGTATTGATTTAGATATAAAAGCTAGATTATTAATGACGGATTTATTAATCTCCGGAACACTTTATTTTAAAACACAACCTTCTAGAAGTGGGAATAATGTGGATATAGAAGGATTAAATCCTATTAATACTTTTGTGGAGAAAAATCCTAATAGTTATTATTTAAATAAATCTCCTAGAGCTGTATGTAGATATTATATGACAGTAGATCAGATCTTATCTAAATATAATTCAGAATTAACTGAGTCAGATAAAACTAAGTTAAGAGATGAATTAGAGAAATCGTATTATACTGATAATCAGAAATATATAATTAGATCTACTGGTCCGATAAATGCTGCTACTACAGAAGATTCAGAATTTGCTACCGGAATATTAGGGGGACTAGAAGTAACTCCTGTTTGGGATGGGAATACTGGAATGTATGGATATAATAATAGATTAATTACTGTATATGAGGTAGAATATATAGAGACAGGAAAAGATGGTGTAATGCATAGATACTCTGTAGTTAAAATTGCTAGTGATATTTATATTGTTAGGGATGTAGATCTAAATGTAGTTAGATCTATGGATAATCCTAAGGAATGTACATTATCTGTTAATGGGTTATTTATGACAACGAGACAAAATATCCCGTTTAGTTTAGTATTAGCTACAGCAGATTTGCAGGATTAATATACAGGTCCTGGATAAACCCCGAGAATTGCTGGAAATCTAAGTATTGTATTTAAATATGATATATGATAATCAGCATCCGAGTATAATAATTTATTATAAAGGTTCAACGACTAATAAGTAGAATTTAAGTAAATTCGAAGCACGGGGATATAATTAATATAAACTCTTAATTATATATGATATAGTCTGATCTATATGGAAACATATAGCTGGGTAAATTCCCGGATGTGGAGTAACGAACCACATTGAACATAAATGATGTATAATATATTATTTTTCCTCCGAAATAATGCCATTGCAGTAAGTGGAACAAAAGGTATTGCAGTAGATTTCTCTAAAATCCCCACATTCTTAGACGAGGAAGATGAAACAAACAGATTACTTAAATTCATGGCGTATGTAAAACAAGGATTCGCAGCATTAGATACTTCCCAAAGTGAGGCTGGACAATCTATGCCAAATGCTGTATTTAATACATATGATATGAGTTTATCCTACCAATCAATGCAAGCTCTAGATTTAGCTATAGAAAAAATAGAACAACTCGCATCTAATATAACAGGAGCATTTAGAGAAGCTATTGGAGGAGTTGAAACTAGAGATGCTGTTACTAATGTTAGAACCGGAATTAATCAATCACTAATTGTCACAAAAATATACTTCTCTAACATGGCATTAGCTTTAAGAGAATTATTCTTAGATAGTTTAAATATAGCTAAAGTAGTATATAAAGATGGATTTCAAGGAACTATAATTCTTGGAGAGAAACAAAAAGCTATTTTCACAGCACTTCCAGAACATTATACAGTAACAGACTTTGATATAAATATTGCTGATACTCAATCCGCTTTACAAGACTTAGAAACTATAAAAGCATATAATCTTGAGTTAATTAAATCGGGACAATTAACAGCTGATGTATTAGTACAAGCTATTGGATGTAAGAGTATCACAGAATATAAACAAATAACATTAGACGCAATTAAACGTCAAAAAGAGGAGAATAATCAAATACAACAAGCTCAACAGCAGATACAGCAATATGATCAAGCTCTTAAAGAAGCTCAACAACAGATACAGCAACTTCAAGAGGAATTGCAAAAATCTATTAAAGAAGTAGAAAATCTAAAACAAAAAGAACAAGATTCCTCTATTAAATGGTTTACTGCTAAATCTAAAGATGAGAATGATAAAGAGAGAAATAAAATCGAAGAAAAGAAAGCTAATATTGAATGGGCACAATTATTTGATAACAATCCTAGAAATAACGAAGTAAATTTTGGAAAATGAAAAATATTTCATTAAATTTAAGCATTTCATTAACTGAATATGGAATATCTGGATTTACATTAAAGGATACTACTAGTATAAGTACTAGTAGTATCTATCCAGAAGTATCTCAGATATCAGCTAATTATTTAAGAACAAAAGATATTGTATTTATTGATTTAATTACTCTAAATACTATAGATAATCCTAAAGTATCAGATTTTTATTATGTATGTCATTCAGATCAAGAATATACTGATTATAAATTAAATTATTCTACTAAAATAGATGGATGGCATATAATAGATCATTTAGCATTACCTAATTACGAATGGGTTCATGGAGTATCTCCATCTAGTTTAAATATGGAAGGGGAAATATTCTATTCCGCGAAAGAACTTTCAAATGGAGAAGTAGAGATCTATGAAATAACTATTATATCCGGAAGTTATACTGAAAAGAAAGTATCTATAATGGATTTATATAGTAATCAATCTAACTCTAATATAATAGGGATTGAAGAAGAGACATTTCTTTTAGGGAATTTAGAATATTGTTATGAGAATAAATTAAAATATATCTATTATAATAAATTGTATACTAGATGTAATATAAAAAATGATAATAATATTTCTCAAGTATTTAGAGATAGGAATATGGTATTTATAGCTTTAGAATTGATCCATAGATTAATAGATAAATGTAGTTATTACGAAGCTGAGAGAATTATAGAAGAGATTCAGGTTTGTGGAGGATTTTGTAGTAATGATTATATTAAATACTCTACTGGATCTAGTTCTTGTAATTGTAGAAAGTAATGAAGAAATCAGAAGTAGTTACTATACTAGGATCACAAAGTTGTAAATGTGAAGATTCTTATACTTCTATTCCGGAAGATGCAACTATTTTAACTTATAAAACAGAATATCCAAACCAGAAAGTATTATTAACTAGTAGAGGTTGGTATTTTAAATATATAATAGATTCTAAAGGAAGAGATTTGTTACATAATCAAACAGAAAAAGTATATATTACTTTTAAAGATATAGGAGAACATAAAATAGCAGTAAAAATTAATAATGAATTAAATTCTTTCGAATATTGCTTTTACGAATGTGAAAATCTACAATCTATACCAGAAGATTTATTTAGAAATTGTTATAATGTTAGAATCTTCTCTTATTGCTTCTTTGGATGTTCCTCTCTAAATTTTATTCCTAATAGACTTTTATACAACTGTACAAAAGCTACTAGTTTTGAGAGTTGTTTTGAACGATGTAGAAAATTATCTTTTATACCAGAGGATTTATTTACATATTGTACAGATGCTAAATTTTTTATCAATTGTTTTAAAGATTGTTCTGGTATATCAAATATTCCAGAAGAGTGGAAATAAAATTTAGAATTAAATAGAATAATAAATTTAATATATAACATATGAATAAAATAGATCAATTACTAGAAAAAACAATTAAGGATTACCACTCCTTAATAGAAGAATATCAGTATGGTAATTATATAGATGAAAGTTTTATAGTTGAAGAAGTTTTATTCCTTAAATATAATGAAATAGATTGCGTAAAAGATTCGCTATTTAATTCTATCATTGAATATTTTTTAAATAATGATTACCAAAGCACAAAATTCCAGTGGATGTGAAAGTAAGGTATATAATATAACACCTGAATCTTGTTTTGATAAAAGGGTAGAGGATTTTAGAATTAAGGAAATAGAATTTAACCCTATTACCAAAAAACTTGTTATTAAACAATCTCCGGATGTTATTATATCCACAGACATTCTTCAATTAAATGATGTTTCAGAACCTACACATTTAAGTCCTGTAGAAGATATAGTAGATAATATTCCAAGCAATGCTGAAAGTGGAGTATCTTATATACTAAGAGTAGAGGATAAATATTATCATTGTACTTGGAGAGATACTCTTAAATATTGGGATAGAATACAATTAAAAGATGGATATGAGTTCTTTAATAAAAAGGATTCAAAAGAGTATAGATATAATAATGGAGCTTTAGTAGATATTTCTACTATCCATTTAAGTATGAAAATAAATCAAGATAATATTCAGATATTAAATTCTTCTGGGGATGGTGTTACACTTCCTGTCGCTTCACCAACCACTCCCGGATTATTTAGTAAGGAGGATAAAACTAAATTAGATTCAATTACTAAATATGTAAAAGAAATATCATTTTCTGGAGCTGATACTTTAGTGTTAGATATAGTTAGTAGTGATGGAACTAAATCCTTACCAATTCGGGAGGCTAATATAAATCAGAATGGTTTAATGTCTAAAGAGGCTTGTTTAAATCTCTCTAGATTATTAAATACTGTCACGAATAATATTTACACGAAAGAAGAAGTACAGGAGTTATTAAATAAAAAAGTAGATGTTGCCCCTGGAAAAGATTTACTAGATACTTCTCAGATATTTAAAATAAATCAAATCTTTGATTATGTAGAAAATGTAGAGTATGCTGAGGCTAATAATAGAGCTTCTCTTAAAGTGACTACTAAAGATCCTACTATTGGAGAATCGAGTTCTAAAATACTCAGCTTCCCAGATGTATCTTCTGCGATATCCGGATTAATGTCTCCTAAATATAAGGATTATATAGATTCGCTAAAGAGTTATTACACAGGAGATCCTACTAAAGAATATACTGGACAAGATCTACAAATAATATTTCCTATATATGATCCTATATCTAAAAAAGTAACGTCTAAATATTTAGTATTAGATGCTGCTACCTCATCCACTGCTGGATTAATCACAGCAATGGAAAAGAATAAATTAGGAAATATTTCTTCTATTGTCCAAGCTGTATCTGATAATACGTACAACTCTAATTCTGTTATATTAAATTTAGTTACTAATAACCCACAAACAGGAACAGAGGAACCAGTACAGATAGTATTTAAATCTGCTACTTCAGAAAAAGCTGGAGTGATGTCCTCATCAGATAAAGGGAAATTAGATAATGTAGTTAAATATTTAACGGAATTAACTGATACTAAAACTACATCCGCAACACAAGCAATTATACACTACCAATCATATAATCCTTTTTTAAATAGCTATGAGGATAAGTATTATTCTCTTCCAATGGCTACATCAACTATTGCAGGATCTATTACCTCAACTGATTTCGATGTAATACAAGGATTAAAAGATGTTAACGGTAATCCTCTTACATACGAAGGTACTCCTTCCAAAACATGGAAAATAGGAGATCAGATATTGAAGAATGAAAAAGAAGGATTCAGTGTTAGAAATGAGGATGATACAGAATATGGAGATTTAATAGTTAGAAATTTAACTATTAAAGAGGATATAGTATTTGGTGGAAGTGCTTTCATTATAGATACAGAAGAAGTAAAAGTAACTGATAATATTCTTACTTTAAATAGTGGAGAACAAGGTGAAGGCGTCACTAAAGGAATCTCTGGATTGGAGATTGATAGAGGAAAACTTCCGAATTATTTTATTATCTTTGATGAATCTGATGATAGATTTAAATGTGGTACTGAGGGAAATCAATTCCCTTTAATGCTTCGAGATAATGAACCTGATATGGTAGATGGTGCTTTCTTAACCTGGAATTCTACATTTAAAAGAGCACAAACTACTAGCACGGTTCCAATTCAATTAGCGTTAAGATTTGCATTACAGAATTTATCTGAGAAAGATACTGATCTTATATTTAAAAGAGTTGATAATGATTTATATCTACAATATGGAGATACTAATGATAAATATTTAAGTTTAAGGGTTTTAGATGATATTTTATTTAAATCTAGTCCTTCTGCTACTAAATATGTATTTGATAAAGAAATTTGGGCTCCAGCTTTTAAAAGAGATGATGGATATGAACCAGCTTATTTAGATAAGGATATAGAGGATAGAAAGTTTTTACAATATGATTCAAGTAAGAAATTAATTCATTCTTCTAATACTGTTTATAGTGATAAAGGTGGATTAGATTTTGTTGATAATATAGATGATACTAATTGCATTAAATTAATAAGTAATTCTAAGACTTTTGGCATTATCAATTATGAAAATTTTACATCTATTAAAGATTCACAACCTTATTGGTCATTTATAATATCTCCGAGAAATACTTTAACAAGAGATGGAACTGAAAAGATTTCTATATTAGATATATATACTGCCACACATAATGCTTTTGGATTTACTAATCCTCTTATTTTAGACTACGTTAAATCATATATAGGATTTGGTGACCATAATCATAAATTTTATGGGGATGCTGCTAGTTTTACATTTAATATAAGTGGTGATACTATACAATTTATTCCTTCTCCTGATCGTTCTTTAATTAACACAAAATCTCCAGAATTAGGATTTAGTGCTAATATAATAATCCCTACTGGACTTAGAAGCTCCGATCTATCTCAAATAGTATTTGCAAATTACGCTAATTTAAGTAAGAAATATTTATCTTGGGATAGTAGCACTAATGCTATTACTTCCATAGATGGATTTGATAGTCTTGTAGTTGTTAATCCAGATGATCCTAGTAAAAAAGTAACATTAGTTTATACTAATGGAGGGTTTAGTATTGTTTCTGATAGTAATGTACCAGGGATTTCACAAAATGTTTTAAAACTTAGTGAAACTATAGGATCTGATGGAAGTGTTACATATAATCTTAATTCAACATATACTCCATTACATGTTAATTTTCCAATGTGGGGAAGTTTCTGTGACAAAGATGGAAAACCCTTTGCTACCGTAGAATCTTTAGTTGGTCATTACTTACCTCTAAGTGCTGGATCTACAAATGCTTTAACTGGTCCTTTATATTTTTCTCCAACTTCCGCGTTAGTAAATAAGACTGATACTGGAGAAAATGCATGGGCTTTGTTTATAGGAGATAGTACTAATGGTACTTCTTTATGTCTAGGAAGCCTTGGCGATTTAGAAAGCGTTGGCGATTTAAGAAATACAGCACTATTAAATATCAATAGTTCTGGAAACACTCATACTATTAGATTAGGATATACTGATGAAAACGGTAATATTAAAGCAGGAATAGTTACTTCTGGAGATAATTTAAGTTCACAGACTGTAATTCATACTATCGGAAATAATGATATAAAGCATTATAAAAATGGTGCGGAATATATAATTTATGACTCCAGCAACTTAAATGTAGAAGAACTCTTACAAAACTATACTTTAGAGGGAAATATTATAGGCACTCCTAAGACTACTAGGATAAAAGGAACCACTATTCCTTCTGGAAGTGATTTTATCAATAATTTTAGAGAGCTTATATGGGGAACGAATGATTCTACTACGTGGATAGTTCCTTTTAGAAGTAATTCGGCTGATAGTGGTCTTGGTGGAGCTTATGCAGCTAATCTTGGATGGTCACTAGGTGATACCCATGCTTATATTAGTGTATCTTATAGAAATGATTTACGTAGTGTAATAATAGGTGGAGGAAATGAAGGGAAAATAAAGTGGTTTGAACAAGTTGCATTTAAATCAGATATAAATAATCTGAGTACTGTATACTATCCTTATAGTGGTAGAGGTCATATGACTATAAGAGAAGATGGGAGACCTATATTCACTAATAACCAAGGAATACTATTTAATACGACATCTGGTGTTGTTGAAGGAATATATGTAACTCCTGATAATCATTTGAATATTGGAGGTTCTCAATCTAATAATGTTCCTGTAGATATTTATAATAAGTTAAATGTAAATTCAATATCGACTACTCGTGAGCAACTCGGATTATTGGGTTATCATCCAACAGATTGGACTGGAGTAAGTAATACACAAGTAGGAGTAGGCACACTAGACTCTCAACTGGTATTTAGATCAAATAGTTCTGATCTACTACATTATAGAGATAGTGTGCATTGTCTGATATTTGATTCTTATAATTTCTCAAGGAATCTCGGAACTACAAGCTTAAATAGTTCGTTTAATCATTTTCCGATGATGGCTGCTCAACCAACTAACAGTGATGCTACTACAGACAGAGGATACCCAATACAGCAAGCAGGATCTCTTATCGTCATTCCCGGAGTATATAATGGTTCAAGTCAAATTTATGGAACTTATGATTCTAACAGATGGTTTGTAAGAAGTGGATCACCAACATCAAATAATGAGAATGAACACACAGCTTGGAAGGAGTTAGCTACTACTACTCATTTGAGTGGTTATTTACCTCTTACTGGAGGTACATTAACAGGAAGTCTGAATATAGGAGATTCTTCTCAGAATGCTTATAATTATATAAGAATACATAGAAATAATTATACTTTCGAAACTACAGTATCAGAAGGTAGCGGAATATTATCTCTTGATAGTTCTAACAGTGGAGTAACTCCCACTAAGTTAAAAATTTCCCCCGGAGGCCATGTTTTTATTAATGGCGAGGAGTTGGCCAAGGTATCTCAGATCCCTTCCATGTCTGGCTATTTACCATTATCCGGAGGAACTCTTACCAGAACAACAGCTGGTCCTGTATTATCTTTAAAGAATACCTCAGCTAATAAAGAAGCTTACATGGACTTTTATAAAGGAGATGTAAGATGTGGATATATAGGAGCTAGTGCTAGTAATTCAGAAGATATGTATTTAAATGCATATGGATCTAGAAATGTAATTATTGGAACTGCTCAAGGACTTACTAGATTGGAGTCAGGGAATAATAATCTGATCCATAGAAGGAATGGTACAGACTATACTATTTTAGATACATATAACATATACTCACTGACCATCCAATTCAACGGATCTACTAATACTACCTATGCTCCTAATGCACCTAAAACTGTGAATATCACTCCTGCTGCTATTGGGGCAGCTGCTAGTTCTCATACCCATAATTATGCTGCTTCTCCCAGTGCTGGGGGTCCGGCAACATATATATTGGATTCAGGTGGGGGTAGCAATAACATCCAGCTTGCTTATAAGGGATATGGATTAACTGCTTCTACAGCATCACATCTTGTGGGTATTGATAAAACATTAGTAAATGGATGCAGAGTATTTAGAAATATTACACCTTCTGAGGTAAGAACGCTTATTGAAGCCGCACCCTCTAGTCATACACATACCAAGTCTCAGATAACAGATTTTCCGTCTTCAATGCCTGCTTCTGATGTGTATGCGTGGGCAAAAGCATCTAGTAAGCCTTCTTATTCTTATTCAGAAGTAGGAGCTGCGGCGGCATCTCACACGCATACAACAATTCAAGGGACTTATACAGGTTCTGGAGGGTCTCAGCCACCAAGTTATGTTACAGCAGGAACACTAAGAGCTAATATGATGTATTATAATATGTCAGGAAGTCCTTACTGTGACTGGTTAATGATGGATACATATACCGGATCTAATGTGCCTTATGTCACTATGATAGGGGTGACAAAGACTGCAACTCCAAGAGCTTTTATTGCTTCTGGTCCTAAAGGTAATGCAAGTACCAGTTCCTGGGTAAGAAAAGAACTTGCCACTGTAGATGCTATTCCGACAACTATGGCTTGGGGTAATATCACAGGAGTCCCTGCAACAGCTACCAGATGGCCGAGCTGGTCTGAAGTAACAAATAAACCAATAAATCCAAGTTATTCTTTTGGTGGTAATAATGATTCAATAACTACCGCACAATTTTTGACTCACCTTCAAAATCTTGGTGCATTCAGTACTGGTTTTGGTATATATCGTGGTAGTTGGAGCTATGCGGCTAATCAATCAATTACTGATACAGGTGTTGGTGTAATACATCTTGCGGGTAGTACTGTAGAAGTTATCGGTAATAGTGCATCAAACTGTACTATTAGAGTAACTGTACCAACTACTTCAGGTAACGGAACAACCAAACGTATTTATGTATATTGTAATAATGGTGATGATTATAAACCCGGTTGGTTTGCTGTTGCAAGAACTGATGAATTAACTTGGAATTCTATCTCTGGTAAGCCTTCAACATTCACTCCATCATCTCACACACATACTAAATCTCAGATTACTGATTTCCCCTCATCTATGCCAGCATCTGATGTATATGCGTGGGCAAAAGCACCAAGTAAGCCTTCTTATTCTTGGTCTGAGATAACAAGTAAACCAAGTACCTTCACTCCATCAAGCCACACACATCCTTTATCTGGTATTAGTGATCTACAAGCTTCTTGGGATGCTTTGTTAAAGGCTGCACCCTCAGCTTATGTGACTCGTTGGCCATCTTGGAGTGAAGTTACAAGTAAACCATCATTTGCTACCGTAGCTGCATCAGGAAGTTATAATGATTTAAGTAACAAGCCTTCTATACCAAGTGCCGAGACAGCTGCTACTATCATGTCAAAAATTAATTCTCAATCCGAGATTACTTTTACGAAGCATGTAGTATGTTCAGCCGGAGCAGGTACTTCTTCTACATCAGATATAAGATTCAAATCTAATTTTAATTCTTTACCAGATGATACTTTAAATAAAGTCCTCAACGCTCCTGAATTTACATACAACTGGAAGGATGAAACAACTACCTCTATAGGTACCTCAGCACAATATTGGGAAGATAAAATCCCGGAATTAGTACATGAGATGGAGGATGGAACAAAAACTTTCTCATATGAAAGATATACAGTAGTACTACAAAAAGCTTTAAAAGAAGAACATAGATTAAGAGAAGAAGAAAGAAAGAAATTTAAAGAAGATATCAACTCTTTAAATACTAGATTGAATGATTTAACTTCTTTAATACAAAAATTAATATAATAATTTTATAATTTATCTACTATGATTTCCATAGATATGATAGCTTATATATACGTTTTGATACTAGAGAGTGTGTATATAAAATTTAAAATATGATTTCTATGGAAGAAATAATAAATAAATTAGAAAGTATAATATCTAATATATTCAATATAACAATAGAAGAATTGAGAGATAATAGAAAGCTTAGATCTCATACAGATGCAAGAAGTATTTTATTCTACTTCTTACATGTTAAATATGGAATTTCTTTCTATCGTTTATCAAAGATTTATAATAAACACCATTCTACTATAATAAGAGCTGTAAATAAATGTGAATATTTAAAGAATTACGATAAAGAGTTCAAATTAAAATATCACATGTGTGAGCTACAGATAGAAAATAAGTTTAAATGAACCAAATACTAACTATCTTTGTGCTATGAAAACAATCAGAGCGCGAAGATAGTTTTTTTATGTCTAATTTAAACTTATTTAATCTATGGCAAATTTTACCGAAATGGGCAATGGAATGCCTAATATTTTTAATTTTATTCCAGAAGCTGGAAAGTCTGGTAGTGGAATAAATGATTTAGCAGGTCTTTTAGCTTTATCTAAAGACGGAAATAATAACGATGGTTGGGGAGGTCAATGGGCTGTTTGGCTTATCTTTATCTTAGCTTTCTGTAATGGTGGCTTTGGTGGATTCGGACGTAACGGATTCGGCGCAGGTTTAGGAACTCCGGAAGCACAATCAGCATTGTCTAATGAGTATCTATTAACCGCTATCAACTCTGCATCTAGAGATAATGTAAACTTTGTACAGAATTTGGCTAATCAGTTGAATTGTGATACTAACGCAATACAGAATGCTATTAATCAAGTTAGTCAGACTGTAGGTCTTGGTCAAAAAGATATAATTAATCAGATTTGTTCATCTAATAGTGCTATCTTAAGTACTGTTCAATCTACTGGATGTTCTATAGAACAAGCTATTAATCAATGTTGCTGCTCTACTCAGAGATCAATAGATGCTGTTAATTTAAATTTAACTAGTTTAGGTTATCAGGAACAATTACGTTGTCAGGAACAAACTTGTAATATAAATAATAACATGAACCAAGGTTTTGCTAATGTAGGATCTAAAATAGATGCACAGACTATAGCTATTAACCAAGGATTCCAGTCTATTAAAGACATGATGTGTGATTACAAGATTGAAGCTCTCCAGACTAGAAATGCTGAATTGAATAACAGTGTTCAGACCTTACAGCAATATAACGCTTTACAAGCTTTAATTAATCCTATTACCGCTAAATTGGACTATCTCGAATGTATAATTCCTCCGAGACCAGTTCCTGCTTATCACGCTTATCCTTATGGATATAATAATGGATGCAATAATGGGTGTGGATGTCCGGCTTCGACAACTGTAACTCCTGCTTAATTTAAATATTAACATCATAAGGGAGAGAAATCTCCCTTATTTAATACAATACTGTTATGAGTGTAATAAATAATAAAGGATTCGTTAATGAAGGAGTTACTTATCTCCAAATAGTAGAAAGATTCCCATCTTTAATATGTAGAGAAGGATTTTCCAGTACAATTACTATCGAAGATCCTGTTATAACTAGAATAGGTACTTCTAATGTGTTTCTATTAAATTATTCGCTAGTGCACACGATAACTTATAGACCTGTTTCTTGTTCAGTTCTTAAAACTACTGTGAAGAAGTATACTATAACTATTCCTCTAGAATTAACTACTCCTCCTTCTGTAGGTACTCTTCCTACTATAACTACCACAACTACTTTAAATGATGCTGAAACGTTTACTAATACTTGTGGTGGATGTCCAGATGGAGCATTTAATAAATTTTCAAGAAATGTAGCATTAGAGTTTGCTGTAGCAGCTACTCCTGGTGCGTAATGTTTAATATTTAAATAAAATAATATCTTATGAATTTCGGAGAATTAAAACCAGGTGATGTTTTATATTTAATTGATTATAATCAATTTAAAAAGGATTTAACTTATATAAAAGGATTAGTCCAAACAGTTATTGTTAATGAACCTCCTAAAGAGAATTTAAATAATGTATACCAAACTCTTATGCAGAAGACCGGAATTAATCAACCGGTTCAGAGTTTAACTATTACCGCATTATTTAATGGTGTTCAATTCCCATTTACTGTAACTAGGGATATGTCTATAGCTAGAGCTGATACACGTACTGTATGTATCACTAAAGAGGATGTATTACAGGAAATCAGAGTAAGGAAAACTGACGCTACTAATCAACTTAAATCTTTAGATAGATATAATAAAATAGTAGAAGAATGTGAAAAAGTAGAACAAGAATTATTAGGGGATAATCCTTCACTTGGACGAATTTCTTCTGATGATAATAGGATATTAGCTTTAGAAAAGAAAATTGAAGAACTTACTAAAATTATAAGCAATGGAATCAATCGAAGGAATGAAGAAATTACTACGGGAGATGTCGGAGATGGGAAGTAAAAAGAAATCCCATAAGAAACATTATCCATACGAAGCTAAAGAATCTAAGAAATATAGAGGATTTAGAGAAGATAACGAGAATGAGGAAAGTGATGAGGAATATGTAGGAACTAATAAGAAGTTTAAGAAAGATGATGAAGAATATAAATACAAACATAAAAGATCTAGATTATTCGAAGATGATGAAGATGATGATTCTGAATTATTTGAAGATTTAGAGGATAAATTTATTGATACAATGGAATCTTTAAAAGAGGAATGTCCTGAAATGTATCATATAATTAAATTTAAACTCTATGAAATGATTAATGGCCCTCATTTCACAAAAGATTTATGTGAAGAAGCTCTTGAATGTATTATGGAAGATTATAAAGCAAAAGAAGCTGAATTTGAATATGAGGAATCAAAACAAGTCGCTAAAAAATTCGGAGTTGAGTTTGAGGATTTTAATGAACATGATTGGCATTATGCATTAAATATCTGTTATCATTTATTTAAGGATTTATGTAAAGACGATATTCAAATGTGTGCTAAGCTTACATATTTATGGTTACGTGATAAAGCTATTCCAGAGGGAAAAGCTTTCTATCATTATATGAAGCATTTAAAACATAAACATAAGGAAGATAGAGATTAACTATCTAAAATGAAAGAAGAGAAGAGATTCTCTTCTTTTTTTTATTATATACTAATTATTGGATTCTTTACCTAGAATTATTATATTTGTAAAATATAATAAAGTACTTTTATGGGAGAACTTATTAAAGTAGAAAAGATTCTAGGAAAGCCATATTTAATGGTTGGATCTGCTGATACCGATATAATTCTTAATGGAAAAGGTAATGTAAAAGTTAGATTCGGAAATTCTTTTTTAGATCTTATTTCTAATGGAAAGGTATGTAAGACTACTGATGATACTAATAGTATAAATATTGTTCAGAATAAAAATGATATAGGAGCTGCTGATGGTTGGTATTTTGTAAAATCAGAAGATTCAATTTATTTTCAAATAAATGGAGTGCTATATCCAGTATTATCTAATAGAGACGACGTAGAAACTTCTGAGGACTATTTAGCTATCAATTATAATCAAAATCTTACTCTAGAACAAATCAGAACTGCTCAAAGGAATTTAAAAGTTATTATAGATAACCAAGATAATATTGCAATCTTACCTACTGATTTTGTTTATTTTAATTCTGATGATAAAGTTCATTACTATAATAACAATGGAACTTTAGTAGAATTATATCTAAATCTATCCTCTGGAGGAGTAGTTAAAGATAAAGTGACTATTAATTTAGAAAATAATCTCCATGGGTCCGGAGATCTTAATGTAATTGGTCCAAACGGGTTGCAGGTAAAAAATCAACAAGATTATTTAAATATAGTAGTTAATAATAATGAAATAGTTTTAGATACTAATACTTCTGGAATTAAATTTAATTCTAAAGAAGGTATCACATATATAAATGGAAAATATATATCTATAGGATATCCCCCAACTTATAACTATAATTTTGAGGTAGATGGAAATATATATGTGAAAGATAAAGCTGTTCTTAATTCTGGAATAATATCTGATAATTTCATAGAGGGAATGGCTGGATATAGATTAGAGAATATAAATTCAGAGTGGACTTTAGAAGTGGATAATTTAATAGTAAGAAATTCTGCTAAAGGCCCGTTTGGGGATAGTTCATCTAAAGAGAAGGATTTTATTACTAGAGGATTAAATACTAATTATTTCTTTGAACCACAAGGAATTGTATCTAGTATATCTGAAATAGTTCCTGATGAAGAAGAATCTGGAGAATCTGGAGAAGTTATTCCTATTAAATATGAGATATCTATAAATGGGATTTATAATATAAAAATAGGAGATTATTTATATTTTGAGAAGCATTCTTATGGATATAATGTAGAAATCCCAGAAAATTCTGAGGAAGGGATTGATGTAAGCACTTTAATTCCTACTACTAAAATAATATCTAAAGGTAGGATTAAGATTGAAGAATTAGAATGGATTTATGATGAGGATACTTTTACAATTTCTGGATGTAATATAGTTGCTACTATTGATAAAAATATTTTAGATAAGGATTTAGAAGAGTATTTAGATGAAACTACTAATGAGGAAAGGAAAAGAGAGTTAGAAAAACTTCCGGAAGTTGGAGATGTTTTATATTTTAGAAATTGGGATTCTTTGTATTTACATAGTATTAGAGAAACAAACCCTGAAACCGGAGAATGTTTAGATAAATCTTATTTAGGTATAAATGATGAAGTTGCACCCTTATCTCCTAGATTAAGATTAGGGTGTTTAGAAGGTATCAGAGATCCTATATATTTTGATACTTTATTAGGTTCTGATATATACGGAGTCTATTCTGAAAAAGTGTATTGTAGATATATAAGATTAAAAGGAGATTGTGAGATAAACGGAATGCTTAAATTATCTGCACCTTCTACAAAAGAAATAAACTGGTCGATACTAGGTATGGATACTGATTTTCGAGTATGGATTCCAAATAAAGAGGGGACTAATAACGTGTTTAATATACCTAGCACTTTTAATAGAAGGATTACATGGGGAGATAATGAAATATCTTATCTATCTGATTTAGTTCCATTACAACAGAATATTCTTAGTTTAAGGGCTGATGTAGATACATTAATGAATTCTTCCGGAGAAACACCTGAAACAATAATGGCCAAAATTAATAGTCAAGATGAGATAATATTTACCAAACACACAGCTCATTTAGCTGGAGCTGGTGATACTTCTGTATCTGATATTAGATATAAAAACAATATAGAAGCTATAACTGGAGTATTATCTTTAGTATTAAATTCTCCTGGATTTAAATATAATTGGATGGATGAAAAGGATATATCTATTGGGACTTCTGCTCAATACTGGAATAAATACTATCCAGAATTAACTAGAGAATTACATAACTCAATATTAACCTTTTCATATGAAAGATATCCTATAATTTTACAGGAAGCATTTAAGGAAGAGCATCGATTAAGGGAAATAGAAAAAGAAGCCTTTGAGGAAAGGATTAAATATTTGGAACAGGAATTAAATAATTTAAAGAATTTATGGCAGGAAACAAAGAAATTGAAGTAGAAGACTTTGCTACTATAGCACAAACAAATAATATTTTAGGATCTTCTATAGGTGGGGGGGGGGGAGGGTCTGAATTTGTAGCTAAAATTCAGGCAATCTCCGGAGGAGCAAGAGAGGATTTATTAACCTCTTATTCTTCTATGGAATTCATACCTCTATCGAAAGTACAAAAGTCTATTGATAATATGCAGGTTTTAAACGATTTTCTTTCTACCAGAAGTGTCTATTGTCGTATAGGTGTTGTAGCAAATCCTGATGATGAAAGAATTCCGTTTGTTTATGCAGCTTCCGATTTTAGACATATCACTGTCGGAGTTGTGGTTAATGGTATAATGGTTACTGCACCTATATCTCTAAGTGGTTCTACTGGATATTGGTATAATATAGCTACTTCGGCTTTATCAGGTAATTATCTATTTTGTTGTAGTGGATCTTCTTCAAATGCTAATACGCAATTTAGAGTATATAAATTAAACACATCTAATAATACTCTTACTGCTATAGCTGCTTATACTGGTAGTAATTTTAAATACCCAAGAACTTTTTCTTATGCAGAGAAGATTGGTGATTATCACTATGCGTATTTTGATGTTTCAGGAACGTATAGGCATGTAGCAAGATTATATGTAAATGAGACTAATGATTCAAGTTCTTATGCTAATGGTGCAGATGTCAGTCCTACTATGTATTCACAGGTTCTTACTAGAGAATCTAATGGTAATTATGCTACATTTGCTAAAGCAGAAACTAATAATATGTATATAAGAATTAGTAGTAATTGGGATTATCATTCTTCTCAAATGTCAAGTCTTTCTTTATCATATACTCCAATGACTGGATTTTTTGTTAGATGCTTAACATACGGAAGCAATAAGTGTATAAATGTATCTCAGTCTGCTACTCTTAAATATCCTTGTTTATGTGAAATATATAGCGGTACTATAGTAAAGAATTTTGGAAATGTTGGAATACAGCCAGAGTTAATTAATTATAAAGGAGATATATGGTGGACAGAACTAAATAGCTCTGGAAATACGTATAAAAAACTAACATAAGTGTATAACAATTAAATACTGTGTTAATAAATGGCTAATGAATTTATTACAGAAACTGACTTAGATAGCTTGTTTATCAAAACAGCTCCTACAAAAGCAGATACTATTCAGGGGGGGGATGTTGATACAGTCAGGACTTAGTAACTTTAATACTGGTAACATGACTACAGTAGTATCTTTTCCGAAAACATTTCCTACCAAGTGCTGTATGGTACAACTTACTCCTAACAACTATTACGGCTACTGGGTCAAAGGAGATGTTCTAACTATCAAATCTTTCTCAAATTCCTCACTTACAGTGGAATTAGTAGGAACTGCCCCGGTAAATAACAGAAATGAGTTTTTCTGGCTGGCGATAGGATACTAACTATAATTAACATGTTATTAAATAAAATTAAACTATTTCTATATAAAATATTTACTAAGGAAGATCATTCAGAATTAAATATCTTAAAAGATAGAATTCAATCTTTAGAAGATGATGTACATAAATTAAAACAAAGAGCTAAAATAATATAATATGGCAGAATATCTAACTGTAGACGATAGAGCTTTAGATTCTACTGGATCTGGAGGGATTGAAGGTTTAGGACTCAGAATGGTTGGAGGATATTCTTCTATAACTAGTAGAGGTATAACAATTACTTATTCCGGATTTAAATCAGTATATGGAGTATTCTGTTGTTTAAAAAATAATAATAAAGCAGGTTATACAGTAAATTTATCCTCTTATACTAATACCTCGGCTACTTTCATACTCGGAGGGAAAGATCCTAAAGAATTTTATTATTTAATAATAGGAGAAAGTGATTAAATATGGCTGAATTTTTAACAGAAGATAATTTAGAGGACTATTCCGTGGAAATGGTAGATCCTGTTACATATATAAATTATAAAGGACTACGAATCGCTTATGGAACTACTATTTGTCCTGGGTATGATGTTGTTTCTGTACCATTAAAAGGATTTAGTGGGATAATTACCGGAATGGCTTCATTAAAAAATAATGATGAACAAGGATATGCTATAAGTATATCTAGTTTAAATACTACAAGAGTAACATTTTCTCTGGGGGGGGAAAAGATGATAAAACTGTAACATTTTTAATAATAGGATTATCAGTAAATAATTAATTATGACGGAGTTTATAACGGAATTAGATAATATATTAGAGACTACACATGATATAACTAGACCAGGTCATGTAGTCATGACATTAGGTCCTTTGGTATTTGAGATAGGAAGTACTTTATGTGAGGGACATACTGAAACTAGAGTATCGTTACAAGGAGATTATATACCAAGAACTGCTGTATGTTCATTTCGGGGAAATGATGAAGCTGGATATTCTTGTAATGTTATGGGTGTAACAAAGACATATATAGAATTGTATAGTGGAGGAAAAGATCCAAAAACTATAGATTGGATAGTATTCGGAACTAAAACTTAGAAATATGAGTAAGGATTTTTTAACTCTTAAAGATGCTGCTAATAGATTAGGATCTCCTAGTAGTACAAATATGAATTTTATACATAAAGATGAAGCTATTCTTTCTGGAGCCGATCCTACTCCACTTAGTAGTTATAGTTTATATGATTTTCCAGCAGATGATGATATAATTAAAATATTATCTCGGATCTTTTTATATAATGGAGCATCTAATACAACTACATCTTCTGTTACTTCAGTTATTCGAAAAGTAGGAGTAATTTCGCATAGTAGAACTGGAGCTAAGTTTATGAAAGATTATTCATCTATATTAATAGCTAATCTATTCGAGAATCGAAAAAATAATTGGAGAGTTTCTTTTAGATATACTATTACTGCTATTGGAAGTTCTGAAAATTCTTATAATTGTTTGTTAACTCTTTTAGTATCAGATACTAATGATAGAAAGTATTTAAGTATATTAAGAAGTACAGATACTACTAACCCAACAATTAAAATAGTAGTACAAGACGTTAATGGAAATGCTGATCCAATTAATCATCCTATAATATATGGAGGAGATATGGGAAAAGCTAATATTTTCGCAATAGAATATATAAATAATAAGTTATATCATATCAATGAATCAAATAGTATAAGAGCACTTTTATGGGATTTTGGAAATGTTAATGCTATCCCATTAGATTCTATTGGACTACAAATCGGAGGTATACAAGAAGGTAATATAGATTACAATAATCCTAGAATGATTATAGAATATTTAACAATAGACGCTTAATAATATGGAAGATTCTTTAAGGGAATGTAAAGGATGTGATAAATGTCCCCAATCCCAACAAATATTATGTATATTAGATTATGTAAAAGAGAATAATGAATTATTAACTCTTATACTGTCTAAATTAAATACTTTATTAAATAAATAAGATGAACTGTAACAATTTCTTTATTAAGATGTTCACAGCTCATTCTGGATTAAGTTCCAAGAGAGTATGTGGATTTTTTGGGTGGATAGTTTGTTTATTTATATGTATATGGTGCACAATAAAAGTAATAGAATCCCCAGAAATAGTAGATATGCTCTTCATATGTAGTACTACTCTATTAGGAGCTGACACTATTACATCTATATGGAGAAAGAATATAAATAAATCTAATAATAATGAAAACAATACTAATTAAATATATTACATTAGGAATCTTTATCATATCCTTAATATATTTAATAAAACTAGTAGATAAACAATCTAGAGAAATTAGAGATTTAAAAGATATTCATACCTCAGAATTATGTACAATAGATTCTCTTCAACAAGTACATATCGTAACAGAGAAACAATTTAAAAGAATAATTTTATCAAAGGATTCTTTACTTAAATCGGAATTAGAGAAAAAAGATTTAAAGATTAAACAATTAGACAATGTAATTAAAGCTAATATAAACACAACTAAAGTAATTAGAGATACTATATTAAATAATATTGAAATAATAAAAGATACTTGTATTCCGATAATTAAATCTATTGATTGTATTACATTACATGAAACTCTGGAAATTAATAATGAGAAATTATATCTTACTATAGATTCTTTAGATTTTGATATAAATATAACTATAATAGACTATAGAGATATTATATATTGGTATAATTTTAGGAAAAGAAAAGAATTCGGATATAGTACAATAGGATTCCGGAATCATTATATTAGTAAAATTACTGCAACATCTGATTGTTTTAAAGATAAGATAAAGATACAATCGTATAAAATTAAAAAATAAAATTTTTATTTATTTATTGTATTACATACAAATATTATCTACTTTTGTGGATGAATAACTAAAAATTAATGAACTATGATTATTGAAAATAAGCCTATTGACATTAAAGTGGATGCACAGCGTCCGGCTAATTATGTAAGTTTGATGTTATTTTGTTATGAAGTTCCGAGCCAAAAAGCTTTAACTTTATCTACAATTAAAAGAGATTTAGAGATTATGAAAATTTTAGAAGAGAATGTAGAATCGGAATCATTTGAATTGGATGATAAATATAAAAATTCTCTTAAAGAAACTATTTCCTCTACTCCTTTTAATATTAGAAAGAAGTCTTTAGCAGAGTTTGGGGAATATATAGAACTTCTGTAATAAATATTGTATATGGAATATGAAAATGATTTAGATATCTTCAACTCATTAGACGAAGAATCTACTCCTCAAAAATCATCTGAGGAGAATGTGGATGGTAAAAAAGATACTTCCCAAGAGGAAGTTAATACAGAGGAGAATACTTCTTCTGTTATAGACGAACAATCTTTATTAGAGTCTGTTCTTAAATCTAGAGGAATAGATTTTAATAATATAAAAATAGAGGATACTGAAACCGGAGTAATTCACAGTGTCCCATTTACTGAGTTAAGCAGAGAAGAACAAATAGAACTTCTTAATTTAGAAGAAGATGATTATAACCTAGACGATGATGAGATAAATCTTCTTACATTTATGCGTGAAAATAACCTTAACTCCGAATCTTTAGTAAATTATTACAAACAGAAAGGAATTGAGGAATATTTAGCAAATGAAGGAGCTGTTTATAAGGTAGATGAATTATCAGATGAGGATATATATGCTTTATATATAAAAAATAATTACGGAGATATTTTAACAGAAGATGAATTAGTTGATGAAGTAAATAAAGCTAAAGAAAATTCTGAATCTTTTGAGAAAAAGGTTAATAAATTACGTGAGATATATAAAGCAGAAGAAGAAAGATTATCTGCCGAAGCTAAACAGAAAGAAGAACAAGACTCTCAGTTATCTGAGGAAGAATTAAATAAGATAATAGGTACTCTTAGAGAGGCTGGAAAAAATATTAAGACTATTGGAGGTTTTGACCTTGAAGAATCAGATATAGATAGTACAATGGATTATATAACTAAACCCCAGATTACGGGAAGGACAAAACTTGCAAGTGATTTAGATAATCCAGATACATTATTTAAATTAGCATTTTATGCTACTCATGGAGACGAACTAATTGAAGCTATTCATGAACATTATAATAATGTACTTAACGATGAAGAGTACCTAAAGAATAGACTAGAGAAATTAAGTAAACTTAAAAATAAAAAACGTAGTAATAACACATCTAATCTATCAACAGGTAAAGGTAATAAAATAGAAAATTCAGATTTAAAAAGTTTTCTTAACCTAAAGGATTAGATCTAAATTTAATTTAAAATGTTTGTAGCAGAATACATTTCAAATCGAGCCAATATGAATGGCTCAAGAACTTTTCATGACTTCTCCCAATTCTTGGGACGAATTACTCATAGAGTAGGTTTAGCTGCATCTTTATGTCCCGGACATACTGTATCAGCTTTAACTGAGAGAATTGAAAATATGGTTTATCAAGATATTCCTAAGCCCGGACGTAAGAGTATTGATGCTTTTGCTATCGAATGGGACGTGGATGTGAATCAATGAGGTTCACAATAAATTCTTTAAATTGCTGGGAACTCTCTACTGCTACTAGAGATAATCAGCAGCATGGTCTTGATGAAGACAGTGTTCAACGACTAGGGGAAACCTGTAAATCTTATTATTTAAATAAGATTAAAAAACTGAATTACTTATGAAATATATTGTATATCTTACTAAAAATTTAAAATCTAAAGTTGGAGAGTTAAATAAAATTTATATTGGAGTGCATCAGACAAATGATCCTAATACTTTTGATGGATATTTAGGGTGTGGAGTTTATATAGATCAACCAAGTACTTATATGTACCCAAAAACTCCATTTCAATATGCTGTTAAAAAGTATGGAACAAAAGCATTTGAGAGAACTACTTTATATATTTATGATACTCTGGAGGAGGCATATAATAAAGAATCTGAATTAATAAATGCCGAGTATTTAAAAGCGGATCATACTTACAATTATTTAAATACAAATTCATATAAAACAATTTATCAATTTAACACATCTGGAGAGTTACAAAAGAAATGGGAATATTCTTTAGAGGCATATGATTTTTATGGACAATCTCCTAAAAAGTTTCAATATGCTATAGATAGGAAATATGAATTTCTTAATTCTTATTGGGCATTAGAACCAGAGATAGATGTTATTAAATATTGTAAGAAATCTAATCCACCTATTTCTGTATATTTATATTCTAAAAAAGGGAAGCTCTTAAATGAGTTTCAATCAGAAAAGGAATGTGCTGAATATATAGGAATATTAGATATAAGTAAAGCTATTAAAAATCAGTCTCTAGTACAAAATCAATATTATATATCTAAGAAGTTAGTAGATGAATTTATTCCGAAGGCTAGGATAAGTTGTAAGAATCTTATTTATTATGTATATGATAAAGAAGGAAATTATATAGGAAGATTTAAAGGGAAAGAAGTAATGAAGGTTATAAATCTTCATTCATGGGCTAAAATTCAGAATATATTATCTTATAACGAGGGATGGTATAAGGATTATTACATATCTACTACAGAAGTATCTAAAGTTCCACAAAAATGTTATTCTAATGGAATGATAATTGATGTGTATGATAAATTTGGGAATTATATAGAGACTTTAAATACTATAAAAGAAGTAAGAGAAAAATACAATATCCCATCAAATAAATTAAAGAATATCCAGATGGGGGATAGATATTATAAAGATTATATCTTTAAATATCATACTAATAAGTAAATGATATAGTCTAAGTTCTTTAAATAGAATAGGTTCATTAAACGTATTCCGTTTGTTGCTGTTCCAGAAGGCGATGGTGTTGGAGGAACTGAAATTCGGATGTTGTTTAAAGAAAAATACTACGATAAACATGATATTTTCGTGATAGATAAATCACATCAACAGTGTTATGTTACTGCTCGTCCAATTTGGAGAAGTAATAAATATTATGAATACACTGTTCGATTAATCGATACTGATTATATGTCGTATCTTGATACTTCTGCGTGTCAACCTGGTATGACTACTCACTTCTTATCAAATGCTCATCCGTTTGATTATCACGACTTTGGAACGACTAAATATCAGTCTAATATGGAGGTTCATCGTAACTACTTAACCTTACATAGAAATGATATTGATGCATCTCAAGCCTATTTAGCTAATGAAGATGTATTCTTGAAAATTAGTGATACAGAAACTAAGGGAAGTGAGAAATTGTTTACTATGACTTCAATGGAAAAGACCTTGATTGAGAATTTCTTGGAAGTTAAAGCTAAACATGATCTTTGGGCACGTAGTAATGTGGATAAGAACGGAAAACCGACTATAATTGATTCGCAAACGCAGAGACCTGGGAAATTTTAACAAACGTCTATGTTAAACATGGGTCGCATACTGGAAACAGTATGATAAATTAAATTCCTTGAATTGCTGGAATATCTTTAATCTGCTACTTAAAGGCAATCAGCAGCTAAGCATTAAATATTGTATATATTTATATCATATTTAATGAAAGTTCAACGACTAGTCTTCGGACGTACATATTTATATATGGAAGCAGGGAACAACTTAAATAATTAAATAAAAATAATTGTTACAAGATAAGTTGATGATATAGTCTAATCTTTATAGTGATATAAAGTATAAATAGTGTATATAGGCGACGGTAAGAAATTTGCCGCTTTATTTAGTGATAAATACTGAAACACCCTTCTAATTGCTGGAACATCTTTAAATATAAAGACAATCAGCAGCGAAGTCTTTTATAAGAAACGTTCAACGACTATCCAATATGGAGTAGAGAAAAATTTCTCGAAATGGAGGGGATCTTAATAATTAAATATATAAGATTAAGATATAGTCTGATCTTTATGGTAACATAAAGCTAACACAAATGATAATTCCTCAAATTGAAAGATATGCATACTTAATCTCTTTCGATCAATTACTTACTTCACACTTCAAAGAAGCATTAAGTTTCTTAACCTCTAAGGCAAAGAATTTAACTGGTAATGATTACGTATTAATCTGTAACTCTTTACTTTGGAATCAGGTTGGTGATAACTTAATGGATGAAATTGGAAGGTGGACTCCTACTGTTACTTTGATGTATAGTAAATCTTCTGGTATGAAGAAGAAAGTAGGTGAAACGGTTGATGGTGTTAAAGTAGGTAATACTTTTGTTAGCTATGAATATCAAGGTAATACGATCAAATGGTCGCTTAGTGAAGTGATTCACTTTGTAAAATCCCATGAATTGCTGGAAGTCCTTCAATTTAAATGGATAATCAGCAGCCTAGCATGAGGTTAACAACTCATGAAGGTTCAACGACTAATTCTTGAAACTGTAGAAATACAGAATATAATAGAGACACGAGTGTGGGACATCTTATTTAAATATAAGATGATGATATAGTCTGAGCATATAAGATGATAAATTATATGAGCTATAGGATAAAGAGCCTGTAGGATAACAAACTGCACCTTTATGCCGGATAAGGCTTTAAATATAGAATATCCTGATCAAGCATTCGGATTTATTCTAGATCTTACTCCGGATTTAGCTAACGGAAAACCAGCTATTGAATCTTGGACGTTCAAGGGCTGTGATATGATTAAAACTGATGTAATTGGGGTCGGGGGTCTCGATGGCGTATCGGGAGGAACCGCCAGCACACCAGTTGCAGGATCTGAATCATTTTGGATCCTAATCTCCTAAATTGCGGGAACATCTTTAGAGATTTAACTACTAAATATAATTAGCGATAATTATATGGCGAAGGTAACTACTTCGGTATAGTAACAAGGTTAAATATTAGACAATCCGCAGCCAAGTTTCTTTAAATAAAGAAAAAGGTTCAACGACTAGTAAGTCCTATTAAATAGGCATAGAACTTAAATAAGTTCGAAAGAGGAGACACTTTTAAAAGTGATAATATAGTCTGTTCTTCATGGAAACATGAAGATTCTTGATCAAAAATGATCAGGAGGCTCAAGAAAATGATTTACTGGGGTTTGATATCTGAAAATTTTAAGGCTTAGACCCCCTTTAGTAGCGATATTAGAGAAAACAACTCTTCTAATTGCTGGAAACTCTATCTTAGACAATCAGCAGCTAAGATATACACTAAATCACATTTAGTAGTATATAAAGTTCAACGACTATCGAAAGTGTAGTTATAGAGAAATCCTATAACAAGTAAATGAGTAGAGTACGATAGAAGTCTATCGGAAATGGAGAGTAACTTAAATATGGTAACAGTGTTTAAGTTAAAGATATAGTCTAATCACTATGGCGACATAGTGGAGCAAACGCTCGAATAAGAGTAACGATCTTATTTAAATATAAATGACAGCGGCGTATCAGTATACGCACCCTATCGTTCTGTTATCTTTAGACAGAATCCGCTATAATAAATAAAATATAAAGAGGGCTAATAACCCTCTTTATTTTAAATTTAAACTATTTAATGATCAATGAATATGAGTATAAGTACAACTGCTTTAAAAGAGGAACTTGATACGGTAATACATTTACGTAGCCGTTTTGGTCCTAATCATGCTGGAATGTCAATTTCCCCAGTTAAGAATCCATTAACAAGAGAATTTCCTTCTTGTGTCAGAAATGTGGATTCATCTGGAAATATTATCTTAGGTAAAGATGATGATCCTTTGGATTATTTCGTTAGAACTACTGATAGATTCTTTATTAAAGATGGGGATGAGTTTGATCTAAGTAATCCTGTTAAATCTAAACAATGGGAAGCTATTAAATTTTCTGATCTTATTTTTGATAGTAAAGGGAAATTTGATGAAAGTGGTAAAATGTTAGTAGGACCAAATGAAAAAATCGGACCTCAAGCAGTTTATTATGTAGAAAGGATTGTTGAGGATACTAAAAAACGTAATACAGCCTCAAGGAAACTAAATAAAGCACTAAATTATATTTATAATGCTTCAAGAGATGCTTTAAGAATTAGAGCAATGCTTTTAGGTAAATATATAAAAGATGCTTACGATGAGGAAATTGAAGAGTTTCTAACGGAATTTGCTAAAAAAGATGCTGATAAAATTATTTCTTTATTTGAGAGTAATGATACTAAATATCTAATAGCATTTACATATGCTAAACAGAAAGGTATTTTACGACAGAAAGCAGGATTGTATACATATAATGATAATGATATCATAGGTAGAGATGCTGATTCTTGTATTGATTTTATGAAAAATCCTAAGAATAAACTTATTACTGATAGGATTTTAAGAGAAATTCAAGAGATTTCTGTAAAGGATAAGGATGTAATTATAGAAGCTATTTCCGATGATAATAAAAGAATTGAGGATTTAAAAGCACAGAATGAGGTATCTACAACACAGGGTTTTCTGGATGATTCTAAGTCTGATTCCGAAATATTAAAAGATTTAGAAAATGCCGAAAAACTTCCATTGGAGAATAAAAGTAAACCTACTAGTAAGACTAGTAAATAATACATAATATGAATTTAAAACAAGTCTATCAAGCAGTACTTATAGAATTAGAAAAACAAAAAGCTCCCAGTATGCTCTTAGACGAGTTTAATTATTATTATTATAAAAGTGTTATTCAGTATATAAATACTAAATATAACTTTTGTGATATGAATCAACAAGAGGATGATGATCTTAGAGTATTAAATATGACTGCCACTTTATCTGGAGGGAATATAATAAGTAAAGATGACGATAAAACATTATTTACTTTACCTAGCGATTATTTTCATCTTAAAAATTGTGTAATTACATTTAATAACCCTAATGCTAAATGTAATTCTAATTCAATAATTAAAAAGGGAGCAAGAAGATTAACATCTGATAAATATCCTGGGATATTAAATAATTATTACTTTAAACCTTCATATAAAACACCTTATTATTATATATATAATGATGATTCTGGACAAGTTAAAACTGGAACTCCAGTTATTATAAAGCTGTTTTATGGAGAAGATAAGAATATAAATATCTCAGATATATCTATAGATTATATTAAATATCCTAATGAATTGAGTCTGACTTTAAATGATTTAGAGAGTGAGGACGAGATTCTGGAAGACTTAGAGTTTCCTAAATATGTATGTTATGAGATAATAAATATTATGGTGAAATTATTTTTAGAGAGACATAGAGATCCTAGATTAAATACTAATCCTATAGTTAATCAAACAATAGCTCCACCAATTTCCCCTAACAAATAAAATTTAAAAACATGTTTGAATTTGTAAATGAAGTAATTATTAATAGTGCGAAAGATTCGCTTAGTGGACTTAATAAGTTCGATAATCAGATAAGTGGTGAACAAGGTTTTAGGGTTCTTCGTGTAGGAGATTATAAAACTGCAAATATTAAAGGTGGGAAGATATATAAGACATCAGCTTCAAATCCTCAGGTATCTATATCTGAAATTACTATTACGAATGCGGTTAAACCCACAACTGCTGGAGTAATAAATCATATTAGATTAGCTATTGGTATGCAGCTTTCCGGATCTGCTGATTCTTATTTTGCTGAAACTATGGATGACAGACGTCGGAGAATGTTTTATGCAAATTTAGATGTAGTAAGTACCGATACTGCTGCTAATATTGCTAGTAAATTGGTTGATATTATAAAGAAACAAGGTAATTTCTATAACAATCTACGATTTAAAGCTACTGTTGAGGGTGCTAAAATTACTATAACTTCTGCTAATGAATTTCAACTATTTAATGTGTTGGAAGTACAGAAATTGGAAGATTTTAGTACTGCTGCTTTAGGTAATTATTATCCTAAAGAACCAGTATATACTACTATATTAACAGGAACTAATACCCAAATTGCTCAAGAAGGTGTTGGTACTTATTGGACGATGTTGAAAAATGTACAGATCCAAACCTCTCTTAGAACTGGAATCTTTAATCAGGATAATGATGATTCTAAGATTGTACCGGGTGCTTCTTATAATCAATACGTATTTGATTATGAGTGTGAAAGAGATCATACTGGTATGGGTGCTGTAGGTGAGAAATTAGTATCTATCACTAAAGCTGTTTTCTGGGTTAATACCTCTATCTCAGATACTTTCGAAACTGCTGTAAAAGCTGCTGGAGTAGTTATAGATGATGTAGAAAAAGCTTCCGATAATACTGGTACAGATGCGACTACTCAGACTATGACATTAAAAGTAGGAGAAAAGAAATATGTAGGTATTAAGATTTCTGAATATGATAGTGTATCTTCTGCTTCTACTGACAAAGTTGTAGTAAAAGGAACAGAAATTACTGGCAAGGCTACTACAGACTCTGCTGTGGCTGTAACTTATAAAAAAGGATCAGATACAGTATTAACTGTTAATGTAACTGTCACCGCTTAATATAAAATATATTATTTAATAAAAGGCAGGTAAGATTATAATATTCTTATCTGCCTTTTTAAATATATACCATATGGAATTGAATAAATTAGCCTCTGCAATTTTAAATGATATACTATCTGGATTGAGAGGTATTACATCTAATATATCTTTATCTGTTGAACAATTAGAAGACGACATAATAGATGAAAGATTAACTATAATAAAAGAGTATGCTTTAAAAGGACTTCTTCCAGTTAAGGATTTAGTTACATCTATTAATTGTTTAGAGGTAGATTGTAAACCTATAGAGAATTGTAATTTATGTAATTCTAATTTAAATGTTAGAGAGACTAATATTCCTCATGTAGAAATACCTCAAATTGTTACAGATTTAGGAATTGATGCAATTCAGTATTTCGGAACTGTTGATAGAAATACTCCGTTTAAAATTTATACTGATATATCTTATCAGTATCATAAATATAATAGGTGGTTAGGAAGAAAGCCTTATATTTATATAGATACAGCACCTAATGAAAATGGGATGTATGATTGTTATATATTTAATGCTCCGTTGATTAAAACATTATCTATAATAGCCGTATTTAAAGATCCTAGACAATTAGAACAATTTACTTGCTGTAATGCAGAAGAGGTATCTAATATGAACTTCTTGACTAATGATATTAAGAGAAGGATTACAGAAAAAAAGGTACGGTGGTATAGGAGTTTAGCCGCACCTAACCTACCAAATGATCAAGTAGCTAAAGCTTAATATATATGAAGAATTTAAACTTCCACACAGCATATACATATATTCAAACTAATTACGGTTTAAATATAGACCAATTAGAATTTGAATCCTCAGGAATGATTGCATATGATAAGATAGGAAATAAACAAACTGAGATAAAGGAATTTGTTGGAGACGTTGTAAACGGGGAATTAGAACTCCCATGTGATGTTACTAGTATCGAAGCAGTATTCGGGAATTTTATAGACTCTCAAAAAACATCTAATAAACAACGTTGGCCTCAAGTTATTACTAATTACATAGAACAATATATAGAATACTGGAAATATAATAAATCCTTATTATATGATTATGGAGTATTATTAAATTACCAGATGAGGGAAAATACTTTATTATTTGATAAGGATTATAAGAATGTATTAGTTTTATATAGGAAACAAATTCTAGATGAAGAAGGATTTCCTTATATAAATTCTAAAGAGGCCGAAGCAATTGCAGCATATTGTGCTTATACAGATTTATATAAACAAGCTATTAGAACTAGAGATCCTAATACATATCAAATGGCTCAGAATATAAAATTAGAATGGGCTAGGTTATGTGAAAGAGCTAGAGTTCCGGAAAAAGTATCTCAAAACGATATGAATAGGATTTTAGATGTAATGACTAGTTTTGATAGAAAATCTTACGGAAAATCATTTAAACCAGAGAAGTAATGAAATATAATAATACAACAATATCTTCTCTTAGTTATACATTCTCCGCACCTGAATTGTTTGAAAAATTCGATTTAAAGAAGTTAGAGGTATCTAGAAAAATGCTTAAAAAGAATTATAAAAATGGTGCAGAACTCCGATTATGGTGTTGTAGGATTTATATTTACTTTTTATATTTAGTAATATTGGATATTATCAGAAATAGTACTACTTTCGTATTTACAACCAGAAAAAGAATGATTTTGGGGATTGAAATACTTAAAGGAGAAGAACTTTTAAATCATCTAAAGACTTCTACAAATACAATGTATAATTATTTTGATTCTGAGTATAAATACCCACAAATTAAATTATTCTATGAGAAAGGTAAGAAAGGAACTTTAACTAGAGGAGTAATGTTAAATTACTCCTTAACTAGAGAATTTTTTGATAATGTAAATAGTGGTAATAAGTATGGCTAATAAGATTAAGTATTTAAAGGATTATCTCCCGATATTACAAGAAAAATTCCCAGAATTTAGTATAGAAGATTTAACTACTATTATTAAATATGGGAATAGATATTTATATTATGTAATATCTAATAATAGTGATGTTTATTTATCTAGTAAAATAGATGGTAAGATGTTTAAATTTCTCATTGGAAGAGTTACATTTCAAAGTATTGCTCACAAAATTAGATACGCTATTAGTAAGATGATTACTAAGATGAGGTTTTTATATAGACAGCGTAGAACTAAATGGTGGGGGTATTGTTATTTTGGATTAACTGAGGAGAAATTTAAATCTATTTATTTAAATAAAAGAAATATTACGTTTAATTTTGGAGATGTATGCTTATATAGAGTGCTTGATGAGTGCTTGCTTAATTTAAACTACGATCATTTCTTTAGAGTTAAATTATACGGAATTCCTGGATATAAGGTATTTTTTGAGAATTATTCTACTAAAGATGCAGAATATTTCTTAAAAAGATCTTTTGATGGGTACGAGTTTACTAAAATTGATAATATAACTAGAGAAGATTTAACGGAATTTTAATATGGAAATAGCTCAAAACTCCTTTAATGGAGGATTATTAATGGATATGAATGATACTGTAGTTCCGAATACAGTATTAACAGATTGTTTAAATGGAACGATTATAACTTTTGATGGTAATGAGTTTATATTACAAAATGACTCTGGAAATGGGAGAGTTGAATCTTGTGCATTAAAGAAAGATTTTATTCCTCTTGGAATAAAGCAGTATGGAGGGATTATATATATAGCATCGATGAATCCTCTTACTGGAGAATGTGAATTAGGTTCATTTCCATCTCCAGAAAGGAATATATCTTCGGAAGAATTATCTATGGATGATATAGATACTGATATACTTGATAGTACTTTATATCCAGAAGGGAAGAGTAAAGGATTACAAATTACTTATTTAAAAGCTGATTTTTCTTTATTGCAACGAATGGTTTTAAGGCCCGGCGATAAATTTCTAATTTATATAACTCCTAGCACTGGTAGCTCTTCGATAAATAACTTTATAGAAACTTATAAAAATTATAATACTACATTCAATAACGGGAAACTTCAACGGAGAGTTTTTTCATTACATCTTGCCACTGTAAATGAAAATGGATCTATTACTTATATAGAAGATCAAACTAATGTATTTACAAACGAAGTTAGAAAGTTTTTTTATACAGAAGGCGAAGCATTTGGAGGTAATATTCAATTAAAAACAGTTCAGGATCCCTCATTATATAATACATATAGTTCTAGATTTAATGGATATTTAATTATAGTATTAGAGATAGAACCTATTGATTTTTTTAATATTGAGATAGGAGATGTAACTGAAAATGGTAAGGATGATTATGATGTAGAGCTTATTATTAATAGTGAAAGTGATAGTTATAATAATGTATATGGAGTAAGAATAGAAAAAGATGAAGAAGGTACCCATGAGGATGCAGAAATAGATCCCGAGTTTATTTTAAAGCCCGGAGAGAATATTCCACAACCCGTAATATCAATTAAACATGATTTAGTAAAATTAAGTAAAGAAAAAGATACACGTATAACTATAAAACCATATTCAAGATTCCAATGGTTTGAGAATCTTAAATATACAACAGTATTAAATTATCGAGATCTATTAACTAGTAAAGAATCTAATATATGGAGATATTCTACTACTAGTACTACTAATATAGAAGGAAGAGAAGTTAAAAGGGTTACTATTACTACAGACTTCTTTGTTAGAGGAACATCAAACGGATTAAATAAGTGTGATGTAATGTATATAGAATTTTATGATGTATCCGCAAATGCATCTCTTATATATCCTTTATCTAAATCTATTTCAGGATCCTATAATTTCTCTATAGATTGTTTTGATAAAGATTTAAAAGTAGAACCTTATTATTATCAAAACGGGAAGGAGGTGGAAGATATAGATTCCGCTATTACAAATTTCGAAAATAATTATTTAGAATCTTCCGGTACCAATTACTATTTATTATTGGATTCTTCAAGATTAGAGGATTATTTTAAAATAGTATCTGGAGAAACTGTTCAAGAGAATATAAATACTAAAGAGCCTTCTATATCTAATCCTAGATTACCGTGGATATATAAAATAGAACCTCAATTAGGAAATGGTACTAAAATATATAAGAATTTTAGTACTCAAAATAATTATGTATATAATTCTGAATATACTAGGTTAAGATATAATAATTTTTATATATGTAGAATATGTGGATTGAGCTTTAATAAGGATACAGAAAAACACCAATTTGAGGTTGAGGAATATAATGCTTTATATACTCTTTTCACAAATGGACAATTTAATTCTTATTATACTTCTGCTATTACAGAAGATACTAAGAACTTTTCAACACTTAAAATAGATAATTATATAACAGTAGTATCGGATTCTGCTATAGATTTATCCCAAAAGAGTATTACTGGACCAACTATTATCCATAAAAAAAATAATATACTACAACCTTCATTGTCATCAGCTTCCGATTTAATTGAAGAAGGGGAACACAAGACGCTATATGAAACTACTATAGAAAATAGTGTTACAGTAAGTTCAGAGTATAAACTTAGAAAAGTAAATAAACTTAATTTTGGGATATTAGATGCTGGTATAATTTACTCATCTGATACATCTAATTATAGTTTAACTACTTCTGGAACTCCATTAATTTTTCCATCCGCTGTTATAACTGATGATAAAACTCAGGATGATGAAAATATTAGGAAGCTTACTATAACTGCAACCCTAAATAAACAAGTAAAATCAGGAACATATACTACAAATATTCCGGGAGATAAAATAGAATATAATAAATGGGAACCTGTAGGATTATTAGGGTGGGATGGACTACAAGTATCATCTGGAATACCTTATTATCATAACGATGATGGACGTGGAGATTGGATCTGTGTTAAGGATGGAGTAGATAATATTTTTGTAGATGAGGATGTATCATCTAAGTGGGTTACTAAAGATCCAAATAAAGGGGGTTATAATAGAGATTACACTGTAGACGCAGGAAATTCTCCAACCACAGTCGTAAATAAAATAAAATCAAGACTAGGGAATAATAAAATAGGGATATTAGCATTTGCTGGAGATAGTCTTGGTACTTCTCTAGAAGCTTTCGTAAATGACTGGGGAAGTAGAACCTGTAATAAATTATATTTTTATCCTAATAAAAATTCTTCTAAATATTATCCATCAACCTTTGTTATAATAGAATTTGATGGAAATACAATGTGTATTTGTAATATATACGGAACTAGAGTTGGAAATAATATGTCAGCAGATAATATAAGGTCAGAATTTAATACATTATTTAATAATTTATATAGAGCAAGTAAAGTATCTGGAGCATCTAATAATCCTTATACTATACCTAATCCTGATACAATTAAATATGATAATCTTTATGATACTACATTAGAAGGAAAGATAAAATTAACTGGATCATTTTCATCAGTAGATATTAATATAAAAACAGATGATGGTACTATACCTCTAAATGACAGGATTACTACAATAATAAATACATATATAAATTCATTAAAGGATAATAAGTATTATATTGGATATGGAAGTACAGATACTGGCCCCGATAAAACAAAATTAGAAGATTACAAACCAATAGAAACTACACAAGCTCCTTTTTCAGCTAGCATACCTTATAGATATATATTTAGTTCTTCTTTAACCTCCTCTAATTTAAATAAAGTTAAAAACATATATCTCGAAGCAAGTAGTTATACTACATATATGTCTAAGGATTTAGATAACATGTACGCTACTAATAATGAAAAATTATATTTTAAGAGAGTAGATAAATTTGAAGTACATCCTCTTTTTAGTATTCTAAATAATAACATTCATCTGATAGAAATGGGTTTTGGAGCAAGTAATCAGGAATCTAGATATATTGACTGGTATTCTTTTAGAAATTTATCAGATAATGAAGATTGTTGTAATGCTAACCTTAGAAATCCAGATGATCTGGTATTTAGCAAACAATTACAGGTAAGAGGAAATATAACTGGGTCTAATTTTAGTAAACCAGAGAATTTAGTTAATTTTGCTTAATTATATATGACCCCTTTTTTAACCTTAAATTTTGATATTACATTTGAAATTATGTATAAGACTCTTCAAACAGAAGGGTTTTTAGCATATGAATATAATCCATTTAGAAATTTAAGATTATCCGGAAATAGATATCTTAAAGCTACTGATGGAAGATATGTAATAAAAAGTGGGGACATTGAAATTCCTGCTACTTTAAAAATAATTGAACCTATAGATAATGATACTGGAATATTTAAAGAAAAAGAAATCTATATTACGGATCAAAATATAGATACTTTATTTATAATAAGTTCTAATAATAGTAATATAAATACAGATGAAGTTAAAAGTAGATTTTCAGAAGCAACCGCTGAATACTCTTCTCTTAAATATACACCAAGACAAGCATTAAGTCCAAGAGAATGGGTTCGTACTAATAGCAAAAAAGAAATTGAAGTTGGTAATCCAGGTAATAATGAAGGAAGATTGATTACATCTAATAGAAAAGGGGATTTAGTTGATTTTAGTACTAAAGATTTAAATTTTAGTATAAATAATCCAGTTGATATAGAGATTCAAGAATCGTATGACGGAAGCGTAAATCTTATACTTAATGATGATTTAAATCCCCCAAGACTTATAAATTCCCGTTTTACTCCAACTGAAAATGGAATGTATAAAATTATAGATAGAAATGGGAATAATGATACTAATATATATGATGAAAATTCCTTAGACGGAGAGACTAAACTATATAAAACTATAAAAACTCTTCCAGTTATTAGATTTGATGGTGTAGAATCTGGAGGGGAATTAAAGGTTGGGAATTATGTATTTTATTTTAAATATCAAGACTCTGATGGAAACGAGACTGATTTTGTTGCTGAATCAGGAATTGTTTCTGTTTATATAGGAGATATTAGTGATATAAAAACTATAAAAGGTGGAATATTAGATACTAATGCGTATAAAACTATTAGATTCACTATAACTAATATAGACGATTCTTATGATTATCTAAATATCTATTATACAAGATCCACTAGTACTGAAAATGGAACAGAGATTACAAAAGCATATAAATTAGTTAATAGCTTCTCTGTAATAAATACTGTATGTACTGTTACTATAACAGGTATAGAACCTGTGTCAGAAATTAGTTTAGATGATATTAATATCCAATATAGTATTGTAGAAAATGCTAAATCTCAGGCTCAAGTACAAAATAGATTATTTTTAAGTAATGTAAATAAAACAACTATTCCGTATAAAGAATTGGCTGATCTATCTTTGCGTATTATTCCAGAAGTTTATACAGAAGATGAGGTTGGAGATATATCATTAGATAATGGGTATTACACACCAGTTGGATCTAGTAGAGAAACCTTCGGAATGTATTATAATGTATATAATATCTATCATAGAGTAGGATATTGGGAAGATATATATAGATTTGGAATAGTATATATAATGAATGACTTTACATTGTCTCCAGTATTTAATATCCGGGGAAGGAATTTAGGAATTGAGAATACTGAAAAAATTGAATCTATATATAATTGGAATAAAGATACCGAACTTCCGGGAGATAGAAATTATATAGAAGTTTTAGAGAATGGATTTATAAAATCTTCTTTGGATAATGCTAAAGGTGTAGTTAAATTAAGTATTGAAAAGAACTCTACTTATGATGGATATAATAAACCAGTAGGTATTAAATTCATATTTAAGAATTCAGAAAATAACTCCGATTATCCTACTTGGAAGGATACTGAGAATTTAATAAAAGAATTAAAAAAATATACTAAAGGATTCTTTTTTGTACGTCAAAAACGCATTCCAACAGTATATTGTCAAGGAGCAACTATAGGATTAGATTTAAATTCTAAGATCCCTGTTCTTCCAGTAAAACGTGGAGACGGTAAACCGTTAGGAATGACTGAATCTTTCATAGCTAATAGTAATGGGGATAGTATTTTAGAAAATGATATTAATAATAGATTATTATATTCTAATGATACCCTACCAAATGCTGCTATTGTTCCGGAAGCGGAATTAAATAATGAATTATACTCTCAGATATTTAATGGATCTAAATTCGTTCTCAGAGATTCGTATTTAACGTACGATACTACAGAAAATTATATTACCCAAAGAGGAGATGATAGACATTATACATTTCCGAATTTCTCTAGAAATAAAGAAGGTAATAGTAGTAGATCTTGGTATCAAAATATAAGTTTAACTTATATTGATGATAACATTCAATTAAAAACATCTGGAACGCAAGATTTTTCTTCTAGAGCTGGTGAAGCCGAAGTTGCATATAAATTTAAATATCTAGGTAAAGAAGATAATAAAGCTAAAGCAAAAAACCTATTACGGGGATCTTGGGGTTCTTATGTAGGAATTGAAGGACTACAATCATACTGTAAATTAGTAGATATAATGGTTCCGGGATATAATGAAGGCATGTTAGTCGATTATTTTAAAGCTAGATTTAGTGATATGTCTCCATATTATTCTATATGTGATAGATATGAGTGGGATTCATTAGAAGGCGAAGAATTAGTTTGTTATAGAGGAGATTGTTATATAAATATTTTTACTCATAGAATGTGTAGAAACTTCCAAGATCCGGAAAGTCCTACTAACGATACTATTGTAGATCCTTATACATGGAGAGATAATTATACTGGTTCAGAAGATGGAGCTTTAGATTTGGAAAAAGCGGAACTGATAAATAGAGGAGATGTTAATGCAGTTCAAATTGGACATTGGGTTACATTAAAATGTTTATCTAATATAAATTTAGCATTACGATGTGAAGATGGATCTAATACCTCAGAAGCGGCTTTAAATGGACATCCTAGAACATTTTATCCTATATCTAGATTTAATGCATCTGGAGAGTATAAAATTCCTGAAAGTACAGTATATAATTCTGGATATAATAGTTCTACATCAGATAAGAATTATTTTATTCTTCCGGATGTTCCATATATAAAAAATGATTTTTCTAATAGAATAATGTATTCTGACATATTCATATCTGACGCATTTAAAAATAATTATAGAGTATTTCAATTAAGTAATTATAGAGATTATAATAAAGAATATGGAACTATTACATCTATTATCGAATGGTATGGAGATTTAGTAGTAGTATTCGAAAAGGGAGTTGGACTTATACCAATAAATGAAAGAATCCAAACAGCTGGAGAATTAAATAATCCAGTATATTTAAATTCCAATAATGTTCTCCCAGAACGTCCTATTTTATTATCTAAATTATATGGATCTCAGTGGAAGGACTCTATATTAAAAACAGATAATTATGTATATGGTGTCGATACTTTTGCTAAAAAGATTTGGAGAACAAATGGAAAATCATTTGAGATTATATCTGATTTTAAAATTCAGAAATATTTAAATGATAATATTTCATTTACTGAAAGAGAGAGAAGCACTACCTTAGGATTGCGGAATGTAAAAACACATTTTAATAAATTTAAATTTGATGTATTATTTACTTTCTATGATGATATTCAGGATATAAATCCAGTAGGAGAATTTATAACTTCTAGAGAATGGAATTTGTGTTATAATGAAAAATTACAATTGTGGACAACCAGATATTCATGGATTCCATTAATGTCTGAAAATATATCTAATGTATTCTTTACTAATAATAAAGAAGATTCTAAGAATATATCTAAAGTCTCAGTTACATGGGAAGGTTCTGTTGCAGCTAAAGGAATTATATTAAGAGATCCCACTACTTATTTGAATAAAGTAAGTTGGGAAAGTATATTAAATCCGATTAATAATCCTTTAGTTGTATATAAAGGAATAGAGATTCCGGATCTTACCTCTCCTGTTACAACTGGAAAAGATGTTGCAGTAGGGTTATTAGATATTAAATTAGATGTAGATCCAGATAAATTTAGAATTAAATACTCTAAATATGAATTTATAAATAATGACATTTATCCAGATAACGAAGATTTTTATTTATATACTCATGAAGATAAGATAGGTAATAAAGTTTCGAATAGACAGACATGGTTGATATTAAGATCATCTAATAGTACTATTAGAAATAAATACCTAGAAGGGAATAAGTATGTAACTCTAAATATTCGAGCAGAATTAGTGCGAGGGAGAAACGAATCTATAACATCAAATATGGAAGAATTAGAAGTAGATGCTAGTAGTACATATACTGGAGTAGTTTATATAAGAACATCTTCCGAGACTTGGAAAAATCCTACATATTTCTGGAGACATGGAGTAGCTGGAATATTTGATAATAAAGAAAAAATCTATCCAACCTCATGGTATAAAGAACGAGATTCAAAAGGAGTACCTCTTTCTTATGACCCATTTGAATTTGAGTTTGTTGTAAATAAGAATGTTGGATATCATAAAGTCTTTACAAATCTCTTTATTATATCTAATAACGTCCTCCCAGAATTAGTCTCATTTGAAGTAATCGGAGATGCGTATGATTTCTCTAACATCCCAGATTTAAAAGAAAATACTTATTTAGTACAGAAGGGAGAAATTGAAGAATCTGAGGCAGATGATTATATAAAATTTATTGATAATAAAGACTGTAATAATAAATCTACTGGAAAATCTGCTATTGTATTCTATGATGATAGATTATCTGAGTATAGTTTAAGAAGAATTCAACCTATTAAGGATATGTCTACTTGTGGTATTATTAAAGGTAATACCAGATATCAGGAAGACTTTGTTAATATTACTCTAGAACCTTTTAAATATCAAAAAGGAAATAAGGGAAATATTAAATTAAAAATAGAAGAAACTAGACCCAGAGATAAATATATAAAGATTAGAGTTAAATATAAAGGAGATAAGAGAGTTATTATTACCGCATTACAAACAATGTTTGAAATAAGCTTTTGTTAAATAAACTAAAATGAAAAAGTTTTATGATGGGGGAATAGTTACATCAACAGGACCTTTGATAGGATCTGTTAGTGCTAGCAGCCCTCTTACATTAAATAAAATGGCATTGCAAAATGCTTCTTTATCTAAAACAGGACCTGGATTATGGGATAGTATTAAAGCTAATTTTGCTCCTACTTCAACTATAAGTGCTCTAAGTAAATTGGTTATTCCTACCTTAACTACAAGTGCTTTAAGTGGGTTAGGTACTTCTGCTAATATAGGATCTGTTTTAGATATAGGAGCCAATTTAATTGGAAAGGATTATTCCGGTAAGAAGGGAAATATAACTAAAGGACTTGATGCTGGATATGATGTTATTAGTAATACTGTAGGAACTGCAATTCCAGGTGTAGGAATAGCAATGAAGGCAGGTAAATTAGTAGGAAATGGATTAGAAAAATTAGGAATTGGAACAGATAAAATGACTACAGCTGATGCTATTTTAGGAAGTAGCTTTTTTAATCTTGGTGCTGTAGGATTAATAAATAACGCATTTGGAAAAAAATCTAGAAAATTTACTGTAGATCAAAATATTGCTAATAACTCTTCTTATACAGGAACTGGTAAATTCATTACAGATGCTGGAGGTCTATCTGGAAAAAAATATGGATTATTTTCTAATAAAGCCAGGAAAAAAGCTAATAAAAAAATGGATAAAGCTCAAGGATATCAAAATACTATAGATGATATCTTAACAGATGCATCAGATAGATCCGCAAGATCAATAAGTTCTTCTGATATGTTTACTAATAGATTGCAATTAGAACAATCTGGAGGATTAAATAATATTAGATTTGGAAAGGATGGATTTAAATTCTTAGAATCCTTTAGAATTAAATACACTGAATCCCAGAAAAATATTCTTAAATATAAAGATGGTGGAAAAATAGGAGAGAAGAATATAATTCCAGAGGGTAAATTACATAAAGAACTTCATCATCTAGATACAGAAGATATATCTAGAAAAGGTATTCCTGTTATATTAAAGGAAGGGGATAAGATATCTCAAGTAGCGGAAATAGAACGGGAAGAGTTGATTCTTAGATTAGAAGTCACTGAGAAATTAGAGGAATTATATAAAGAAGATAGTGATGAAGCTGCTATTGAGGCAGGAAAGTTACTAGTTAAGGAGATATTACATAATACTATCGATAAGGGTAAAGTAATTAAAGAAACTGAGTAATGTAGGTATATTTAAATAGAATTGAAATATATTCTATTTAAATATAGCCTTTTATATATAATGCTATGTTAAATTTAAATAAAGTAAATTCTTATCTAATACAGAAGTATCAAAGTGGAGGAAAAAGCAATGTAAAGCAAACTCAAGCAGAAAGAGTATACAACTTCCTTAATCCTGCTGATGGTTATTGGAGTGCTCCTTATTATATACGCCTTCCATATTTAAATTATACTAACACTCCAGTTCCAGTACGGGATGAAAAAGAATTGGCCACTCCTATTGAAGAAGCTTTCTTTAAGCATTATTTAAACTTAGGAAAGGATTCGAGATTAATAAAATCTTCTAAAGCTAGGATAAATGCTGACAAAGATAAAAATCCTAAAAATGCTGAATATGTAGGAATCCCGCAACCAGTAGCCCGTAGAGTACAATCTATGGTAGATACCTTAAATGTAGGTAAAATTCTACGTAATTATGATAAATATATAGAAAAATTTCCAGAATTACCTAGTAAATCTAGATTAGAAAAAATATATAGAACTGGAAAAGAGGTACTAGAATCTGGAGAGCCGAAAGTAGTTAATGAAGGATTAACTGTTAAATATATAGAACGTCCGGATAAGAATCAGCATTTTGCAACAGGATTAGATCTTTTCGGGAATTTTACCATTCAATGGGATAAGGATAATAATACTATCAAAGTAAATGATACATATGACTTCCCTTCAATAGTTACAGGGAAATATACTATTCCTAAGAGAGAGAAGGCTTTAGAAATAAGAGAAGATATTAAATTTAATCCTAAAATAGGTTCTTATTTATTAAGAGATAATATGAAGAATTATTATATTGATAATGAAGATCCTTATTTTAAATAATATATAATTATGTCAGAATTAAAGAAATCCGTAGTAAAAGTTAAAGTACATAATAAAGAATACCTCTGTGATACTGCTATAGATGACTGGGAAAGAGAACATGGATTTATGCATATAGAAAGTCTATCAGAAAATCAAGGACTTCTATTTATATATCCAGAAGTACAAGAAGAAGTAAATTATTGGATGAAAGATACTCCTTTATATTTAGATATAATCTTCATCTCTCCAGAATTTAAAGTAATATCTAATAAAGAAGGGAAGCCTAATGATACAAGTATTATATCTGAAAAGAATGTATTATTCGTATTAGAGGTATCTAATAATTCCGGAATTCGATCTGGAGAAAGTGTAGAGTTTGAGGGATTAGATGAAGTACTTGAAGAAAGATTAGATTATTTAGAAGATTTGGAGGATGAATCTCCTAAAGATAAAATAGAAAATGATATTGATGATTTAGAGGATTTACTAGAGATACTTTCTACTAACGGTAAAGTACAATATAAAATAAAAGGTGGAGAGAGAATATTTTCTAGGAAGAATACTAGAGTCTTAATTCGCCAAGCTAAAAAAGCAGAGAAATTAAAAACCGATTCTGCATATAAGAGATTAGGTAAGTCTGTATTTAAATACATGAAAATTCAAGATAATAATGATCCGGAATATGTAAATACTGAAAAACATGGGTGATTATACTAAAGAACAATTACATAAATTATATAGAGATTTAGTTATTAATAGATCTACCAGACCTATGACAACTAAAGAACTTAGAGATAATACTAGTTATATAAATGAAGATTGGGAAGAAGCTTTTGATAATAGACAACTTACACCCGAACAAGAAGATAAGGCAATAGCAATCAGATATAATTATCCAAGAGACACTAAGACAGCTGCTTTCGATGCATTAAATACTCTATTCGGAGATCTCCAACATGCTCTCTATACTAAAAATGTCAGAATTAGGGAAATTAAAGATAAATCAGATGTTATTAGAATAACTAAGGATGAAAATGGAAATGATGTTAATCTTCCTCCTATATATAAACAACCTTTAATAGATATAATCAAGGCCTCTAAAAAAGTTAAAGGAATGACACCTGAGAAAGCAATAGCATTATCCTACAATGAATCTACTTTAGGAGTTAATCCTTCTAGACATGGATATTTAGGAAGAAAAGATGCTACAAAAAAGGATGTTACTGATGCTATGAATTATAATATTGCAATATATAAAGAAAATGCTACATATACTCCAAATCAACTTGTTGGATTGGATCATCCAGATAGAAAAGGAAAGCTTGATTATATAAAAATATTAACCAAATTTATGCCAGAACCAAAACCTGGAGAAAAAAGAATTGATTATATAACAAAAGATAGAGCTCTATTTGGCGGAGAACAATACCATCTAACTCCAGAAGGGGAAGAATATTTTGTTAATTATTTAAAGAAAAGGTTTAGAGATAATAAAATTCCGGATGCCATTATTAATAGTTTAAATAAAGCTAAAGAATCTGTTGAGAAATTTGAACCTTTTGAAAATGCTTTAGAATATTTTCAGGAAAATCCAAAAATGTATAATAGTGATTCATATAGTAAATATGATAACGGATCTGATCTTACTAAATATTCGGAAGCTATACAAAAAGGACTTAGAGTAATTGAAAATAATCCTGAATTAAAAGCTTTAATAGAAAAATATAAATAAATAGATATTTTTATTTATTATATTTTAATCTAGATACTAATATATTATATATTCGTATTTAAATATATCATAAGCGATAAAACGAACAAAGTTTTTATTTAAACACGAAGTGTTTTAATAAAAACATTAAATCTAGTTCAATTGCGAAGCGATTATATATATAGTATAGTATAAAATTTGGTCAATAGTTGAAAGTACAACTAATGAAAAGTGAACTTTAAGTCCAAATTTTATATGAGAGGTGTTAAAAATTTGAATTTTTCTGTACAAAAATTGAATATGAAATTTTTCTAATTTTATTTGTATATATTATTATAATTTATTATATTCGTGACTGTTTAAATAATTTAACAGTCAAAAATATAAATATGAATAATAAAAAAGAAAAATTAAATACATTACCTCAACACGTACAAGTTCCTCATGGATTATGTAAAGGACAAATAGATTATCAAATACTTGGCCTATATGCTTATTTAAGAAGATATATGAATAAAGATACATACTCTACTTTTGTGTCTTTAAGAACTCTTCAAGGAGAAACTAATTTAAGTATACCAACAATTCAGAAGTATTTAAGTATATTAGAGGAAGAGAATCATATTAAAATAATAAAAGGAGAAAAAAAGTGTAATACTTATGTATTTAATAAAAACAGTTCTTTATATAATAAAGGATTTGAAATGTATACATTTGAATTTATGAAAAGTAAAGAAATTCCTTTTAAAGAAAAATGCGCTTTAATAGCTTTTCAGGAACGAATGATGAATAAAAATAGTGGAAGAGGAACTATTTCGTCTACTCCTTTAGAAATGTCAAATATATTAAATACTAGTTTTTCAACATATAAAAGAATTGAAAAGAATTTAATAAATAATAATTGGATAACTATAATGAAATCAAACGCTAAGGATTCAGAAACTGGATGTGTGAAGAATGTTTATACCTTCGACTTAGAAGCAATTGGTCAAGCGGTATTATTTAACCAAAAGAAAATAGAGGAACATGATGAAATGTTACATAAGATGCAGGAAGAAATTGAGAGACTTAATCACGAAGTAAGATTACTACATAAAGAATTAGGAGATAAGAATAAAGAAAGTGTTAAATCTACAACAATAAAAATGATTTAAAATCAAATGTTAAATAAATCTCATATTCTCATATCAACGATCTTAAGAAACGAGGGGGGTTATTGGATGGATCCGGATAATTTAGACTCCGGGGGTGAAACATACTGCGGAATATCCAGAGTTAATTTCCCTAAATGGGAAGGATGGAAGATTATTGATAAATTTAAACCGTTAAAAAGAGGACAGATTATAACAACAGTTAAAGAATTAGAAGATTTAGTAGAACAATTCTATAAAGATAATTTTTATGATAAATGTAAAATAGATGATATAAGCAACATTTATATCTCATCCCATCTATTAGACCATTCTGTTAATGCTGGTGTTTCTAATGGTGTTAAATGCCTTCAAAAAGCTATTTCAAATTTAGGACAATCCTTAGATATAGATGGGAAAATTGGACCAACTACAATTAGATTAGCGAATTTATGCAATTCTAAAAATCTGCTTCAAGAATTTATTTCCCAAAGAAAAGAATATTATCAATCAATAGTAGATAGAAAACCTTCTCAAAGTAAATTTTTAAAAGGATGGTTAAATAGGATAGATGAGGTAAATACATATATATCTAACAAATTTAAATCCTAAACATTATGGCTTGTAAATCTAAAAGCAAATCTAAAGGTAAAGGTTCAAAAGGTGGTAAATAATTCAGAATTATTAAATACTACCAAACAATAGGATTTTTATATACAAAATCCTAACTTTGTACAAGTTTAACGTTAAATATTAAAGAAATGAAAGTAAACGAAAAATTTAAAGTAAAAATCTTACAAGAGGGCGGAACTATGCCCACGGAATCTGCTACTCAGGCTCAACCTAGTCCAGAACAAATCTTTCAGCAAATTCTTCAATTAGCTGCTCAGGCAACTCAAAATCAGGATTGTCAAGCTGCATTGGCGGTATGTTCAGCGTTAGTCGAAATGACTCAGGGACAAGCTGCTCAAGCAGAAGCTCCTACTGAACCTGTTTTAGCGAGAAAAGGTACTAAATTAGTAGTAAAGAAAAGACAATAAATTATCTTAGATGGGGTATTATTTAAATATAATACTCCATTTTTTACTTTAATCATTAACTATGGCACAAGTTCCTAAATTTGAAACTGGAGGTAAATCTCCTTCAAATATAGAAGAATATAATAAAAGAAAGCAAGAATTACAAGACCTTTATAATAAAAAAGAGCAAGAAACAAAGACAATTACTATTAACGGTAAAAAATACGATATAAAAGAAGCTAAAGAAAAACTCCAGAATTGGGTTAGTTCTGATGACTCCCGAAGTTTAAAAAACTCTTATAGAAGAAGAGGATCTGGAGTAGATGCTTCTTATAATAGATTTTTAGACGCTCTAAGTAAAGGTGATATACAAGAGATTAATAGTACTCCAAGTGGATTTGATATTAAATATAACAACTCAGAAGGATTTAATTTAGGTGATAAATATAGTAGTGATTATTTAGCTAAAGCTATAGATAATAACTTTTTAAATCTTACTGAATACTCTAATACTTTACAAGAACCTAATAAAATAGATGTATCATGGAATCCTAGAGAATTAATTAATTCCGTATGGGGAGGAAAGATTAATCAGGAAGTATATAATAGGAAAAATACTTCTGAAAGGATTGATGATGTAATTAGGGCTTTAGAAAATAATAGAGGAAGATTTTATGAGTATTTATCATCAGAAGATAAAACTCCATTTAAGGGATATGAGAATCTTCCTTTTAAATCTATACAGGAGTACGATCAATTTATAGAAGATTTATCTCAAGGTAGAAATGGGGATCCTAATTCAGAATTTGATTGGGAAGAACAGAAGAATAATCAGCGTTTTGGTGATTATATATGGAAATATATTTTTGGAGATTCAAATCAACAAAATTCTTCTACTCAAGGATCTACTAAATCCGAAGAACAGATTAAGAAAGAAGAAGATGAAATAAGGAAAACAAATAATCTACCAGAAGGTGCTCCTCTAAGTTATAATTTTAACGGAAAAAATATAGTAGTCACTAAAGAAGGGTTAAGAGAAATAGATTCTTCTGGGAATCTTGTGGGATTAAGAGGTTATTTTCCGTTTGAATCTAACCCAGCTACATATATGTTAAAATCTGGATGGTATGATACTGATTATATACCTTATGAAAAGATTAAGGATTATGTAGGAAGTAATGTTAAATATTTAAATGATATATATAATCCAGAAGTATATAGTTGGAGAAAAAATGCTGAGAATATTAAATATAAGAAAGATTGGGATAAAGAACAAAGTTATAATGCTTACTATAAATTAGCTAAGTTATTAAATCTTCCGGAAGGAGAAGAATATGGGATTGATTATTTTAATCCTTATATAGGAGATAATCAAGCGGTTGAAGATTATGAATTTATCGGAATAAATAATCCTCAGAATGTTGAGAGTTATCTAAGTAGTGGTAGACCATATAAATCGACGGGGATTTATGCTATTAATAAAAAGACTGGAGATATAATTCCTGGGGAATTTAAATATAATCAAGGTTATTTACAATTTAGTCCGACATCAAATTATCCAGGAATTTCTTCTATTAATTTAAATAAGCTTAATGTAAATCCAGTTGAAGGGAGAGATTTAACCTTGGGAAGTAAGTTTTTGGCTGATTTATATTCTAAATATGGCTTATATGATAACGAGATTAAACCATTTTTAGGATTAAAATATGCTCCAATGAGTAACTATGCAGGTACCGGATATATACCAAGTGGAGTAGGAATGTATCAAGAAGGTGGAATATTAAGAAATTCAATTTCCTCAGATCTACAAGATAAACAATCTGCTTCCATGTCAGATGTATTCTCTGGAGAATCATTAAGTGCAGCAGATAAAGCAGATTTAACAGCATTAGCATTAGATGTAGCTGGCTTAGCTTCTACCGCTGCGTTTGGTGTAGGAAATGCTGTAGGAGCTGCAACAGGATTAGGATCTACAATTTCTACTGCTATTGCTGATTATAAACGTGATGATGATTGGTCATGGAGTGATACTGGGAACTTAATACTAAATCTAGGGATGGATGCAGCAACATTAATTCCCGGATTAGGAACAATGGCTAAAGGAGCTAAAGTAACTAAAGCAATAAAAACAGCAGCTCCAATACTACGTAAAGCATTTACTGCATTAGGATTAGGAACTTCTCTTACTGCTTTAGGTAAAGTAATGTCAGGAGAAGAATTAACTATAAATGACTGGAGATTGTTAGCTAATGGATTAAATGCTGTAACGGGTATCGGTAGAAATGTTGCTGGGAAGAAGTTATATACTCAAAAAGCTGGTGCAGGAGAATTATCTAAACCTCTAGAAGTTAATGTTAACGGTAAAACTAAAGAAATTTCATTTAAAAATAATGAGGTAGAGGGATTTAATAAGATGTCGACAGAGGATAAATTAACTACTGTTAAGACTAAATTAAAATCTCAATATACGGATTTAACTGACGAGGATTTAAGTAATATAAAAATACCTAAAGGTAAATGGTATAATCCTTTCACACGCGGAGTTGGAAAAGTAAAAGAAACTAAAGTAGCTGGGAGAGAATTAACACCAGAAACTTTAGATAAGATTAAGAATAATAAACTCTCATCCTTCCAGAAAGGATTAGTAGCAGAGCAGGCTTATTATAGACGTGGCAATATCCAGAAACAATTAGAGGATAATAATATTTATCTCGGACAAACTTTAGGTGCTCCTACTGTAGTATATCACGGAAAATTAACTGAAAAAGCTCCTGGAAAAATTAATTTAAGAGCTCCCAGATCTGAAATACTTGAGCAAAAAGAGCAATTAATACATAATGTTGTAAATCCAACAAAAGGACCTACAGATGCGGAATTAAATAGTTCTCTACTAGAACAAATGCAATTTACACCTTTTGGAACAACACGTCCTTTAACAGAACCTTCTGGGAAAGCTAGTAGAATGACTAAATCCGATGTTAGAAAAACTCAAGCTAAGCTATGGAGAGAAAGCGAAGAAGGAAAAGCTACACTAGCTAAAAATAAACAGAAACTAGAAAATGAGAAAAGACGTAAACAATTAGCGTATTTAAAAGGTCAGGAAACAAAAAGACGTAACGAATTAGGATATAAAGAAGAAAATAAAAATTTATCTAGAATAGTTACAACTCCGAACGAAAGTGTTAGTAATCAAAACGATGAAAGAATATTAAATCTCTTAATTAAAGCGGAAGAGGATGCAGTATTAAGAAAACGTATAAACGCTCAAGAATATCAAGCCGCATCTAAACATTCCTCTAAAAAGAAAACAGTAAGTAAGAAGAAAAGTAAAGATGTAGGAGATAGATTACCTAAAAAACATAAGGATGGAGGTACTTTAGACTACTTCTTTATTCGAAATAAACTTCTTAAAGAAAGAGATAAATATGAATTAGGCTCTAAAGAATGGATTGAAGCAAATAAAAATGTTAAGGAATTTAAAAATGGAGGAGTTATTAAATATCAAGATGGGGGAGTTACACCTACTAACATATTAGAAGAAGTTGTTGTAACTAGAAAGTCGCCTTCTAGAATAAGAAGAATTGATTCCGAAGTTTTAAATAATAATACTTTTGATTTTAATTTAAAACCAATGAATAAACCTTCTTTAAATACTCCCATCACTAAATCTTCAACTGGTTCTAATATTGAATCTCAAAATTATCTTCCAACTAAATCGTCATTAGGAAGTATTCCTCTAACTACTATATCTTCCTTAGCTTCTGCTATACAAAAAACAGCAGCTAATAATAAGATATATAAAACATTAAAAAAAGATCTAAGACCTTCTTTAATAAATCTCCCTACGGATTTAAATTATTCCATTCAAGGAAATGAAGGAGTTAGACAAGCTTATTATAAACAAGCAGCAAATTTAGAAGGATTAACTAGAACACCTCTAACCTCAGATGCCGATAGACAATTAGCATATAATTTAGAAGTAGCTAAAAATGCAGCAGAAGCAAGATTGCAAGGAGATTTAGCAAATGAACAAGCTATACAACAGTCTAGAGAAAAAGCATTTCAAGTTAATGCTAATAATTTAATAAGAAGAGAGGAAGCTGCAAATAGAAATCGTTTAGCTACTACAGAATATTTAAATACTTTAGCAAATTTAAAAGCTCAGAAGATAGGACAAAATGCTAATATCTGGGATACATTCTTACATGATGTAACAGAACAAACTAAGCAGTATATAAATACAAATAATGCTAGAAAAGTAAATGAACAACTTTTAGATTCTCAATATAAAAATGCTAGATTATCTACAGAGGATTCTATTACTGCATCAGATTTACAGAGAAGATTAGATGCGTTATATCAAAAAGAAGAATACAAGAAAGATCCTACTAAATTATTCTTAGATCCAGAATATAAAAATATTATTAATGCTCAAAAAGAGTTACAACTTAAAGGATTAAAGAGGAGTATAGATTTACAAAAATTAGGATTATCTGGACAATATCCTAAAGTATTTAGATTCGGAGGAATAATTAAGAAATAATATGAAGTTAAATATTAAAAAATTTCAAGAAGGAGGACAACTGGCCCCGTGGGTTGGGTATTCTCCTTTCTTTCAACCTATTGGAAGAGAAGAAGGGACATCAGCCGTAGCTAATTCTTCTGCTAAATCTGGTGATACTAAGATTGATAATTCTCAGAAACAGTTGAAAGATATTATAGGTCAAATGGTTGGTAAAGGATTAACTAATGAAGTTAATTATTTCGCGGAACAAGTTGGTAATATCTTTGCTGATACAGATCTTTTAGGACAACCTATTAGCGTTAGACAATATACAGGATTAGTATCTAGATTAAACGAGATTCAGAATAATAAACAGATATTTGATCAAGCAAAAGAACATGCACTATCTAAAGGAACACTTTCAGAAGCAGCAATAGATTATTCTGGAAATTTATTCGCACAAAACTCTAATGGAGAACTTGTTATGATTACTCCAGATCAATACTCAGAAAGTAGAGAAGAGTATAGAGTATTAACTAATAATGATCTCTTAACTCTAAGGAATAATAGTAAAGCTTATATATTTGATAATAGCCTATCTCAAACGGTTGCTGGAAGTTTAAATATAAACGATATAAGTAAACGAATAGAAGAGATTGTTAAATCTATAGGAGTAGAAAAACAATCTTCTGATTATTACTTTGATAAAGCTAGAGCTAATCAATTAGAAAAAGGATTACAAGCTATTGTAAGTGAGAAGTTGAATGTTGCTCCTGATGGAACTTTTAAATTAACTGAGGAAGTTGCTACACAAAGAAAAAATGCTAATCTTGCTTTAAATTACATATGGAATAATTTAGATCAACAATCTAGAAATACTTTAATCGCAAGAGCTGCTATTAATAATACTGGAGATCCTAGGGAAAATGCTATAGAAAGTATTAAAAATATCCTCATCTTCGGAACTGATCACTCTTATTCCCAATCATTAAAAGATGAGAATATAGAAGGTAAATCAGGAAATGGTTCTGGAGGTAAAGGAGGATTAACTGATATTAACCCTCTAATGAGTTATGTATCAGATCCTAAAAATCAGAAATATGTAGTAAATGTAGGAGATAAATATTCTTTTGATGCTAAAGCTAGTATTAGACCATTAATAGGAGCTAAAGGAGAAGTATTAAATGAGAGTTATTTATCCGATATAATTACTAACGGAGGGTTAGGTTCTTTAGTAGATATTTCAGGAGCTTCTGTTGGAACTGGAGTTACTTTAAATCCTAATGATTTAAGTAAGATATTATATGAAGGAGATAGAGTAGCGATGACATGGTTACCATATATAACAGATCCTAAAACAGGTTCTAAAGTAGTAGATTTAAAAGCATTGAAGCGTTTAGAAGATGCTGATAGAGAAATTTCTGCTATAGGTCCTACAGTTACAGAAGATCAGAAATTAAATATATACAGAGCACATAATGTAAATCATTTAATACTTAGAGGCGGAGAACCGGCACAAAGTCAATTATCTTATATGCATCAATTTATGGTTATCCCATCTCTAATTCCAGAAGAAGTGGCAAAGGAAACTCAATTAAATAGTATTACTAAGAGATTAAATAATGATTTAGAGGATAAGGCTAGAGATATGTATGCTAGAGTTAGATCTAATCTAGAAAATAAAATGTTGAGAGCTAATGGTTACATACCTCCAGAACATTGGTATAGACCTGATGATGATATATATAAATCCTCTATATTCTTACCTGTACAAGATGAGTTAATGTCAATCTTATTTACTGGAAAAACTGCCCCTCAAACAGCTAAATCTAATTTAGATTATGAAAATGTAATAAGAAATACTAATCAAATTACACAACAAACTGGAGGATTAAATCCAGCTGCATTTAAATAATATGGATAATTTAGAAAAAAAGGATTGGTTTGGGTTATATTACTCAAACCAAGATAAAACTTATATAGACTTCTTACAAAATGGGGTTACTCCTAATGATATAGAATTGAAGTCAAAGGATGAATATAAACAAAACGAAAAGATCGTTCAGGCATTTACTGCACCCGATGGGAAATTTGATGATAACGCATTTAATACATTTTATAATAAAGCATTATCTTCATATAATACATTATCTATAGGACAGTTTACAGAAGAGGATCTTCCAAAAGTGCAGTATGATATAATGTCTCCTTTTAAATCTCAACTTTCTCCTGTACAAGATATTTCTTTAGATATAATAAAAACTAAAAATCCTTTTATTCAAAGCACCGGATTAAATACTATACTAGGGACAGAAATGACTAGTATGTCTACTAGAGAAATGGCTCAACAAAATAAAATTTTCGATACTGAGAATAATAGGTGGATGGATATTACTCCAGAGGATTTAGGATTTTGGGGAACAGTAACTAAAACTCCGATAGTTTTAGCTCAATATGATAGAGATATACAAGAAACTGATCCAGAAACAGGAAGATTAATACAACATAAAAAAGGAGAAATAAAATTAGATGAAAGTGGAATGCCTTATTACGAAACTCTTGGTAATAGAGAAGTTCATGGTAAACAAGTATTAAGTGCGTTTGATGTAATTACTAGAGAAAATTCTACATGGAATAAATTTGATTTTTTTGATAATGATGGAGAAGAATCTAGTATCGGATCTACTATAGCACAAACTATAGCTAGTATCGCTCCTTTATTTATCCCATATGTAGGTCAAGCTTATGCTGGAGCTTTAGTACTTCGAGAAGGTACCAAACTAGGTATTACTCTATATAAAATGATGGATGGGTTTATTAATAATAATCCTAATCCTAATTATGGGATATTAAATACTATAGAAGCCAAAGCCAATCAATTTAATACTAGTGTATCTGATAAATCCCAAGAAAAAATATTAACCTTTGAGAATTTTGGGAGATTAATCTCAGACGTTGGTAGTCAATTATTCCAACAAAGATTATTAGCTCAAATTCCAAACTGGCTTGGTATTGGAAATTCTGAAAGGGCTGCTTTAAAAGCTATAAAAGCTAAATATGGAGATGATATAATACAAGCTATTTCTGATGGTAGTATAATTCAAAATAGAGGATTATATAATACAATTACCCGTAACGATCCTGCTGTTATAAATGCAATAAATAAAGCTAATATAAGAAATAATTTCTTAGGTAGATTTATGGCTAATTTCTATATGTCTGGAACTTCTACAATGGATGTATATAACGATGCTTTAGATGCCGGATATGATAGAAGAACAGCTGCCTTAACTGCTGGCTTAGCTATGGGTGCTACTACTTGGATGATACAATCTACAGAAATAGGACAGAAAGCTTTAGAGGGATTAGGATTTGATAGTGAAAGAGCTGCTATAAGAAATGCTGGAAAAAAGTTTATCGAAGAAAATAGAGAATTATTACATTATACTGCAAATAATACAAAAGATAAAGCTGCATTTAATTCTGTATTAAAGAAAGCTATAAATACATTTAAAAAAGTAAAGGAACCTATAAATAATATTATCTCAGGTTCTGGAATAGCTAGTAATGCTGTAGCTGAGGGAATTGAGGAAATGTCAGAAGAAGCTATTATGGATATGTCTAAAGCTATTACAGATGTATTCACAGGAATTTCTGGTACACAAAAAGATGCTTCTTTTGATTTCTTATCCTCTAATCCATTGGAAAGATATCTAATGGCTGGATTTGGAGGTGCTATTGGTGGGGCTATATTTAAAGCTGCTAATAATTTATCTGATATAAATAAAAGAGTTCCGGAACAAGCTACTGATAATATCTTTTACATATTACGAAATGGAGGTAAATCTAAATTAATTTCAGAATTAGAGAGATTAAGACAACAAGGTGTAGCTCCAAAAAATCTTTCTGCTACTAATAGAACAATAGAAGGAGAGAATATAAATTACTCTCCTGTAGAATCTGGAGATATTTCCCAAAATGATGCTGTAATAGACCTATCATTACAGTTAATAAATCAGTGGGATGCTATTATTAATGAAGAAAATCTACGCCTTAGTGATGAAGAATTAATATCTTTATCAGCATTAAGGGATAAGAGAGTAGAAGATCTTATTAAATTTGATGGAAGATTAGATATTATTAGAGATTATAATCAATTAGGAAAAGAAATAGGAAATCTACTCCTAGAAAAGAAAGATATAGAGAATCGATTAAATGCTCCTAATAAAGAAATTCCGAATAAAACAGAGTTGGAGAGTAGATTAAATATAATAAATGAAGAACTTCAACAAAAAAGAACAGAGAAGGATATACTATTACGAGGAGGAAAATCCGAAGAGTATTTAAAAAGAGCTTTATTTAATATAAGCGAAATATCTAATAAAATTTATTCTTCTGATATATATACATATACAGAAAATATTCTTGGTAAACCGTACGGATCTTTATCAGAATCCGAAAGAGAGGAAATTAAATCTAGATATAAAGCTTATAGAGAAGATAATAATGAGAAATTAGATAAAGCGTATAAAATATTTACGTCATTATCACAGAAATATGGTGATAATATTATAAATATAGTATCTAAGTTACCGTTATTAAATAAAATAAAAGGATATCTATCAGGAATAGATGAAGAGGCCTTACTTAATCTTGATGAAGATGCAAAACGTAATTTTGATTTAGCAAGAAAATTAGGACTTGAATTAGGGGTTCCTGTAGAAAGAGGGATTGATTATATATTTGAATATAGAAATACGGATTTATCTGATATAAATACTCAGAATATAATTAAAAACTTCTTTAATTCAATAAATCAGGATGGATCTGGAATTGATGTAGGTAGTATTTTCTCTACATATAAGAATTCTGGAGAATTTATATCTAATATATTTGATACAATATTTAATATAGATCAGAAAATAGATACCTTATCTAATTCTATTAACAATAAATTAAACTCAGATCCTACTTTAGATAAAAATTTCGTAATAAGAGAATCTATAGAAGAATTTTTAAATAAGAACATTTCTAATTCTATAGTTAAATCTTATATACAAAATAATTTAAATCTTCCTAATTTAAACTCTCCAGAAGAAGTAATATCTAATATTAGAAAGATTCTTATTAATTTATCTGGATTATTACAGTTTAATCTAATTCCCCAACTTAGGACTAGATCAATGATGAATTTAATTGAAAGTGCTAGAAATGAGGGAATAGAATTAACTAAGGATTTATATTCTTATATAAAGACATATCTAAAATCAGATAATAAGGTAGAATTAGATTACTCTTCTTATGTATCTAATCTTTTATCTTATGTAGATGAGAGTCTTGGGGAATTAGTTAATTATGATTTACAAAATATAAAATCCCAATCTCCGGATTTTCAAGCTGCTTTAAAAGAAGGATTTGAAGAAATTGGAGTTAATAATTTAGAAGAGGTAATACAAATATCAGAAGAGTTAAAAAATGTAAAAGATTGGTTTGAAGTAGCAAGCCTATTAAAAAATTCTAATTTAAATGATGTAGAGAAAAGGATCATTATAGAAAGTATAAATGATTCAAATAAATCTAAAACAAAATCATCTTTATCAGAAATAAATATTTTATCAGAAGCTTCAATAGATCCTTCTCAGTTAGTAGAGAATCCTTTAAATACTTTATTATCTGAGATATATTTAAATGTAGATGAATCTGCTGGAAATATTAATATCTTTGAATTATTATCAAATGAAAGTGATTTATTAAAATCTACTAATACACTTTCTGATTATGTTTTGCAAGGAAAGGTTAAATTAGAACAACTTGATACTGCAATAAATGTGATTAACGCATTGCAATCAGTAGTATCTTCGATGCAATCTTCTACTATTGAAAATGGAGGATATGGATTTAATTCTACTTTAAATTATGTAAGAGAAAAATTAGGAGTATCAGAAAAGCTTCCAGAAATAGAATCTAATTCCGCATTTGAAGTTATACAAGAATTAGAGAGGATAAAGAATAAATTGGGATTCTATAAAAAATTATCTGAACAAAATAAAGGTAATAAACTTAAAGAGCATAAGCTTACAGCTATAAAAACTAGACAAGCTCTCATAAAGAATTATCAGGATAAATTATTTAGAAATAAAGCTCCCGAATTATTTGAAGGAGTGGATGATATATTATCTAATTATAATTTAGATAGTTTAAATAATTCGGATTTAACTGATGAAGAATATATTTCATTGGAGAAACTTATTTTAGAAGTAGAAGATAGAATTTATGATAATGCTACTAAATTATCTAAGAATAATACAGTATCTAAAGAACATTTAATATCTAAATTATTTCAGAATTATGATTATTCTAAATTAATGAAAGAAGCTTATAATAATCCAGCTTCTTTAAATTCTGAAATAACTGAGATGTCTCCCTCCGATTTATTTATCTATTATCATACTATATTAACCACAAAAGCATCTACATTTAATAATGCATTAAGAGATATAGTGAATGAATCCTTGGGATCAGATAAACAACTTATAATTCCTATATTTTCTCAAGAATATGCTGCAAGGATTGCGTTAGCTTGTATTATAGATATAAACTTCATGAACAACTCTACCGAGTTAACTAAGGAGTTTGAGAATAGTATTACAAATCCAGCACTTAGAGATAAATATAAGAATTATATATCTAGACTACAAAATACAGTATTTATAAATGGAGCACCAGGAGTAGGTAAGACTACTGGTGTTGATTCTTTAGTATTTAAATTAGCTAATAAATTATTAGGAGAACAAGGTGCTGTTATATCTGGACCTAAGATGCAACAAACAGTTAATCTATTAAATTCGATTACTGGAAAATCTTATTCTGAAACGGAAGGATTGAACACTATAAATGATACTATTAAGAATAAAAAACTAACAGCAATTACCGCTGATATGTTATTAAATTCTATTTTAGTATCTCCAGAAATAATAGAAAAGGCCAAGAAACAGTTTAATGATCCTCAATCTAAAACTATTCCGGAGAATGAGAGGGTTATAGATATACTAGAAACTCAAGACAAGGAATTAGTTGTTAGAATAAATCCTAAATATCTAACTCCTTCTAATTTTAAATCTGGGATATTTCAAGATCAAAGATTGATATTTATCGATGAAGTTACACAATTATCTAAATTTGAATTAGAATTATTATCTTCATGGGCTCAACAAAATGATAAGATATTAATTACTTCCGGTGATTTATTACAATCTGGTTATGCTGGAAGTGATGGAGCGTATTTAGGGATAGATGTAGATACTAATTTAATATACACACCTACTTTAGCTACATCTTTAAGAATTACTAATATCCATAAAAAAGATAACTTAGATTCTTTAAGAGTATTAACTGATAGAGTTAGAAATGTAGATAATTACTATACTACAGGAGAATTTAATTTAGAAGAGGGAATAAAAATAGCGTTATCTAACTATGAGAACGTACCTAGTCTAAAATATTATGAAGACGACGTAAAACTCTCTGGAGATAAAATTGTTGGATCTATTTCTACTTTTGATTTAGATAAATTAGTTCATGACTCAGAAGAGCCGATAGGATTTATATATGATGATGTAAATTCTGATACATATAAGCTAATAGATACTTATATAAAAAAGAATCCTGGAAAAATAAGGAAATTTAAACTTGAAGAAGTACAAGGTTCAGAAGCTAAATACTTTATAGTAGATAAGAAATTTAATTTCGGATCTCATGGAGAATTTGTAGAAAAAGCTACTAGAGATTTATATACTGCTATAACTAGATCTAAAGAAGGTACTATTATTATAAATAATGGGTTAACTACTAAACTTACTAAAGGATCTGAAAGAATTAGTTATACACAATCCTCTATATTAAATAATGAAGCTGCTAAATCTTTCTCAGAATTAAGATTGAAAGCTCTTAATGCTTCGTTAGAGAGTAAAACTATAGAACCTCAAAAGAAAGAATCTTCTACTACATCAGTCTCAACACCCCAACCTAATGTAGAATTAGGAAAAGTTTTAGATGCTGCATTTAGTGATTCTCCAGAAGCTAATAGAGAAATTCAACAATTAGAAAGAATAGAATCTAAAACAGAGAAACATTCTCCTGATAGTTTTATATGTTATTCTTATAGAACAAGAATTAAACCTAAAGCAGAAATTAATGGTGATATAACTACTTATAGCATTAAAGATTCCGCTATAATGCTAAGATTAGATTCAAATAGTGAACATAGAGCATTCTTTAATGGAGAAATTGATGGCTTAAATCCTACACAATTCGAAAGAGTTGATGAAAAGATATTAGAAGTAAAGAGTATATTATATAATTACACAAAATCCAGAAGAAATAAATTATTTAAAGATTATAATATTGAACAAGATTTATCTAATTTATATAATGACATATCTGGAAATACTGGAACATTAGATTTATCTAACGGGAAGTTTGTATTAAAAGCAACTAAATATTTTAATAAATCTATAGGAAAAGAAGATTCTGTTATTAGAATTATATATGAAATTCCTATATTAAATTCTTCTACAGAAGAGAATACTGTAGAGCTTTATATAGTAGAATTACCAAATATTAATAATGAATCTTTTAGAATTAAAGATTCTGATACTCCAGAACAAAGAGCTTCTAAAGCATGGTTTGTAGAATATCAAAAATTCTATGGACAAATAATGAATAGTTTCATTTTGGATGAAAGTGGAAAATCTAATAAATACTTCCAGCTTAGAGATGATTTCGAATTAGAACGAATTACTAATAGTATTATATATAAAGGATCAGATAAGAAAAAATTTGCACATGTTCCATTTGAATCTAAAGAATCTGAATTTAGAGGAATTTACTTCTCTAAGCCTTATATAGTAACTAATACTAGATACGGTAAATCTAATCGGAATGAGTTATTAATTCAACGTAACGAGAGATTAAATACTCTATATAATGATTATTATGAAACTTTAGAGGAATATAATAAAGCAGATACTACTCAAAAATCTAGATTAGAACCTATATTAAAATCTAAATCTGAGAGATTAAATGCTGAAATAAATAAGAATAATATCAAAGGCAAAGCAGTAGTATTTGCTACACATAGTAAATATATATTTGATGAGGATGATAATATTATCTCAGAAGATCAGTATGGAGATTATTACATAGACCAAATGAATGGAAAATATGATAATGATCTAGATAGAAGAGATAAAATTAGAATGATCATTTTAAATCCGGAAGGACAAACATTCCAATCCTTTATATCTAAATATAGAGAATTTATAAATTCATATAAAAAGAATTCTGGAGTAGCTAAATATAATGGTAAATTTTATAAATCTTACTTTGGAGATTTTATAGGATTTGATACATTGTTATCTATATATAATTATTATAATTATTTAAAAGCTAACGGGAAGCCAGACTCTAAACATATCAAAATCGCTGAGAAATTATTTAATTCTCTATCCTCACTTTCAACTAAAGAAGGAAACGCGGAAAACCCATTTGATCTTCCTAGTGCCAAAGTTAAATTTGGACTACCTCATGTTCTGAGGATAATGGAGAGATTACATATAGAAACTACTCCAGAAGAGATTAAGAAAATGGAGAATTACTCCTCTTCTATTAATGGGAATGATGTACTTAAATTCATAAATAAGATTATAGAATTTAAAATAAATCAAAGACTCCATCCCGAATTATTAGTATCTTCTCCGATTATAAATGAGGAAAATGGGGGAATATTCCAAGACTGGAACAAAGAAGATGGAATTACCGATTTAGATATAATTGATTTTATGGAATTTGCTATGTTAGGAAGAAGAAATTATAAACAACCTGACGGAAGCATTAGTTCTGTAGAAGCTCCTAATTATAATCCTTTATTTAAAAACGGAATCTTCCCATTCCCTGTTTATGAATTAACGGATAAGAAAACTGATTATACTGGAGGGGAATATTTTTATGAAGCAAGAAATCCAGAAGGACAATATTATATAGATAGAGATATTCAAACTCCACAATTTGTATTTCAACCATCTAGGGATTTAGCCTCTCCAAATGATTTCGGAATCGCAAGAGTAGAGAATAATAATAGAGAGGTATCTAATAAAGATGTTGAAAAACAAAAGAGTAAAGAAGTTTATAGAGCAGAATTATATAATAATATAAAAGATAAATTATCAACTTCTAATATAGATTTAAATTATCTACTTGTTAATAATATCTCCTTAGCAACTATAACAGGTTCGATGGATAGAGATGTGGAGAGTAATATAAATTCCACTATAGATGTAGTAAATACTATATTAAAAACTCAGCCTGTAAAAGTAGACGAAATATCAGAAGTAGATTATATAGAATATAAAAATAATGAATTAAAGATATATTCAAGACCTATAGAAAATATAGAACAAAACGATAGTATTTCTGAGGAAAATAATATATCTTTGTCACAGACATTCGGGAAAATGTTTGATGTGGTATCAGATCCTAAAGATTTAGAAATGTTAAAAAATATAACAAAAGTATTATTGACTTATGATAATAATAATTTATTAATAAACTATGTAACTAAATCTGAAATCATCCCCGATACAGTAAATTTAATTTTATCTAATATGAATATACAAACAATACTATCTGATATAAATAAGATAAGAAGTAAATATAATATTTGTTAAATATGGCTTGTAAATTTTTTGATTCAAACACTAGAAGCCCAGAATTTTTAATAAACCTATCTCCCTGGATTAATTTTCAGGGAGATACTATTTCAGATCAACAATTTCAGAATATTAAAAATTCTCTACAAAAAGATTTTATCATTGATTCTGATGAAAATTTAGTAGATGCAATAAAGGAATATATAAGATTATTTTCCTATAATACGGAATTAAATACAATACTTAATAATTCCTTAGATAAAATTTTAACTAAGAATATAGAAAAAACTTTACCTCCGGAAGAATATAAAAATCCAGATCCTCTAGTAACTACATTAGAGAATGAAGTAAAGACTATAGAAGAAGATGAATCTGTGACGGAGGAGGATAGAGATTTAGCTACGAAAGAATATGTAGAACAATTAAATAGAAGTAGAAAAAACGTTACCTATAATGAAGAAATAAAGACTAATAGAGATTTAATTACTAAATTTCAAAATAATAATAGTTTATATAATAGATTTGTTTCTACATTTAAAAGAGAGATATTTAAAAATTCCTTTCTAAATCTAGATTCTGGAAAAATTGTTCAAACTTATTCAGAATTAAATAATAATATTGCAGAATATAAACAAATATTATTTAATCATATAACAAAATTTTTAGGAGAAAAAGATATTATTCCTTTATATAATCAGGATGGATCTTTTAATATTACAGAATTTACTACTATTATATCTAGATTAAATGAATATTATGATCAACATAATCCTACATCAAAATTAAATTCGATTAATAATGTTCTATACACTCCTTTATCTAAATCTAATCAAGATTATCTAAATGCATATAACGCTTTAGTGACTTTAGAGAATTTTGATAATTTAATAGTATTATTAACAGACGGATTAATTTCAATAGATCCATTTAAATTAGGAATTAAATCTACTAATAGAAATGAAATTAAATATCTTCCGTTCACTAAAAATGCATTAAGACAACATTTTAGAGTTAATGAAGATTCCGATATAAATAGAGAGACTACTAGTTTAACTAAAGCTATTATACAAAATATTCCTTTATTAGATTCTGATGGGAAATGGGATGAGATATCTTATATGACAGTTAATGAATTTAACAATGCTATATCTAGAATCGGAGATCCTGTTATTAAATCTTCTAATAAATATAATTCATTAAAATTAGGTAAATTAAATCCTACAGTAGCTTATATAGAATTTTTTAATTCTTTATTTGTTACAGATGGAAAAACTGATCCATCAAAAATAAATAAATTTAAGAAGAATTTAGACTTTAATTTAGATACTAAAAAGGCATTATTGTCTATATATAAATACATCTTTGACTCTACTCCAGAAGCTAAATCTTTATATAATATAATTAAAGATAACCAAGGAGATTTAAGTTTTAACTATTTCTTGGATGTCTTAGCTTATATGAATAAACAGGATGGATCAGAATATATATCATATGAATATAATTCAGAAAGTAAAGAGTATGAAGTAAATACATTCTCAAATCTAACTTATGAATCCTCTTTATTTAGACAGGAAAGAAATTTAACTGAATATGTTGATTCTATAGCTAGAAATGGTGATTATGATAATACTATTTTAAATGTATTACGAAATAAATTTAGAGTTAAGGTCTTAGATGATTCTATTTCTATCACCATTGGATCTAGAACATTATTTATTAATGATCATTTAAATATTGCTAACGAAGATGCTATAACTGGAAAAGATTTAAATAAAGAATTATTAGATAGTATTACAATCCCAAATCCAGAACAAGTTAGTGCGATTATAAATGGTAAAACTTTATCAGAATCTATTATGAATGGATTTAGGTTGTTAGAATTGTTACAATTATCTACAGATCTCCCATTTATAAATAGTTCTGGGCAATTATATTCTATATTAAAATCACAATATAGAACAGAAGCCGAATCTAATCTAAAAGGAGATCTTTTGGGATTATTATATAGAACACTTAAAACAATTGATACTCTAGATTCTATATATAAAGAATATGATTCTAATAAAGTTAATCTTACTCCAGGAGAATTTAAATCTAAAGTAAAAAAATCCTTTCCAGAATTTAAAACAATGAAGGATATTACTTTTAACAAATTCTTTACATCAAGTAAAATTAGACCAAGATTAAAGGTTAATTTAAATTCTAAAGGAGATAGATCAAGTGTATTTAAAGCCACAGTTAGTTCCATAAATTTATTAAATAGAGAAGCTAGTCCAAGTACATATAAAAACTCTGATGGAGATAATGTGCCATCTATAGGATTGATGAATTTAGTTAAAAACATACACGAGTTTATATATACTACTAAAGATTATCAGAATAATGTTAGAAAGCATTCTAATATATCTAATATATTCGAATCTAATATATTCTATAATAATCCAGAATATTTAAAAGGAATTGGATTAAAAACAGAATTTATATCTCCAAATGGAACAACAGTACAAAAGAATAAATTCAATGTTTCTGAGTACGGAGTATCATCTATAATATTAGATTATTTCAAAAATCTAATGAATGATCAAATTAATTATATAGAATTTCTTCCAACTGTATACGCAGATAAATCTAATCAATCTCTTATTAAAATATCTAAGGATATTAAATTTGATGGGAAGAATATTAAATCTGCATCTGCTACTCAGATCGAAGTAGAGAATTTTAATAGTCAACAGATTTATTATACTAATCTATTATCAAATTTATTTAAATCTTATTATAGAATAGGTGAAAGATTAGGTGTTTCTTTATTAGATTCTATACCTAAAATTAAAAATAAGAAAGAAAAAGCTGAGATTATAAATAATAATATCATCGCAATAAATAATCTCTTATCTACTAGATGGAAGGAAGTCTCTCAAATAGCTAGAGAATTAAGTTTAGAAGATCCTAATTTTAAATTTATAGAAGAAGTTCATTATTCTAAAGTGGAAATGTCTAAAGGTAATAGCGTATTTAGATTAAATCCATTTATAGAGAATATGGCTAATATCTATCAAGTATCTACTGTAGACGATTCTTATTACAAGGATTTTATAAATAGATCAAAAGAAATATTTAAAAAAGATTTAAAATCTAAAGGTATTGAAGTAGATACTAAAGTATTTAAATTCTTAAAAGATATTCCTTCTCTAAAAAATTGGATTGGTAGGGATGGAATGATGATATTAGAAAAAGATGGGAAATTGAATCCTATATTAGAAAAATATTTCTTTTTAGATGGGTTCTTATCTAACCAATTCCTTCAAGTAAGTGTAGGAGAACCTTATGCACATCCATCTAAATTAAGAGGCGTGTATTATTTAAATTCCGATGGATCTATAAATCCGGAATATTTTATCCGGGATCATGCTAATAGATTATTAGCTCAATATAAACGTATGGTTGCTATGCAGGCTACTATACACAACTATTATCAAAAAGCATTAGAAGGAACAACTCCAACTATAAATGTAGCAATTATCAAAGATATAGAAGCTCCTGTATTTAATCCTTCTGGGGAGACTGATAATGTAAAGGTATTAGATGGCTCTATGGAATGTAATCCATTTCAGAATGTGTTAGAGAACAATTCAATGTTTAGCTCTAGTGCTGGATATAATAGAAAGAATTTTGGATATAATGTAGATCCTGAATTTGGTAATGGGTTATTAATGAAATGTGCTATATTCTCTATAACTAATTATCGAATGAGAAAATCTCCGGAGAAAGTTAAATTGTTGCAAAAAATGACTGATAGAAAATGGGATGTTCCTATTATTAATTTAATGCAAGATTTTAATGGTAATAAACGTCATCTTAGAGATATTATATCCGAGGATTTATATTATTATAATGCGAATAATGGAGAATATTATAGAATAATTGATTTAGAATCTCTAGGAAATAATACTTATAATATTATAGAACGAAGAGTTAATAATAACGGGGGAGATACTCAGAATAGTAAAAATGTAACAAGAACTGTAGTAATAGATAGTAATTATAAATTATGGAAAGCTCTAGGTGGAGAGTATTCTTATTCATTAGATAATTCTAATCCTTTAGATCCTTATTTAAGTAATTCCGGAGATAAAGGAGAGGCTTCTGTAAATGCTACAGTACAGTTTATGAATAAAACCGGATATTATATAACTAAGAGGGATCTATTAAATATGGTTAATGGCGATTTAGATTTATTAAATACAATTATATCTAAACAAGATCTTCCATTTACATTTAACAATATTCCAGAAGATTCTAGTTATATATTAGACGAACAAAGAAAATTAAGAGTAATACTAGATCAGAATTATATATATCAACCTCTTAAATACTCTGATATACATTACCTAGCAAATGGAACATCAATAAAAGTTGGAGCGTTTAATACAAATCCAGCCAATGCTAGATACGATGATACTCCTTTATCCTATGGTAGAGTTGGTACACAATTCATGGGTATTCAAATGGATGCAGATCACCATGCTGATTTATCTACTGTTACTGAATCTACTCAGATTATTAGTACTTTAGCAGCTAATGGATATACATCAGATTTAGCTGATGCGGCTTATAGAGCTTTAGGTTCTGTAGTAAATACTACTTTAAAGAAGTATTTTGAAGCACATAATCAAGCTAATAACTTAGAAACTCTTACAGAATTAGGAGAAGCTAATAAAACATTATTATATAAACTTCTAGCTAAAGCAACTATTAAAGCCTTCGAAGGAAGCTCTGGAGATGGAGTAATTACTGGTTATTTGGAAGAAGCTGCAAGAGAGTTTGAGGAGAATTTAAATAATGAATTATTTAATGCTAGAGATTTAAGATTTAAAATTCCGTTTAGTTCCGGAAGTATAAATAGTTCTTTTATAACTATGTTAGCATCTAAAATGAACTCTGATAGTATTAAAAGAACTTTCTCTGGTATGGGAGCTGTAATGATTCCTTCTTATGGATCTATAAAACATTATTATTTTGATGGATCTGAGAATTTATTTGATTCTAATGGAAATGTTTTAAGAGGATATTATTCTCAGGAAGATTTAATACATATAGCTAATAAAGCTGGTTATTATTCTCTCATTGATGAAAATGGAAATATTCTTAGATCTGGTTTAGATAGATATTTAGAAACAGGAAATTTAACACAGGAAATATCTACGGATTTAATAGAATTTGGTGATATTGTATTAGATCCTACTACTGGAGAACAGGTGGATATAAATACTTATGATAAATTTAAACATTATAGAAATTTAAATACTACAGTAACTAATTTAAAAGGAATCAGAAAAGAACTTCAACCTTTTAGAGCTACTTGGAGTATTGATGGGATAAATAAGAAATATAATATTTATGACCATCCGATAATCGAAGATATGTTTAGATTAAGAGAGTCTAAAGCATCTAAAGAGGAAATTCTAGCACTTCAACATTTTGTTAATAGATATATTGGATTATTGGATGAAAATATTATGTTATTAGATCCGAGAATGCCTGAATATCAAATGATTATAGATAACAATGATATAATAGAATTTGGCGAAGGACTTCAAGGAGTAAGAATACATGATTTAAATATAAAAAGAGCACAAGCTGTAATATCTAAAGTATATCAATCTATATTCGGATTACGGACTGGAGATAATATTGCGAATATTATTAATAGTGATGGGGAGTACTTTAGACAGAAACTATTAAGAACATATAATAAAGCTAAATCAGATCCTCTTCCAAATGATATAGAATTTTTAAAGAATAGTTTAGATAATACTAGAATTATTATAAATAAGCCTAGCTCTGAAAATTATATATCTTCACTAACTCCAATGGAGATATTAACAGAAGTTATAGATGGAGAAGAATGGAGATTAAATGAAAATGGAGAAGCTGTATATAAAACATCTGGACTTCATTTTTATCAGGATACTAGTAATGGAATAGTTCAAGAAGTAATTGTTGTAGATCTTTCTAATTTAGGGAATTTAGTTAATGTATTTAATTCTTCTGACGATTATATAGGAATATGGTATAATTTTAATTCTGATAATATTAAAGAGTTAAGAGATTATATAAATATGACAGATTCGAGATTAGGAGAAGAATTAGCTATAAATAATAGTAGTATAGAAGAGATAAAAGATGAATATGATGATTATATAAATAGAAGAATCGAAAGAGATTCTAAGAAGATATATAGATCATTTATTGAGAGTTTAAAAATAACAGCGAATCGTATTCCTGCACAAGCATTTCAGTCTATTATGACAATGGATGTAGTAGGATTCTCTGATGCAGAAAGTAATGAAGCTTATGTTAATCTGTATCAGATATGGCTTAAATACTTAGGGGTCATATAAAATTGGAAGAATTGCTGGGAACTCCAGAAGTGGACAATCAGCAGCCGAGCTAGATTTAGGTTAAAAGAATCTAGAAGGTTCAACGACTAGGAGAGTGAGCCTAACAATAATCTCTCCCACGAGCATCCAACATGAGTAATTCATGAAGATATAGTCTAAACTATGAATATAACAAAATGAAATCATAGAATTATAACATAAACAGTTATAAGATAATAAGTCTCAGCCAAGGATCGGACTATAGGTTATATTGTAGTCATTAAACCTCTTGAATTGCGGGAAATCCCTTAGAGCTTAATATACTAAGTTTAGATAGTAATATTTAAATGGTGAGAGTAATTACCTCAGTATAGTAAAAAGTATTAAGATTGGGTAATCCGCAGCTAAGTCTCTTATATAAGAGAAGAGTTCATCGACTATCGAAAAGCTATTTAATATTTAAATAGAACTTAGTAGAGTAGGATTAAATAATCCGAAGTAAGAGGCACTTTAGAGTGATGATATAGTCAGTCTTTATATGAAAATATAAAGGTCAAACGGATATTGATAAAGTCTACATGACAATGCCTTTAATAAATAAAAATGGAATTTATGAAGCATGGTCATCATTATTTAATTATAGAGATAATGAATCATTTGAACTCTCAAAACAATTACCATTTCCAAATTCAGATTTAAAATATACAATAACTTCTGAAATAAATCCGGAAATACCTTATATAGATATAACTCCTGAAATCTTATCTATCTTAAACGGAGAATATGATGGGGATAATACTAGATTAAAATTAGCTGTAGATGTTTTAAATAAGGTAGATAGATTCAAACAAACTAATATACAATTATATTATAATCCTGATTTAGTTAATGATCTAAATTATATAAAAGAAAATTCAGATGATAAATCAAGGAATGAGGATATAGAAAGTGCCAGAATACTTATATCAAATATGATAGAGAATTTAGATATTGATATATCTAGACATCTTAAAGAAATAAGTCCAAATAAACTTTTATCCGCTACAAAGAATTTCGTATATAATAAAATATATCAAATCTCCGATAACTTTAAAAATCTTGTAGCTGCTGAATCACCTATTAGTATGGGAGATCCACAAGCTGCTGCTGCTAAATCAGAAGCTGGAGCTTATGCTAAAACGGTTACAGATTTCTGTCCATCTGTTAAATGGAACTTATTCTTCGAGAATATGGCCGGAAAAGAAGTTATTGGTATAAGTGCTGTAGGACAAAAGGTATTTTTAGCTGCAACTCAGTACTTTAATCAGGAGATAAGAAAATTAGCTGAAAAAGGATTAACTGTAGAAGATTTATTAAAATCAAATTTATATTTTAATAATGTTTTTGAGATTTATAAAAATATTCCTGGAAATGAAGGGAAGAGTGATGGGGAACTCGTTAAATTATTCACAAATAGTTTGGCTAACATTAATCTTGATGATATTGAGTTTGTATATGATCTTTTAAATGAGGCTAGAGATAAAAGTATTAGTGTGAATGATGCAATAGATCTTACACAAAATAGATTTCAAGAAGACAAATCTCTCGTTATCTCAAGTTTAATTTCAGCGGCAACTGATTTTCGTTGCAGTCAAAATATTTATTGAGAGTTATTAGGAATAATAACAAGACTGCTAAGCATGGTTTGTTGTAAAAAACTCCTTTAACTCAGGGAACATCCTTAGAGCTTTATATACTAAGTTTAAATAGTAATATTTAAATGGCTGAACTAATTACTCAGGTATAGTAACAAGTATAAAGATTGGATAATCCTGATCTAAGTATCCTAATAGGATAAAAGAGCATCGACTAGAGAAAGACTATTTAAACAAATAGAATCGAGTATCGTAGGAATTAGTAATTCCGAAATGGGGAGAGCCTTATTGGCTAAGATATAGTCAGAACTTCTATAGAAATATAGAGATGTTATATGGAAACGATATAACAGTAACATAATTGAATGCTAAAGAATTGATCTTATCAAAGATTAACGCTGGTCCTGACCTGGCTGGAGTATATGTATATTTATTAATCCAAGGCTTATCATTTGATAATATCTCAGATCTTATGACTAGTTCAGAGGTTAATGCTATAGTTCAAGCAGCTACAGTTAATAGAATGTATGATCAATACGCTACTATAGATTCCACATTAAGAAATATAGAAAAAGGACCATCACTTACAAATTTTATTGGAAAAGGATATGTAAAATCTGTTTCATTATATTTAAATACATTATATAATTCTAAGATAATCTCCGCATTTAAACTTAACGAACTAACATCAAATGATATAAACGAAATTATAAATGATCTTGAAACTACTAAATATAATTTTGTTAATGAAAGATTTCTTGATGAAGAGTATGCTTTAACATTCCTAGATTCTATGTCGGAGTGGGATGAATTAGCATTAGTTAGATCTTCTGAGGAAGTAGTGCAGGGATTAATTAGATATTTTAAACAAGTGAGGAAATTTAAAGATTTAAAAGATTTGTTTAATTCATCAATAAAATCTAAAACAAATTTTACTACCTTTGTAAAAGCTTACACTGGAGCAAAAGAAATAGCTACGTTAGGTCAAATTTTAGGAATTAATGGAGGTATAAAGACTAAACAATATGATAGATATAATTTCAGCAAGTCCTTTAATACATTAATTCAGAATGGATTAGATAAACTTCAATTAACCGGAGATACAGCTGATTATTTTATTGGGGCATTAAAAGAATATAATCCTAATATTGGGAATATATATACAGATCAAGAATTATCTTCTATAGTTGGAGATGCTCTAGATAAAATGTCTTCAAATGGAACTTTTTCTAGTATGAAATTTGATTTAACTAAATTTTTAGAACAACCTGATTATGCTGAATCTGTTATTAAATTCTATAATTTAATAAAGTCTGTAATAAATGTATTTGATTTAATAGATTCTCTTCCGCATTATAAAGCATTTATTAATGCTTATTATATAAATGAACAAAATTCTAAATTAGGAAGTGTTAAATATGCATTATCAAACTCTATTATAGATAATTTAGAAAACGTAATAATGAGAAGGAGGATTGGTAAAATTACTATGCCTAATAAACTATCTGAATCTCAACTAAATATCATTAGAGATTATATAGATGAATTGATAATTAGGAAGTATTTAAAAAATAAAAATTTATCTATTTCAGTTCCTAAAGGCCAAAATTATTTCTTAAATGGGGAAATGCTTACTGCTACCGAGCAGACATCTTATTCTTTATCTAATGATGATGGTTTAGCATCCTTTAAATTATATATGGAATCTTATGTAATTCCAATGTTAAAGAGTGGATATACAATTAATTCTAAAGGAGTAATGACTTTTGGATCTCAGTTAGTTAATAACGCATTTTTAAATGGATTAATTATAACTGATAATACTTCTAAATTAGATGGATCTAATTATATATATTACAGACCATCTATAAATATGGTTACTACTGTAAATAATCCAGAATTTGATAAACAAGTTTCAGCATTTGGAGAAATTGAAAATGTTGAATTTAGAGGTATTAAATTATCTGATCTATTTTTTATATATAACCTAATTACCCATAAAGGAAGAAAAGGACAGGATAGTATATTAAAAGTATTACAGGGATCAGTATTTAATCCAGGGAGTTTAATTGTAGATTACTTTAAATATATTGGAGGACTAGATTTAAATACTATAACTCCGGGAGTAGTTTATGATTCAAAAAGTGATAAAGTAACAATGGATGATGTTAATATAGATGATATTCTTCTTAGGATGGCTCCAATTAAAGATAGTTTCGAAGCTCTTGTTTCAAATAATAAATATGTAAAAATATACAATGAGAACTTAGGTAAATATCAATTACAAGAAAGATTAGGAAATAATAAGAATAAGAGCTATAAGGATGTAGAGCTTTTAGGAGATGAGAGGTATTATCTAATAAGAAGTAATTACAATTATAAATTAAAAGAAACTATTAATAAATCTGAAAAAGCTATTAAGACAGTTGAACTTCTAAATGATCTAATGAGACTTAATAAAATAAAACTTATTATAAATTGTTAAATATGGGATGTAACATAGAAATACAATATATCGTAGATGGAGAAGAAAAGGTTGGTGGGATTATTCCTACCAACTTAAATTCATATGATGAAGTTAATGCAGTTAGTTTAAGTGAGGCTATTTCTGGATTAGATATAGATTCTTTAAATACATTATTAAGTACTCTTTCGGATTTAAATCTTTTATCTACTAAAGTAGTATATTCTAATGGAGAACCTTTAATCGGAAATGCTACTATAAATGATATTAGGTCTTTAGTTTCTTATGTACCTAATAAATCTTTACAGGAAGATTTTCTTCTATTAATTAATAAATTAGTAGATATAAATGCTATTAATCCATCTCAACCGAATATATTATTATTAGATGGAGATATAGAATCATTAAATATCGATGGAAATGTAGATGTTAGAGGGGCTTTATTAAATAATGAATTTATTATCTTAAAAACTAATGGAACACTTGATGAAGCTACTCTTAGAGATTTATATCACGAACTACTTCATTTATATTATTCTAAGATAAATAAATCTGATCCTAATTTTGAGAGAATAAATGAAATAGCTTATAATATATATACCACTGCTAAACAGAATCAGGATAAGGATCCTTATATAAAAGAATTTGTTAGTAAAGTATCTAAAGGATCTAGTTATGATTTAAATGAATTTATTGCATATTTAGTATCAGAACCTAAATATAGAGATGTTTTAAATATAAGTAATTCTGATTTATTTAATGAATTTATTGGGAGATTATTTTCTATGGATGTTAATCCTTTTATCCAAGAATTAAATCAGAACTTAGAAATCATATCTAATACGAAAGAAGAATATGAAGAACCTCCTTTTGTTGGTAAAAATGATTCTTATTATATAGAACTCGAAATCCCGAAATCTAAAAATATATCTTATCAACAAATATCAGAAATAATCTGGAAGAATTATGAATCGACTGTATTAGATTCGGAAGGTAATCCTAAGAAGGATTTATATAACTTAAACTATTCAGAACCTGTTAAAGTAACTACAGAAGCTCAATTATATTCCTTAGTTCCTGGAGACTTATTACTAATTCCAAATTTTAGTAAAGATAAGAATATAATATATGGTAAATTTGATGATGATTATTTCTCTTATGCTAAATATCATCCAATTCAATCTGTTTGGAAGAATAGAAATGGAGAAACATTTATTACATTAGTTAATAAATACGGATCTAATGTAGGACATTTTACTATATCTTATACTGATTTAGTTAAATTATCTCTAGAAAAAAACAAACAAATTGTATTTAGAAAGTTATATGGAGCATTGAAAGATCCAAATCTTCCGGAAGATTTAATAAAGAATGTAAGAGATACTTATGAAAGAAATATTGAATCAGAAGATTATAATAATCAACCACTGATTAAATCTATAGGATTCGACAGAAAAGGACTCTCATTCAAGTATTATACAGTAGGAAAATCAGGATTTAAATTAGATGTTTCTAACGGAACTAATGCTACTATAACCCAAGAATTACATCAAAATGATATAATTAAATTAAGATCTTGGAATAAAGAGGATGAGAATAGTGAATGGGATTCTTTTACATATTATGCTCCTGTAGTTAGAACTATAGGTACAATAGTAGAAGTAGCTTTAAAGAATAAAGATGGTAAATACTTCACTAAAAAAATTCCCTTTCGGAATATAGAAACAGTGATATTTACTAAAGAAAATCATCTGGATTTAGATAATATATACAATCAGTTTATTAATGATTATAATACTTATTCTTTAAATACTAAAGATAAAAGTAAATATCAATCTATCTGGTTCAATTTAAATATTCTAAAATCTGACCAACAACCTTATCGGAAATTAGAAGGAGACTTCTCTGATAATTTAGATAGGGAATCTGTTATTAAATATAGAAGAGATAAAGTTAGATCTTTACGTATTGGTGACTCTGTTTCTATTGAATGGGATTTAAAAAGAACTGATGGATCACCTGTTATTAGTAAACATATAGTAGTTGGGATAAGTGGGGATAGAATATACTTTTTAAATAGAACAACAAATGACTCTGCTCCAAAAATAGGATTTGTAGATTTAAAAACAGAATTTCCATTATCAGAAAATTCTAAAGGACAGAGAATAAATATTCCATCACTATCAGCTATACATTATAATAATACTTCCGATTTAGAATTAGTAGAAGATTTAAATACTAAAAAAGAGAATGCTAGTAAAGCTTTTACTAGAGTCGATGATAAAATAGTATTTGATCCTAATTCTAACTATATTCCTTTAAAAGATTTATATCACATTATAAATATAGACTCTTCTAACGCAGAACAAGAAACTGCTAAATTACAAAGAGGAGATATCATTAGATTTAAAGAAAATGATATAACATTTATTGGAGTAGTATCTAATTATGACCCTATAACAGGAACTATTATTGTTCCGGGTAGTTATAGATCTGGATATTTAAAAAGGAGATCTTTTAGGAAAATAGTATCTCCACAGCAATTAGAATATATCGGATTTGCTATAAATCCAAATTATGAATTAGGAATAATTGGACATAAAGAGATTTCTGAATATAATAAAAAACGTTTAAGTAGATTATATGATTTAAATCATAGCACTTATGGTTATTCTTTAGAAGAAATCTTGAAAAAGAAAAGCCTCCTGAACAAATCCCGGGATTGGGCAATTGAACAAGAGGCAGTGTATGTAATTCCTAAAAATATTACAGAAAGAGAATTTAAAGAAAGATATCAAGATTCAAAAAAGAAAACTCTTCCTCATGGTAGAGTATCACTATTAACTCCAACAATATTAGATATGATTAAAAACGGAGAGTTGATAGATCTCACTTCTGAATATATAAAAGCTAATAATGTAAAAGATACTAAAATTTACGGGCTGAAGAATATAAGAACCGGAATTCAAGTAAATGATTCAACTGGATTTTATTATGATCCTAGAATATATCAACGTTCTCCGGAACAAGTTATTAATATCATAGAAGTAGATGATGTTGTAAAGATTAAGTATAATGATAAATTTACTAAATATCTTAGAATTAAATCTATAACTGATAAAGGAATCAATTTAGAGTCTGAAATAGTAGGATTAAATGGAGAGATATATAATAATTCTTGGTATATAAATTTTAACGATATTAAATCCGGAAAATATCTTATTTCAGAATTATATTATCCAATAAATAAAACTAGACAAAAAGAATTAGAGAATTTATCTATAACAGATGAGGTTCCTCAAATAAAAAAGGTAGAATACTTTACTGATACTTATGATAAATTTGATAAAAAGAAAATTCTAAATAGGGTTATAGAAAATATTAATTCAACATATAATAATATTATTAACGTAATAGATGATGCTAAAATTCAAGAATTGGTTGATTCTGAAAATCTAAATAGTACTTTAGCGGATTCGTTTTCTAGAGCAGGAGCGTTTATTTGGAATGGGAAAATATATGTAAATATTAATAGAGCTGATATCTCTTCTCCATTACATGAATTAATGCATCTAATAATGGGAGCGTTAAGAAGTAAGAATTATTCTTTATATTCCTCTTTACTAGATAAAGTTGCTACTCTCCCGGAATTTAATGAGAGATTTAGAAATATACTTACTAATAGAACGTTAAACGATGCTAAAGAAGAAGCTTTCGTAGAATTTATAGCAGATAGTTTAAGTGGGGTATTTAGTAGCGAGGAGTTTAATATAAATAATTTATTATCTTCTACAGATTTCTTTGGGGAATATTTAAAAGTATTAGATTCTACGTTATCTCTAGATTTAAATACTCTTCCAGAAAAAACATCAGAAACTTTAAGTAGGAAATTAAGTAAGATGCCAATTGAAAAAATAATAACAGAATTTAATAGTTTATTACTCTCTGCCGGAAATAAGAGATTCTCTTTATTTAATCCAGAAAATGTATCAGAAGCATTTAAGAACAGGAATATTACTAATATAAAAAGTAGTTTATTAAATTCTAAAAATCCAAATACACAATTACTAGAAAAATGTTAACAGTATGGCATGTAAATATTTTTTAACAATAAACGGATCTAAGCATTCCTTTAATTCTGAACGAGACTTAGATGCTTTCATAGCCAAGAATTATGGAAATATGCTCTATTATAATAAATATGGAGATGCGGTATTTGATGAAAGTAATACTATTCAGGATTCTATATATAATAAACTCTTAGCGTTAAATTCTACTATACAAGAGTCCAAATTTAATCAATCAACACAAGAAAATGAAGTAGTTACCCCTAAGAGATTGGGAGTAACTACAGCTATAACTACTTGGCTAAATTCTAATGGAGATCGTGTAATTCCAGAATTTAAAGTAGAGGAATATAAAAAGAATCAGTTAAAACTTTTAACTAAAGAAGGATTATCAGAAGAAGACGCAAAGAGACAGATAGAATTTGATATAGAAAATTGGGGACATCTAGCAAAGATTGGAGATAAAGTACATAAAGTAGCTGAGTTATATTTCAAAAATCAGGATTTAAATACAATATCTCAGATTGTTGATCTTCCATATGATACAATCGAAAATTTATATTTTACATTTAAGAATTTAGAATCTAAAATTAGTAAAGGAAAAAAGTATAAATTTATCCCGGAATTAACACTACAAACTTCTGATGATGAATCTGATCCTATCATAGGACGATTAGATTTATTAGCTATAGATGAGAGAGGAAATGTAGAAATTTATGATTTTAAAATCTCAAATAAACCATATGAAACATGGTATTCTTCTAAACAATTAACAATAGATTATCAATTAGCTGCATATAGAGCGTTATTAGCTAATAATGGAATTGGAGTAAAGTTAGCTTCTTTGAATATAGTTCCTATTATTATATCGGATATAAATTATACTAATGAGACATTTACATCTTATAAAGTTGAAGAACCTATAAACAAAACTACCGAGGGAAAATCTATGCAAAGATTATCCTATCCTAATGGATATATAACTAGGATAGTACAAGAACATATTAGAGCAAATGTATCAGAAGTAAGTTATAATACAGAAGCTACTAAAAATGTGGCTAAATACTCGGAAATCGCTTTTGGGAAATTATCTAAAGAAACTCCGAAAGAATTTGTAGAGAGGGTGGCTAAATATGATAATTATAGAAAAGTATGGTTCTTTAATGATTATGTATCTAAAAGAAAGGGACAAGATATTCCTGTAATAGAAGCTCCAACTAAAGAAGAATTATTAGAAAAAGCTAGAGAGTATCAAGAAAAAATGGAGGATAGAAGTGAATCTTACTATTTTACTTTATGGAAAGAGTTTGATTATTTAAAAAAGACTTCTGAATCTTTAGAAGATAAAAATAAATTTAAATACCTTCCACAAAAAGCAAATACATATCTAACTAGAGTATTTTGTAATTACATAGATAATCCAGGATATGAAGTATTAGACCTTCCAGAATTAGCGGAGATAGGGATTTATGCGTTTAGAGATGTAGCCAATAACATAGTAGATATTATATCTATGACAGATATAAATTTAACAAAAAAACTTAATTGGAATAATGGATCTCATAATATCTTTGGAAATTTAGGATCTGAGGCTAAATATAAGAAATTAAAAAATCTATTATCCAATACTGTAGGAAACGCTAAGTTATTAGAGACAATGTTAGTTATAAATGAATTACATGATTATTTTAGTAACTTTAAAATAGGAAATATTCAAGTAATTAATTATAAAGAAGGACAATCTTATCCTATAGATATAAATAAATTAACGCATAATTTTAATATCTTATCTAAGGAACTAGATATTACAAATTACTTTAAATCAGAATTAATAATTGCAGATAGGATAGAAGCTTTAAAATTAAGACTATTAACTATTCTAGGACAAGATAGAACAGAATTAGTAAAAGGAACTTCTGATTTAATTTATGATTTCTATAATAATTATAAATTAGATAATGAAACCGGTAGATATAAAATAGAACAGTTAAGAAAATTACAAGATATTATTAGAGAAGCAGCTGGAAATAGATTAATTATTAGAGCAGATAATAATTATGATTCTGACCCAACTGGATTATCTTTATTATATTCCCAAATATCTAGGACTATTCTACATTATAAACGTATCTATTTCGATTCAGATCATGATATAAGTCAAATAAGTTTCAATCTCAAAAATATATCTGAAACTATGACCTTAGGAGGGTATTATGTAGAAAATCCAGAAATGATTCCTTTAATGAAAGATATAGTAGATTTAACTGAATTACAATTCCAGAAGATGCGTGAATGGTTTGAGAAATATAAGGAGAAATCTTTACAACGAGTGTTAGAGTTATATAAATCAAAAGGATTTACTCAAGTAGAACGATGGACTTTCAAAGATTCAACTAACGCATTTAAAAATATGTTTGAGAGAGATTCTACTGGAAGAATAGCTCGTAATTTTAGAGTAAAGAATCCTTATGACATGACAAATGATCTTTCTCAAGCCGAGCGAAAATGGTTGAAATCTTTCTTATGGAATGTAAATAGAATAAAGCGCGGAGTTGATTATAATTTGACAGAAGAAGAAGCAATAAAAACTACTCCAGTTCAAGAATTAATTCAAAGTGGACATTATTTTGATATCCCATTGTTGAGAGGTACTGCATTTTCACAATTGAAAAGTAAAGGATTCTTTTCGTGGATACAAGATAAATGGAACGAACAAGTTGATATAAGAAGAGCTACTAAAGCACAAGAAGAGACGATTGAACAGGATTCCGAAGCTGGGAAGAATGATTATTTAACAATGTATAATTTTCTAAACGTCTCTCCAACTACTAGAGAAAAATATCTTTCAGAGCAAGATACCTCTTATTGGGAGACTAACTTAGAGTTATTAGAGGATGTATTTGTTCATGCTTATATAAGGAAATCTTCTTTTGATACTATTCTTCCCCTTATTAATGATATAAGACATGCTATCTATTTACAATCTTATGATACTAATATTAATTTCGAGAATTTAAATAAGCAAATTGATATTTATTTAAAAACTGTTATATTCGGAGAAAGTTCTATAGAAAAATCCAATCAAAAATTCTATAAAGTATTTCAACCTATTACTACTGCTGCACGAGTTTCAATGTTGGCATTAAATCTTAATTCATTAGTTAGAGAGCCAATTCAAGGATTTTATCTTCTAATGACTAGAGCTGCTGGACGGTTGTTAGGAGATAATGGTTTTACTACTGCCGATGCTGCTAAAGCTTATGGTATAGTTATGGGAAATACCGGTGTAAGTTCTGATAATTGGACTTTAGTAGAAGCTTTAAACCATTTTTATGGGATGACTAGAATGGATGCTAATTCGTTAGCGTACGAATTAAATTCTGATAGAAAAGGTTATAAAGGATTATTAAGAAGAGGTGCTTATTGGGCTACTACTGCTCCAGATTTTTTAAATAGAATGGTATTTATAGTAGCTCAAATGATTCATGACGATTGTTTGAAAGCTCACCATATGTCTAAAGATGGAGAATTGATATATGATTGGACTAAAGATGGGAGATATTCTATATTCGCATCTGGAGATAAATCGCATCCTTTATATAATAAACAAAAAGCAGATTATATCGCACATCTAACTCAATTTAATATTGAACATGAGAATGATCTTGATTGGGAAGAGTTAAAATTTAACGAATCTAATCCAGTAGCATTACCTTCCGCATATACTATAGCAGAAAAAAGAAATATAAAATCTTCTGCCGATTCATTATTCGGATATATGGATCATGAAAATGCATTTGCTGCTAGACATAAATTTGTAGGTAAGATACTATTCCAATTTAAATCTTATTTCTCATCTACTCGTGAAAGATTCTTCTTAGGAGGAACTGATAAAACACCTAAAGGAGAATGGAAACAAAAAACAGATGAAGAAGGAAATTTACTTTATTTAAAATCTGTGGTAGGTGAGGATGGAGAATCTCATTTAATAGAAACTACAGAAGTTACAGATATCCCTGCAAAGGAATGGTCTGGAAGATTTATAGAAGGAATGGTGAATAGTACTTTCTATTATATGCAATACTTATTTAAGTATTATATAAATAAGAATACTGATGCAACTTTAGAACATAAAGATTATAGAATTAGAAATGCTAGACAATTATTAGCAGATTCTATGTGGGCTGCTTTACTTGCATTATTATTTAGATTAATAATAGAAGATAAAGAAGAAAGTGGAGAAGAATTTGATCCCTTAACTAAGAATATTCTAAGACAAACTTTATTAAATTCCACTGACGAACTTGTATTTTGGGCTCCTCTAGGACTTTCTTTAGATACTCCGGTAGCTCTTAGTTTTTTAGAAAGACTGAAAGACTCTACTATTAGAATAGCTAAAGGAGAAAGTTCTTTCGAAAAAGAGATTCCTAAGAATTTTTATGTAATAAAACAAACTCAGAACGTGTTTAATTTATTAAATTCAGAAGAATAAATACTTATTATATATGACTACATCAAAACAAAAACATAAACTTTTACCATTAGTAATATATAATCCACTAATTCCAGTTAAAGGATTTCTTGCTATGGTAACTATTTTTATTTTATGGATAAGAAGCGAATATAAGGGTGATACTAGAAGACTTAATGAAAGATTTTTTAGACATGAAACGATTCATGTATATCAACAGACTGAGATTTGGATTACATCTATTATTATAGCAGTTTTATCTTGTTTAATATTTAATCTCTCTTTATGGTGGATTTTAGCTACTCCTTTACTTCCATTGTTAATATATGTAATATGTTGGATTATAGAGATAATTTTACCTCCATATAATATGGCATATAAGAATATATGTTTTGAAACTGAGGCTAGATATAATGAAAATAATCCAGAATATTTAAATACTAGGAAATTATTTCAATTTAAATTCTTAAAATACATATCTAATAAAAAATATCCAGCTAAATAAAAAAAGAAAAACCCTAACAATGCATAATGCACTGTTAGGGTTTCTTTATTTCAAATTAAATTCTTTCTTATATACTATCTTTTGAAAATAATAAAATACTCTTCCATTTTCAATTGTTACATCAACTAAACAATAACCTTCTTTACTCATTTTATTTAATAAAGACTGTTCAGTCTCACTTACCGGAGAATATCTCCTAATATCTATAGATGGAAGATAGTTTTGTATATTTAAATTCTCTTTTAATATATCACTTTGATATGAAATCTTTCCTGAGATTCTTCCAATTCCAAATGTTAATATTACAATTAATAAACAATAGAATATTAATATGATATCTTTATATTTCATTACTTACTAAAGTATATTAAATAATCTTTTATACTAGTATTATTCGCATCAACTGGATTAGCTCCTTTAAACAGGAACTTGTTTACTCCCCCAACGCCACCTAGATGTGCAGCTCCTAATAAGCCCCACTCATTTATCTTAGTCCCATCGATATCTTTTCCATTAGTTCCTCTTAGGGTATTTCTAAGTCTTTCTCTATTTAAATTAGTAAATTTAATAACAGCATCAATCTGCTTCTTCCAATCTGACATATAATCAGAAGTAGTCATCCCGATATCTCTTAAAGCATCATCCCCAAATTGAAATAATCCTTTAAATCCTTGTGCATTTATTACTTCTGGATTAAAATTACTCTCTCTTTCAGCTAATCTAATTAAATATTTCTTATAATCATTTTCTATGTCTAAAGAATTTATATAAGAAGTAATCTGCTTCTTTAATTCATTCTTTTGATTTTGTCCCATATTGGCTCTATTAGTTTCCAAATTGCTAGAATCAGCTGGTTTAGTAAAATTAAAATTATCGGAGCTGCTATTAGTAGATACCCCAGAATCATTATTGCCAGGGCTGTTAGAAATATTGTTTCTATCATTTGTTAAATCTTTAAATTTCATATCTAATATTTCTGGAGATACTTTCTCTGTATTAGGATCTAATTTAGTAAAAAACTCCGAATATGATACGAAAGGATTTTTATTTTTATTCATATTAAATTCTAAAATCTATTTTACACATTTTTATCATCATTCTTTATATCTAAATCTGATTCAAATTTTTCTTGGATGATTCTGTTATCTAAGACATAATATAATTTATTTGTCCAATAAGGCCCTATATAAAGACCTACACATTCTTTTGTTTTAAAATCGATATCTTGATAGGTTGGAATATTTTCTTTATCACAACGCTCGATAAGGGTGTCTAATTGGTAGCGAGGTATATTATATATAATTTTAGTTTGGCATTTATTTTTTACCCAATATTCGAATATTCCTCTATGTTTAAATACTTTTTGAAGAACATATCCAGATAAAAAATCTCCTAATTTAGATACTGAAAAGAGATTTAAGATACCTTTAGCTGTATAATATATTATTTTTGAAGTAAAATTTTCATTTTTTAAAAATTTATCAGAGAATAATATTAAGGAATGAGTATATTCGGAAGCTTTTAAAACTTTAGATTTTATTTTTATTGACATATTATGTTTAATTTAATATATAAAAACTAAGATCTAAAAGATTTTATATTAAGTTTCTTTACTACTTTTACATTTCTTAATAATGGTTCATTATCACTTCCGTATCCAACTACAATTCCTGCTACAATGTACATGTTAATATCTCCGTCAAAATATTGCTCATATAGATTATGTAATGTTACACATGTATGTCTAGTAGGTCTATATGGTAATAGAACTCTATATTGATTATTAAAACATATACATTCATAACATGACACTCCACATTCTCTTCCAATTAATTCTCCCTCATTATTATATATCCCAGAACGTTCATTATCAGGAATTTCTCCAAATCGAATGTATTCTTTCATTATACATCAATACCTTTTTCCTTGAATAAGTTATATAGTTTCTCAGCTAAATAAAATGCATCTAGATGAGGTTTTCCAGTAGTTCCTCTATATCTAAGATCTATAAAGTGTTTCCAGTCAGAAATGAACCCTGTCATTACAAGTTCTGTTTTAAGAGCATTAGGTAGTACTTGTCTTGCTTGTTGAGGCTTCCAACCTAAATTTAGTAAATCAAAGTACATCTTCTCTGAAACATCTAAACTATGTAAAAATGAATCTACTTCTTTCCAATTATTATTTCTATTCCAAGCTTTACTATTTACAGACTCTCCAAAAAATTCTTTATTAGCACCAACTCTAAAATTTATACCATCATGGAAATAAGCTTCTCCTTCTGGAATATCTAACCATGTTGGAATTATATAAGTAATCTCATTATTGAATTTATTCTTAGAGAAATTACAATACCTCGTAGATTCTTGGGCAAATGAGTTATTCTGTTCAGAATCGTAGTCTACAATTGGATATACTTCACAATCATCTCCCCTCTGTAAAGTTTTATGTCTAATAAATTCGTTCCATATTCCCCTATCACATGTAAAATGAACACTAATTCTCTTCTCATGAAATTTTGTTGGTTTACATAGATACTTTAAATCATCTGTCCAGTCATGTTCTATAATTACTCTATAATTAGTGCTAATATATAAACTTCCAACTGGTATACCTTCTAAAGTTTGAGCAACTCTACATTCTGAATATGGATTATCTCTGTACTTACTTAAATAAATATGGTAGTTAATATCTTCTCTTGGAATAGTAAGATATACTGTACCCTGTTCTAGCATAGAGTGATGTAGTGATTTAATCATTCTATCTACAAAAGGTTCAGCAGAATCCTCTGTTATTTTATCAGAACTTTTATAACAAATACGTCCCGCACGTTCAATACTTTTATATACCCCATTTAAACCTTCTTCTTGATCCCATATTTCAACACTTGGCTTAATTAGTCTCATTCATTAAAAATTTAATCATTCCACATTCCAATTCTCTTTCCTTCCTTTTTATCTATATAACAAAACCTAGTTCCATCTTCTAAAGTAATTATATATTTCTCGGCAGCTGCGACTAATTCGGATTCTTTTCTAATTCCAGTAATTCGTCCAGTTCTATACGTATCATTACCAACAGACTTTTCCGAATCTATTTCGATAAAATATACCGCAGTATCTTTATATTTAGAACATTCCTCGCAAGCATGATCAGAATAACCTACAATTTTATTATGGAGTTCTCGTACCTTAGAAGCATCTTCTTCCGTTAATCTAGAGTTCATTATAATATTATCTTCGACAACACTGCCACATATAGGACAAATGTATTTAACTATAGCAGCTTCAAAATTATTCATTGCATTTGTTTATTAAATCTTCAACTTCATCTATTTGTTTTATATAAGTTCGTTCTGCTTTCCTTAATCCGTTCAGTAATCCATATAATTTGTTTCTTCGCTCTATAAGACACTTCATTTGGTATTCATGAATATCTTCTTTATTAAGTACTATATAATGTTTATCTATATATTCAATACTTTTATCAGAATCTACAGGAAATTCAAATGAAAGATATGGGTGCCCTTTAGAAGGGAAGAAATCTTTAATTACCAAACAATGATGATCATTATAAGGTCTGCAATATTTAACTTTATACTCTTTAATATCTTTATAATCAATAATCCATACTGTATCCCATTCTTTTAAATCTTTAAAAGTTTTCATGATGAATTTTATATTTTACTTTCTAATTCTCGAACATATTTAAGTTGTTCTAAATAATTTTCTTGTTGCTTTTTTAATTTCTTTATTGATGAAATTAATTGTTCTTTCATCTTATTTAATTTGTCTTTTGCCATTATGAATTGATATTTAGCAATATCTTCTTTATTTATTACATAGTAATAATAATAAGTAGATTTTTCAACTTTAAATACAGATTCTGATTCAGGAGCTTCAAATGGAAGATCGCACATTAAAATAGTATAAATCATTCCAGATGGTAATTTATATGTACTACATACTTCTTCTTTAGTAATCTTTTTATTACATATTTTATATAAAAAATCCCCTCCTTTTAAGTCACTAAACATTTTCATTTAATTGTGTCTCTAGACATGTTTTATAATCATTCCATTTATCATATTTCTTTTGATAGTACTTTATTTTGCGATTTATTTCTGATAAATGTTTTTTAGTTAGTTGTATTTGTTTCTTTAAGATATCTTCCTTATTTAATACAATAGTATCAACACTAATAAGATGATTGTTTTTAGGATTATATAAATATCCACCTATAAATCCATCTGTAAGGTAAAATCGTATTTCTCCTGTATCAAGAGTATTTATTTGACAAACTTCTGTTACAGTATATCCATTTTTACGTACTATATAAACAACATCACCTTCTTCTAAATTCTCAAATGTTTTCTTCATATTTTACTTATTATCCATCCATGCAACAGTCATTATACTGTATGTAGCGAGATCAATTAATGTGTCTCTAAGCTTCTCATCCTTTACTTCTATAGTACCTTTTTTAATAATAGATGAAAATCTACTTAATTTATCCTGCAATCTAATCTTAGATACTAATAATCCATCCTCATCTAATTGCTTATAAAAAGAATTTCCGTAATCACTATTTTTTATTTCGTACAATTCAAGTATTTCATCAGTTAGTAATTCCATAACCTCTGAATAATTCATAATAAATATATTTAAAATGTTAATACTAATCAATAAAATCTATTTTTCCAACACATGAATGTAAAATACTTCTAGGTTCATCTTCTAATACTATTCTATAATAAAAATCAGTATAATCACATACTATCCCAGCAAAATATCCAATAACATCACCATCGATTTTACATAATTTTCCTATTTTATTATATAACTTTCTTAACCTTGAAGGGATAGTCTTATTCCATTCTGGAATGATATAATCCGGATCTTGTAATTGATATGGGGTTATGTATATATCATTACCTCCATCATAAAAATATTTAATGGAATTGTTATCTCTCTCGCTCCTTTTCTTAACCCACCGATTAAATAATTCCATTCTTTTCTCTATTTGGAAATTATGTACTTTCATTTTATTTATTTAAAGAATTTAATTTAGACTCTATAATATCTACATTAACCATTGATAATCCATCTCCAATACAAATTTTAAGACTTTTATTCCTTTCCTTATTCCACTTTAAAATTGTTTCTAATTGGGCTATAGTAGGAGTAAAATCTTTCTCCATATATAACCATCTTCCACATGAGAATTTAATATATCCATTAGTTTCTAATATTCTATCAGAATTTGTTCCTGATAAATTTAAATATTTAACTAATCTATTAGAGAAATTTATATGATCATAATCTGGACATCCATATAATTCTCCATTTGGAGATAACCAACCACTATTCCATATACATTTAAGAATATCTTCTGGAAAGATATTATCTCCTCTAAGAGTATCTAATTCAGATTGAGCTTTTTTATGCTCCGGGATATAATTTAATCCGTTAGATGAATCTAATTTTAATAATTCTATAGTTCGATAGTCACGTTCTTCTATTAAATAATCTAGAGCATATTTAAAACTAAAGTTTAGTGTGGATAGGTATTCAGAAACAAGGTCCTTGTAAGAAGAAGCTTTATTAGGAGAATCTAAATGTTCGACATAATTAAATACATCAACATTATCTGCTTCCAAAGACTCTTCGTCATAAAGATAATCTTTAACATTTAGATTTATATTACATTTTATCAAAGTACAAAACTCTTTCCAATTATTCTCTAATTCGTGAATCTCCTCAAAAGTATTTTTTAAAAGAGAGTAATAATGTCTTCTATCCTCATCTGTATCAAGATACAATCCTTTTGAATATCCCATAACCTGAGAAGCTAAATCCCTAAATTTGTATTCAAAAGATTCTTGTATACTATCTCTACTTAAATACATTCTATCTTCCTCATGATCATCTTCTATAGTAAAATTTATACCATCCTCAGTTACAGCTTTCTTTTTACCTTCTAAAATTTCTAGAAGTGTTTCATCATCTATATCTGGAATAGCTTCTCGAATTTTTTGAATTGAATCTATTTTACAATCCTGCCAGAAGTTTCTTAAATAATATGTAAGCATCTTATTAGATTTTATATAATTTATCAGTATATTCAGTATTTATTGCTATATCAGGCTTTCCTTCGGAATCTTTAAATAGAATATATTTAACACAAAATAATCGTTTTGATTTTATATCTTCTATACATATTCTATATAAAATAGTTTCCTCTGTCTTCTTAATTTCTTCTTGACAAATAAATTTTGCTCCAATTTTTTTATTTATTGGATTATTTTTATCTAGGGAGATTAGACTAATCCAATCTTCCCTAGTAATATCAATATATTTATTCTTCACAATGTACTTCTTTAATATCTATATTAGAGGTTTCGAAAGAAAATATACTTCCTATTTCGCTAATTATATATTCTTTTATCAATTCTTTGGGAATATCAGAAAAAGTTAAATAATTAGTATCATAACAATAATTTATAATATCAAGTAATTCTTCTTCCGAAATAATTTCTTCGGTTGATAAAGTAATTTTAAAATTTCTCATAATTAATCTTTTAATAAATCAGATTCTTCTTCCTCTTCAAATTCTTTTTCGATTTCTTTAAATAACTCATTTCTAATTTCTTTCGGGAGTTCTTCTACTTCTAATAAAGGATCTACATCATCAAATACATCTGATGTATAGGGTTCATCAAAATCAATATAGGTTTCCATTCTAATTTCTATAAAGAGTTCTTTTTATAAATTTTCTATTCCCACTTTCATCTAACGAAGAATAAATACTACAAGTATATAATCCATATACATGAGGTTTCTTTAATATAATATCCAACATATATTCAAAATCAAATATACCTCCTTGTAGTAATTTTAATACTTCTGTAAGTTCTTCGGAAGTTGGTTCTTTTCCTAACTCTTCTGTAATATATATATGAACTAAGTTAGTTGCTTCCTCAGAATTTAAAGATTTGTTATTAATTACTTTATTTATAGTGTTATATAAATCTTTCATTTATTTAAATGATATTTTAATACCTATAGCATTTAGAATCAGAATATTCTCCTATTGAAGATCTTTTTCCATCTCTCCAAAGATAGAAGTCCTTATATACTTCAAATATAGGATTTCCTTCTTCCGAATACATGAAAGTATTATAAAAGACTAGTCCATATGGAATATCTCTATCTCCAAACATATTATATTCCTCACAATCTATTTCTGAACATACTGAATAATATCTAGCTTTATTTATTTCAATGAACCAAGCAATATATGGATTAGAGTCTTTATTTAATCTAATACTATCAAGTGCTAAATAGGATTTAAATTTAATATTTCCTTTTCCTGATATTGTATTTATATATCCTTTATGATTATTAAATAACTCTTCTCTAACATTATTAGATATAATATACTCAGAACCGTTACTTAATACACATCCTAATTTTATATTCTGTGTAGTTCCTAGAGCAATAGGTTGGATTTCTATAGATTGCAAGAAGTAATCTTTATTATTTAAATACTTACATTTATTTTTAATATAAATCACAAGATCGTTAAAATCATAATCTTTGCTCTCTATATCTTCAAATAATATGGTTTGAGCATATTGACTAAATAAGTTATTAGTATCTACAGCAATAGTATCTAATTTAAGACTATCAAATCTATTTAATACATTTGGAATATATATATTTATAGGAGTATTAGTTATCGCTAAAGTATCCTTTCCGAATGTTACTATAGTAGATAAATTTTCTTTCACTGGAACTGTATATAAATCCATAGAAGAAAGTGTTTTAACTAACTCACTTTTATTCTTTTTATATATGTCTCCATTACATTTTGTTAATAAAAATACTAATGATATTAATGTTATAAAAATAAATATTTTCCTCATATTATTCAATACTTTCATATGTTTTTTCAAAAATATCCGGTTTACATGGATAAAATTCTCCATTTACTCCTTTAATAATATAATCTCCAAAAGAAGCTTTCATATCTCCTTCTAAAGTTTGAATACGTATATGTTTATTATTTTTAACAGTTTCTATATCATCGTCAGTTATAAAAACATTATATATAAACTTTAAACATTCTTCTATAGAATAATCATCATTTAAAAGTTGTATAGCTTCTACGATTACAGGCTTCTTTTTATACTTCATAAATTATGATTTAAATATTAGAGATAAAATAAATTATCTCTAATATAATTTATGTTTATTATTTTAAAGTTTTTAAATACTTTTTCTTTATATTTTCTTTTATAGTTAGAATCTTTTCACCACTCTTCCAAGTATGAAAATTTACGCATTCCTGTACAGTTTTATGCTTATGTAAATAATCTAGTATAGCTTCCCACGTAGCCATACTTATTGTATCAGAATCTAAGTCATCATATTTTACCCAATTAAATATCCATACAATATGATATTTTCTAAATAAGCATATTTGAATATAAGGATCCCATTCATGTCTAACTTCATCATATTTCCATTTCCATCCTAACCCTGAGAATCTTATACTTATAATAGGATTATAATAATCTCTTCTAATAGGAAGTCCAAAAAACCATAAATTTTTCTTAATTATAAGATGACATTTAGGTCTTTTAAATATTTTTCTAACTTTCCACCAATAATAAAGAGGATTATTATATTGATTAATAATCTTTATCTTTGACTTTATCGGATTCATAATCTAATGCTTTAGTAAGATAATTTATAGCTTCAAGTTCTCCATAAGTTAGATTAAATATTTTTTCATTTATAGCTATATCCCATCCCTCTCCATTAGTCCATTCGGTTATTTCTATAAAAGAAGACTTATTTTTTAAGTGATCATACTTTTGAAGATCATCATTGATCGATTTTCTACTGTCAATTTTCATATTCAATTATTATTTAATCCTCTTCATCATAATTATTATATATATCTTCTTCATATCTAATTGTTTTAAATACAGGTTGAGTTGGAATTCCACCTTCTGACATATTAAAATATGTAACAGTACCCATATGTCCAATAATATTAGACATATTCTTTATATAATCCAATTTAGTATTCCTATCTCCTACAGGTTTTGCTTTGAATCTTTTTCCAGATTTAGTCTCCATTACAAAACACATATCCTCTTCAGGTCTTAATCCTCGAATCCATCCAACAATAAGAAATTCTTCATCCTTATAGTCCTTAATCTTTATAGCTGCGCTAGTCTTCTTTCCATATCCATAATATGCGTCTAATCGTTTAATGACTACTCCTTCAAATCCTTCTGCTACATATTTCTTATTTAATTTATCGATTCCTAACCATCCAGAAATTGGAGTTTGTTCTACTAATTTTAAGTGAAACGATTTAGATATAATAGGTTCTAGTTCCTGCATTAATTCCCATCTATCCTCAAATTTCATTTTATCATCAGCGATATCGTATATCCAATATTGTAATTGGATAATATCTTGATATTTTTCAGGAGTAATTTCCTTAGTTCTAGCTAATCCAGAGATCTTTTGTAACGACCATCCGTGTTTATAAATTTCTCCATCTAACATTATATCCGGATACTTTTTAAATATCTCTATCATAGCAGGATCATTAATTAGATGTTCTGCTGCTATGTTGTAGTCTTTACCGCCCCTGGAACTTGTCCTAATCTCTCCATCCCTCTGATAGAAGATACACTTTACTCCATCCAATTTTCTTGAAGCTAAATATTCTTTATCAAAAGCTTTAGTAGCTACTTCCGTATATTTTTTACATCCCATTGGAATAGGAACATTATCGGCATTAGTTTTTATTAACGGAAGTTTTTCATTTATTTCTTCTTCTGATAACTTATCCAAAGGCTTTGTGAATAATTCTTCTACTTTCTTATATCCTTTATCTAAATACTTAGATATAGTAGAATTATATTCTAAATCTCCTTGTTGATGAACAGTTCTTTTAGCTTTACCTTCTGTAATAACTTTCTCAGGCTGTTCAATGAGTTTTCCTTTAAATAATCCAGTTTTTTTAAAGATTCTAAATTCATTAGGTATAGGGAGGTATTTAGCACTAGCATATACTACTCTAATTTTTCCTTTAGAATCTCTAGATATTAATTCATTCTTATACGTTGTTCTCATTAGATAGTAAAAGATTACATATAGTTGTAAAAGATGTTCCATTAGAAAGTTCTTCTAATATCTTTCTTTGAGTTGTTCCTTCCATTTCTACAGAAGTTATTACATCCATCCATTCTGGATATGTTTTTATTGTAAAGGAGTCTTTACTCATTCTAGAAAGATATTTAGCATAGAAATTACCTTTATAATATACTTCAGTTAAAACTCCGTTTACGTCTACTTCTATTTTTACTTTATTATATTCTTCAAAAGGCATTCCATATATAGTCTCATTAATAATTTTACGATAATTACAGAACATTTCCTCAGGAGTACTTTCTAAAGTTCCATCTTTAGTTATACGTATTTCTAAATCTTTGAACTTAATATAGAATCCTTCTAATTTCTGTGATCTAATCTGATTTGTGATATATAAAAGTTCAGTTTGAGTAGTTACAGTAGCGAGTAATTCTCCTTCTGGAGTATAAATCTCTACAGGAATATCTTTTGGAAAATTTAAGTCTATATTATAATCCATTTTAATTTAATAAATAAATGTTATTTTTAGTTCTAGACAATGCTACATATTGTAATTGTCTTAATTCCTCTTCATCTTTACATCTTAAAATATCTTTCATATCTATATAAACATTAGTAATCGAGCTTCCTTGGCTTTTATGTGTTGAAATAGCATATCCAGGCTTTAGTGTTGCTGATTTTATTAATCTCCCATCATAATATAAATCAATCGGGGATGCAAAGTATTGTTGTAACTTATAATATTTACTCCACAATGCTCCATATAATCTAGAATTTACTTTCTTGTCTACTTTTAGAGCGGTTAGTCTAGTTGTTTCAAATAAGGATATAAAAGAATTTAATATTTCAGGATCTATATATTTAGATATAATAAATACTTCTATATCATCTTCATATATAAAATCTCTTAAAGTTAATATAAATCCCTTTAATTCTAGAGGAAATATTTGAGATGGAGGTTTAATATAAGGCTTTACATCTTTTATTATATAATCTAGAGAGTTATATATTTTTCCAAAATAATCATCGGACTCAAAGTTATCATATCCAGTTAGAAATCCTCCAATATTATATTCTTCATTATTATTAAATAAAAGTTTATTAAGTACAGTATTATACTCATTTAATCTTTTATTTGTATATGTAAGAATTCTACATAAGTACGGATCTTCTTTACTAATAGCCTTCTTAAAATTCTTTCCAGCTTCGATTATAAAATCTTTTACATTGTTACAGTTATATAAAGATCCATAGTTGGACTTAAACTCTTTAAACCTACCAAAATGTGGAGATGTTCTTAATTCATCTAATAAATATAATAACGGAGCTTCATCTTTCTGTCGGTATATTTTGGTTAATTCTATTTTATTCTTTAAAGAGAATACTTTAGATATTTCTAAATCTTTAACTCCTCGTAGTTGTGCTGAATCACCTAGAAAAACTATCTTTACATTCCTTTTTGATACTAACTCTTTATCTATAAACTCGTATAAATCAGAGGTTATCATACTGCATTCATCTACTATTACTAATCTAGGAATTCTAGCTTTCCGATTATGTTTCAACCCACTTTGAAATTCTAATTCTTTAATATTTAATTGTTCAATTTCTAGATTAGGCTTTAACAACAATAACTGATGTAATGTTAATGTTTCAGTCTTAGTAAGTTTCTCTAGATTAATCCTAGCTTTATGAGTTGGAGCACATACTACATAATCATAACTATGGTTATCTAAATATGCTATTACTTGTGATATAACTGAAGTTTTACCTGTTCCAGCTTTTCCAGACAATAATAATTTATTATTATCAGTGTTGTCTTTGTTACTAATGTTTTTATTATTTATAAACTTAATAATTTTCTTAATTGCAGATAATTGTTCCCAAGATAATTCAAAATCCAGAGTATGGAATCCTTTTATTTCAGATTCCAACTCTTGATCTTCTTTTTCTTGTATTAAAGCACTTCCAAATTCAGAAAATATGTTATTTGCATTCTTCATTAGAACATAATCTCTTCATTTATATGTTTTATAGTATGTATTACTATGCTAGAAATATGATCAAAATCTTCTGACATCACTTCTATATAATTCATTAGATCTTGATCTACATTAAGATCATAGGAGAATACATTCTGTAATGTTTTAAAATTTAAATCTTGTTGGTAACTATATATACATCTAGAAGCTTTCCTAATAAGATCTATATTTTCTATTTCATCGAATAATATTTTACATCCCGATTTATTCGGAGTAGAAAATTCAATTCCTAATATTTCTAATATAAGCATCATTGTTTTCCAGTTGATCCAAATCCACCAATCCCTCTATTTGTTACATCTAAATCTTCTAAATTATCTACTTCTTCCCATTCACATGTCTCTACCTTTTGAAGAATTAATTGGCAAATTCTATCTCCTTCTGAGATATCTACAGGTTTATTCCATGAAGGATTTACTAAAATAGCTCCATAATTCCCTCTATAATCAAAATCTATAATCCCAATTGCATTTCCAAGAATCAATCCATCTTTAAGAGCTACTCCACTACGAATATGTAAAGTAATCATATAACCTTCCGGAATACTTGTATGAATATCTAAAGGAACTAAAACTCTTGACCCTGGCTGCATCGAGATAGATTTAATTTTTTTTGTTTCCGCATCTAAAGTATATACAACAGGACCATATTTAATTAAATCTTTTGGATCAATATTACTAAAGCTAGCCCTTGCGTCCATCCCTGCTGCCCCAGATGTTTTATATTTAGGTAGTTCGTTATTAGATTTATTATATATTTTTACTTTCATTTTTTCTTAGATTTCTTTGATACTGTTATAGTTTTATTTCCTTTTCTTTTTCCATCTCCTTCTTTTAATATTTCAAGTATTTTAAAAGTTTTATTAAACGTAGAAAAGTCTGCCCAATTATTAGTTTTAGGTAAATCAGTATATCTATATTTAATATTAGGTGATGATATATCCAAAATTTCTATATTATAATTACTACTTCCTCCTTCTACAAGTATAATATCTCCAATTTTGAGATCTTCTGCCAACATAGATAAAATATATTTATTCTTTATTATGTTCGTATTCTTTTACTTTAGATATAATAAATTCTTTGGTTAATTTATACAATCTACTTTCTGCATAAGAAAAATATAAATAATTCCCGTTGTCATCTGTTAATTCAAATACTGGAAGTTCTCTAGCAGCATATTTATTTAATATAGCTCTTCCCTTTTTCTTATCCTTAGTATATGATATATCATAATAATTTATATTTAAATTCTCTATATCATTATCAGGAGGAAGAATATCGAAAGGATCAATATCAGATTCCAGACTATTATATATAAAATTTAATATCATGATTTAAAATATTTATATATAATCTTTAACTCACAACCTTTTAGTCCATCTTGATCTATATATTTAAGAGCAGTATCTTTATTATAAATAGCGTTAGTATTATACACTCCAAACTCTTTTGTTATAGGATTGTAATAATTAGATAATTTAGGATTATATATAGCATAAAAAGATTTAATCATTATCGTCAGGATTTGGAATTAATAAAACTGGAAGTACTTCACATTCTTTCAATTCTTTTTTAATTATAACATTTTTAGCTTCATCTTCTGTATTATATAATGGAACTAATCCTCCAGTTCTAAATAGTTCACAGGTATCGTCCCAGTACAATCCGTTGTTTAAATTGTGAATAGTATATTTCATCAAACATCCTCCCCATTTATTACTTGAATATTTTCTATTTCTGGATCTAAACAAGAAGAGTCTATAAGTATTTCTTCATCGTAATCCCAGTATCCGGAACTAAATTTATCTATTGCTTTTTTTTCATTATCTGCATCGATATCTACATAAAATGTAGAATCACAAGATACTGTATAAGTAATTCTATATTTCATATACTTATTATATTTTAGTTATATCACATTGTCCTCCAGAACAAGCCTGAGCTCCTGTTGTATCTGCATCAATTAATACTTTTTTCCATTTAACTGTAGTCCAATCGATAGGAGTATAGTTTCTAGTTATATCACACCAATCATGATATAATTGTACATATTTAAGAGCTTCAATCATAGTACTATAATCTTCTCCGAAATATGTATCTCCGAACTTCTTCATTCTCCGCATTATATCTCTTTTAGTATTTAGATTTTTTATATTAGTAAATGCTGTTTTATCTAAATACTTCTGAATTTCTGCAATTGGAATTTCTATATCAGAATCTAAAATTTCATCTATGAATTCTTCTGTATATCCCAATATGGATAATACTTTAACCCAATTATTATATTGAATTGAATTAGCTTTTACCCATTCAGAATGAGGTTTATTTAAATAAGAGGGATCTTCTGCTACATTAAGTTCTTTAATAAATTCTTTAGCATCTTCAACAGTAGAATATAGTTTCTCCCCTTTATAATTAAATGTATCACAAGCTTTCCACAAATTCCCGAAAGTTTTTTCTGCATCTACGATTAGACCTGAGGCAAATATTACTCCGTCCCCATACATTTCCACTAATTCTTCTGGGATAAATACTTCTGAGTATGGAGGTTGTGTAAAAGTAATGTCTCCAGTTGAAGGAATAAATGATACTCCAGCAATAAAGTTTTTATTATTCCATACCCAATCTTTTACTCTATGCCAATCTTGATTTGGAACTATAACAGTATTAGATACATTATTACATACAGGATTAGTAGGATCTACCATTCCTGGAAGAATCCAGTTGTTATATAGTAATTTAATTACTTCTAATTGTTTAATTCCTAGTAATTCCGATTTGGTTTTAACGTTATCATCCGATTCTATTGCGAACATAATACAATTATCAGTATGATTATTAGACCAAACAGATTCTACTACTGCTTTAGGATTATATTTAGCGTATACTTTACCTGCTTCTTCTTCTTTATTAACCTGAACTCTCCGGATATATCTTTTCGCATGTTGACCATGACATCCAGGAGTGTTTCCAGTTAAGGTACTTATATTTCCATCAGGCTTAATACAAGTAGTCCTAGATGCAGGATTAATTCTTAGTAAGTTAGCTATTTTGCTATTTTGTTCTTTAATAATCTCAGCTCCTTTACGCAGAATATTTTCATTTAATAATATATCAGGATTCATCATAATCCCGCTAATAGATACTCCAATTAATGGATCATTCTTAGCTAATTGCTCTGTTACTTCACCTAAGAAAGGGAAAGAATTATATGTAGCTTGAATTGTTCCAATAGTAGCAGCTGCTTTACATTGTTTATAGAATTTCTCTTCTGTTGTGGATTCTTTACCTGAGATAGAGATCAAATTACAAAACTGTATTCCGGTTTGTTTAGATACTCCATCAGGTTTCTGTATTTCTAGTACGGGTTTAAAACCTATTTCAAAACCATTATATTAAGATAAGCTCGTTACTTCTTATCTGATCTAATTAAAGATCCTCTATATCACTATAGAGATTAGACTATATCACCATCTTATATATTTAATATAAGACGCTAGGCATTTCGAACCACTTGGTTCTACTCCTTTTCAGGATAGTCGTTACACATTTAGATTAAATATTTAATCACTTAGCTCGGGATTGTCTTATTAAATAAGAGATTCCCCGAATTAGCCTAGTTTTCTATATATATCACTATATATAGCCACATCATTTTATGGATTACACCCTATACCAGAATCAGACCTAAAGAAAAACCCAGGTTCTCCATATTCTTTAGTAGATTCAAAGATTTTATTAAATACTTCTTTATTATCATCACTTCTCTCCAAAGCAACAGAAGCATTATATCTTCCACGTTGAGGATTATCATAAAACCAATTACCTACTTTAGAATTATACATCTCCTCGTCATTAGGAGAGAATAATATAGCTAAAGCAGACCTGCGCACACCACCCGAAAGTACACTATCTGCACAGTGTGATAATATATCAGCACAGTTAAGTGGAGATAATCTTCTAGTAGTTTTATGAACATTACTAAGTAAAGAATCTATTTTATTCAGAGCATTTCTTAAACCATTTGGTCCCAAGTGTTCCAGTAATCTCGCAAGAATTACTGCGTTCTCTTATGAACTGCTTATATTTTCATATAAGATCAGACTATATCAACATCTACGAGAGATGCTTTCTGTTTCCATTACCATTAGCTTGTAATGTACTCCCCTTCGGGATAGTCGTTGAAAATCTATATCTCTTTACGTCCTTTAGGCTGTCTGTTTACATAAACATAACATCCTTTAAATTTCCCTCTACTTATTGGTTTATTTGTATTTTTACTTCTATATAAAACACCATCAGACATTCCTGTCTTTTGTAAAAATTTCTTATATCCGAAAGCAGAGTATAATACCTCTTTATTAGAATTTAATAAAGTATATTCTACATATTCATCATCGGTTATTAATCCAACTCTTCTAGCGTGAGCCGTATTTTCTTTAGCTGTACACCATTCTAAGTTAGATACATGATTATTATTTCTATTACCATCAATATGATTCACATACGGCTTATTGTCCGGATTAGGAATAAATGTTAAAGCCACTAATCTATGTTTTTGTGGATAAGTAACCTTTCCGTTTACATTAAATTCATATTGCCAATATCGATGCTTATAATGAGAAGTTAGTAATCTCTTACTTCTAATAGAATAAACATCTCCATCTTCGTTAATTAAATAATAATCTTCATAACCTTTTACCGGAGTGAAGAGAGATAAATTCTGCTGATTGTCCATTGTAACATCATTTTCCATTGTCACTATAGTATTTAAAATTAATAATTAGTAAGAAAATGCTTTAGGAGTTCCCAGCAATTAAGAAAGTTTAGATAATAAATCGCTTTATTAAATCCCAGACATTTTAGGTGCCAAAAATCCGCCTGATATTAAACTTCCACTAGGTCTAATTTTAGAATAATCAAACTTAGGATAAGTTACGTTAGAATTAAAATAATATTGAACTAATCTACCAATAGCTAAACTCCAACTTTCAATACTGTCCCCGATTACATATTCTTCAACCGAGCTATTAAGTCTTTCAGGCATCATGGGAAGAATATTTACGTGTTTATATTCAACAGAACACCCCACTCCACAACCACATAACAGTAAATACTCAATTTGCTCAAATCTTTCTAAACTATCTATATACGTATATGAACAATTGAAGATTTTTTCATTCTTTCTTAAAATAGGATCGCCTCCGAATTGCAAAGCTCTCTGAGATCCATAAACATTTTTATTTTTATACTCCTCAAAGGCTTCTAATAAATCATTATTAAATTCTGCATTATTTAATACTTCTGGATATTTATCTTTAAGATGTTTTAAATGCATCTGTAATATTCTATCTACAGATTCCTCAAAGGTCTCTTTCCTTTTCAGATTAGAATTATATCTAGCATATTTAGATTGAAAAATAAATTCTCCTAAAGCATTAGATTGATCATTGTACATATTAAATTTCGAATAAATTATTTAAAAGTAAATTCTTTTCAAAAGGATTGACAACATCTTTATCATCCCTTAATAATTCAGTAAATGCGTTATATGCGGTAAATAACGAAACTTCCTCATCTTCCGGAATATAATACTCTGAGTCGGGATTTAAAACTAAATTTTTATATGCAGATATTGCAGTAGTTGGGGATAATTTAGCTTTTCCGAAATCACTTTTATACTCAGATTTAATACAAAAATCTACCCATTTGCCCAGAGTATTAGTCATATCTACTTTATCTCTAGATATAAATGTATTCTTTAATTTTTTAATCTTAACTCCTAAATCATCTGTTAAATTCATTAGGTTTTTAATGGGAGAAATATCATACATCTTTTGTGGCTCTAATACTTGTGTATTTAAATATGTAGCATTAAACACACAAAGATTTAAACACGCCATATTAATCCCTCCCCTAAAAATTTTTACTACTGGGACTTTACAATCTAATCCATAAATTAAGGATATTACTTGCTGATGATCTTCATACTCCCAATAGTTTTTAGGTAAAACTGCTTGAATATAAACCCTGTTATACATTACATCTTTCTCTTCACCAATACTAATCTGTTTTGGCTCTTTTACTTTACATATAAATTCATCTGTAAATTTACTCATTGATTGAAGAAAGGGATCTATATAATCCTTAGTAGAATAGAATTCTTTCTTTCCTATTTGCGTTGCTTTTCCTTTTAATAATTGTTCTAAAGTTACTTCCATGTATTAATATCCAAATATATAATAGTAATTATTAAAAATTGCATAATTAAAATTATCTTCTATATAAGTACGTGCATCTATATATTCATCTATTTGAGGATCTATAGTAATACCTAATGTATCTATCATAAAATCTATCCATTCTCCATTTCTTATCTTTCCCATATAATTATCTAAAGCATATTGATAATCCTCAAGACTAGTAATAATAGAGTTAATATATGCTAAGATGATTATAAATATATTTTCTTCGTAATAATAATATGGAATTGTAGCTATTAAAAATAGTTCGTTAATATTCCAATCTTTAGTTTTTAACAGATCAGATAAATTAGGATTTGTATTATTAGGATTTATGGTAATAATATAATTAGAGTATTTTAAGTCCTTTGCAACAAATCGTATTGAATTTGTTGTTTCATCACTATCTATACATTTCCAGAGTAAGGAGTAGAAAGAAGGATTTGATTCTAACCAGTTATAATCTATTTCAATTGTATCTGATTTCTTTGTATCACATAAATAAACAAAGCCCATGTTTATATAAAATTTTATTTAAGTATATAATAAATATCCTTATTTAAATAATTCGATTTATATAGATACATATTTATTGTTTTGGATTAAATAAATAAATTTTATCTTCAAATTCAATTGTATGTAAATCATCTAATATAGTGTCTATATCTATATAAGTTAGTAGTTCTGAATTGTTTATACGTTCTCCAAATATAATTTGTATTAAATCCTTTTTGGCATTTATAGTTTTATAGTTTTCTATATTTCCTATATACTTCCTAATAGCTTTTGGATAATCTTCACATATATCTTTTATATATCCTTCACTATAATATAAGATAGAAATAAATAACTCAAACTCACTAATTTTATGAGATACTTTGATAAAATCTACAATATCTTTAAATAACCAATAAGTATTACTTAGATAATCTATTAATTTTTGAGAATATATATCAAATATATTTATAGCGAAATCAAAATTCTCTAAATAATAAGTAACATTATCTATTGCAGAATTATCTTCATCAGGATTAATAAGGGAGGTCAAATTTATATTATTCTTATTACAAAATTCATAAACATCCTGAGAATTACTTAAATAGATTATAGGAGTTTTAGAAGTATCTTTAATTGAATATATAAAAGCATTCATACTTAATTAGTTTTATGATATAAATACCAACAATCATCAAAATCTACAATATTGAATTTGTCACGTAAAAATTTAAAAGAATCAATATAATTACATAAATCGGTTGCAGAAAGGTTTATATCATAATAATCTTTTATAATAGAATCAAACTCATGATATGGATACTTTTTAAAATAAGTACTTAAAGCAATTGTATACTCATTAACTATATCATTTGAATAACCTTCATAATAGTATAAAAAAGAAATTAATATTCCTTCATCACATAGACCTTTTTCAGAAAGTTCGATAATATTTATAATATCTTCAACTCTAAAGACAATTTCTTTAAGACATTGACATAATTTTGGATCTTCAATATTATATAAGTGTATACTGTAATCACTACCTTCTATATCATAAGTAATCCAACTTTCACAAGAATCATATACGAAAAGTTCATCATCTGATATTATATTATTCCCCTTACAGAAATTAATAAATTCTTGAATATTATTAAACTCGGTAGAATTTTTATTTCCTCTTATATTAAATTTTATCATATAAAAATATATAGTTTGTATTATTAAAGCTAATAGTGGTATACTGTTCCAAAAAGAACTTTTTAAAGTCTATATATCTAGAAAATAATGGTGTTGCTCTTATCATATCTCCATATATACTAAGATATAAATCTATATAATCTTCATCATCTTCTATTTTACATGAAAAAGATTCAAGTGCATATTCAAAATTTTCTAAATTAGTATAATTATGAAAATAATATAAACAACAGAGAAATAATTCATAATCGTCTAACTTTTCTGATTCTTCAACTATACAAACAATTTCATCAAGAGTCATTTCCTTTTCTATAAACATCTTAAGTAAATCCTCATTAAGATTTAAAAGAATAAAATAATTAGATTGTTCATTTGATTTTGGAATAAAAGAAAGTGTATATTTTAATCCAATAGAACTATCACAACTTAATGGTAAAGAAGTATCATATTTTTGTTCTTGACAATACTTATAAATACTCTTTTTATCTCTTAGGGGAATTATCACTTTAGCATTCCCTCCTACGAACGTTCCACTTATCATATCATTCTTTAATTACTCCAGTTGTTACATGGTCATTAAATACTTCCATAAAACCTACTCCCCATTTAGTCTTCCCAAAATTAGCAGCTATATAATTAGAAGATCCATATAAACTTGGAACAGAAATATATTGAAACCTTCTGGATTCTGTTATAGCATATTGATGTAAATCTCCTTTTACTACATAGAGATTGTCTTTAAATTTTAATCCAGAATCATAAATATAATCATTTACCCAATTTATTGTTCTATCATTCAATGTAAGAGGCATTCCTTTAAACTGGGAATCGCTATCTTTCGATTTTGTTATCGTTAGGCTTTTTATCCTAACTTCTATAGCTTCTTTTTGCTATAGTCCAGCGTACCTTTTTACCCACTACTTATAAAAGTGTTGGGGTAGAAACCACTCTTGGAACTATTTTATTCTCTTTCGAGGTTCAAGTTCTACGCGTTACGATGGCACAGACTCTTTACTTTCTGTACTTATCACGGGATTGACATCACAGCCTTCCCCGTTATTGGTTTCTAATTCTCTATATGATTCCTCATATAGACGGCAATATTCTAAATATCTTTCATATTTTCTTTTTAAATATATTTTTGAGTGTGAATATAATTTATGTAAAATGTTAAGCCCTGGTCTACAAGCTATTTCTAGTACTCTAGTTTTAGAATTCTTATCATTATGATTATATTCCAAAGTGTACTTAGTAGAAAATACATCTTGTATAGAATTTAAAAAATCTTCTGTTCCTAATAAGGAAAGGAGCATTTTAGAATGATCTTTAGTTGCATATGAAATACACCCATCTCCATCTATATAACCTCTTATAAAGTCCCATACTAAACTCTCGTCCTTAAATATGTTTAGACTTGGGAACTTTAAGGTTAAAGATTTTCTAGGAGTACAACCATAACTATTAAGTGTTTCCCATAAATGTTGACTAGATAGACATACCCTACATCTAGTATTTCCTTTATTATCAGCTTTAGTAATCTTTAATTCTTTAGTGTATCCTATAAACTTGGCAAATTTTTCCATGTGTTCTTTATCAGTACCAGAAGCACATAATTCAAAGTTCCAATCTGTTCTAGATTTTTTCTCTTCGATTGGGGATGAATATATATATCCATCAGCAAAGATAAATCCTAACCAATATGCTTTCTCCTCTGTGTCAATAGTATCAAAAATACGTTCATTATATTTTTTTATTGACTTACCTTTTCTGGATTCATCATAAAGGTCTAATTCTTTTAAATCTTTACTAAGAGATTGAGAATTAATTCCAAATCTTTTAGCAGAAGCTCCTACACTCTCTAAAGAATTTACATAATCATCTATTGCCAGTTTAAATAGGTTAACTTTTATGCCAGACCTTCCATTCTTCCAATAATACCCTTTGTCATTAATATAACCTTCAAATTCAACTCTAGATAGATTATATTGCTTACAAAAATCGAGTAAACTTAATTCACTCCTCAAAAATAAATTTAAAAATTTTTCCATGTTATAATTCTATTATTTATTAAATATATTATTATTTAACAAATATATAAATTATTTCCATGGAAACCAAATAATTATATTAAAAATATGAAAAATATATCACCATGCATGAATAATATAGAATTGTTTCCAATATCAAATTTATCAATTGGAAGATCTGAGATATAAGATTCTATATTTAATTGCTCTAGTTTAGAAGCAAGAACAACATTATTTAGCCATCCCCAGTCACCGTCCTTCATGTTCATATAAGTTCGCTACTCTTATACGGGTTAATAAAACCTCCTCATATTTCCTTATTAATATGAGAACTGACTATATCTTCACCTTCATCTATATCTGTGTTAGATATAATGCTAAGGGCTAGGCATTTCGAATCGCTTGATTCTACTTCCATTTCAGGAATAGTCGATGAGCCTTCTACAGAATTTAAATCTGTAGCTTGGTTGCTGATTACCATCTCAGGCGTCCCAGCAGTTAACCTAGTTTCAAATAATAATTTCTTATTATTAGCACAAATTGTATTTAAATACAATCAATGATTTGAATCTCCAATACAAATATATTTAATATGAGAATTTTCTACATAATCGAGTAATTTATTAAAGAACTCTAACATAACATCTAAATACATCTTAGATTGTTCTTTTGGAGTAATAGTAGTAGGTAATTCATGACCTCTAACAGTTTCACCTTTATAAGAATCTACACTATCTCCTAAATTACAGATAATTAAATTATCAAATAATTTATTAATAATAAAATTATATACTTTATCTAATCTCCTACTAATTTCTTCTTTATTATAATCTTCCAATTGTATAAATCCATATTTAGGATTATAAGCTCCAATATGCATATCAGACAAGAATATAACTAACGTATTAGTATATTCATTAGCATCGGAATATAAAGGCGTTATAGGAGTATTATATTTAACAGGAATTCTAAGTAAATCCTTAACAAATGTTTCTTTATCCCTATACTTGTTAAGTTCCTTAGTTAATTCTAAGATATATTTATTCTTATCTTGTATCTCATCTCTATCAGCGTTCTTAGAAGCAGAATGTAATTTTAAATCTAATAACATCCTTTCTAATTCCTCTTTACTCTTACTTTCTGCAATATGCGGAGCAAACGGGTAACAATCTTTAGTAATTTGAAATGCTCTTAAAATCTTCTTTAATTGAATCAAATCATATTGTGGGAATTTCTCAGACAATTTCCTAGCTGATAAATTATATCCTCTATTAGAATATCCAACATAAATATCCTGCATTTCAGATAATGTGAGAGTACCTTCAAAAGATTCTTTATCTCTAATAAGGATTCTAAATTCATAATGTATTACTTTACCTTCTTCATCTCTTACAGATGAACCAACAATTCTACTTTCGAAAGATTCATCAGTAGTAGCATCATATACAATTTTTCTATCCTTAACTTTATTTAATTGTTTCTGAGGAGTCTTCTTCACTCCAGAGTTTTGACAAAGTATTTTATATGTGAATCTAAATGTATCTAAATCAAATTGTGGTGGAGTTAAATCCTGATAGTTTTTATATAATCTATTATATAACTTTTCTTGAATATTATCGAATTTATATTCACTTTCTACATCATCAAATGTAAAAATATCGTTATTTACTCTACTTGAGATGGATTCTAAGATCGATTTAGATAATTCTAGTTTCATATTTAATCACGGCTTTAAGTAGCAACACTGTTAAAATTATTACTGTTATGTTTTTAAAAATAAAGGGTGTAATAAATTAATATTACACCCTTCTGATTGATTATATATTTATATAAATATTTTATTATATTTAAGATTATTCTTTAACTAATCCAAATACATAAAATTCTCCTTGTTTAGTAGTAATTGACGGAGTATAAACACCTGCACACAAGATTTCTCCGTTCTTAGAAGCTTCATCCTCAACAACTTCTTTAGTCTTTCTTACTACATAATTACGTTTATTTTGAGCAATCAATTCACGCATTTTACGTTCAGCATCAGCCTTATTAACAGCAGATTGATCTACAGGCATACCAATTGATTCAATTGATTTAAATTTACCTTCTTTATCTAAGTTAAATTCTGCTTCACAAACATTATATACGGTTTCCCATTTAGTCTTACCTTCTTTCTTGAAGTTTACAATTTTATAAGGTTTCGTACGAGTATCAGCTACAGGAGAAGTTTTCTGAATATAAGCACCAGCTCCAGTAATCATATGTTTGTTGCTGATGAAGTTCTCAGCGAATGCTCGGAAATCATCTGAACCAAAAGTAGGTTCTCCAGCAGCACGCCATTTTGCAGTTGCATTTTGATTAATTTCTAACGGAAGTTCACACATTGCTTCTTCTTTACTAAATCCTTTTACATTGGTCATAAACAATTTTGCCATAATTCTAAAAATTTTATAGGTTAATAAATATTTAAGTTGTTATATTTTCCCTTAATTTGATAGTACAAAGATAAGGGGATTTTTAATGTTATCAAAATAGTAATCACTAAAAATTTATTAATAATTTCTAGTGAGGTATTGTTTTTATCTAAAGTAGTGATACTCCTATATTAAAATGGAAGTAATTTATCTAATACATTATTTATCTTAGATTTACATTCCTCAAGATTCTTTGCTCCACATAGATTTACTTTTTTACAATCTGTGATAGCTTTACATAAAGGTAAAAAATTCTCCATCCATGAATCATCATAGGTAGATATAGTATCCTTTAAAAATGCTTTAGTAAACTTCTCTATAGAAACATCCGGATGCTTCTCAGCATATTTTCTATATACAGCAATAAGTATAGATATTAAAGCTGTAACAGTATCTAAAGAGTCTACAGCTAGAGAACCAATACATAAAACCTTTTTAAAAAATCTTTCTTTTTCTTCTTGAGTTAAGTTATTAAACTGATTAACTAAATCTTGCACTATTTGTTCTGATATTAAAACATCATCTCTATATGGGATCATGATAATATTTTTTCTTTATTATATTCAGCATAAGCTGCGTAAGATAATAAGGTCTTAAATTCTTTTAATCCTTTAACAAACCATTTATTTGGGATTCTAAATACTACTGTAGAATAATTAGGAATAGTTTGTACTGATATGATATTTAAATATGATTTAGATACTACATAATTCTCAGAATTTAAATAAGATAATAACATCCAGTAATACATACCTAATTGGCGATAATAATGATAATGTTGGAAGGACCCTTCAACAAATTCTCCAGTCTCATTAATAGTTGATCCTGGGAACATATACCACATTTTACCAGTAGTTTTTAAATCATTTAAATTAAGAACACCTTCATCTATATTTAAATTCCAATTATCTATTTTAGCTTTTAGTTTCAAAGGAATTTCAACAATGGGCGCATCTGGATTAGTTATACTATTTGGAAAAGATACTAAAATTTCCATTATAATAGTATCCTCATTCCTATTTAAATATTGATCTAATGAAAATTCATCTGGAAGAAGTAAATTCATTGCATCTATATTCCCTCTAATAGAATCTACGCACTTTATACAGGTTTCTCTAGTCCTTTTATCTAGGATAATTTGTTCTTTTCCATAAGGAACATCTTTATTAGCTCTAAGAAAAAGGTAGTATTCTAATCCAGAGGAAATCAATTTAGAGATTTTATTTCCATTTAATTGTCCCACGTAATAAGACACATCCTCAGATGCTTGTTCTATAGATTTGGATATACTATACCCTTTACATCTATATTTAAATATAGATTCTACTATCTTACCAGCTTTGGCAGAAGGTTTTGTATAATCATTTAACTCAAACTCCTCTGGCTGCAAGATTAATTCATGTATGGAAGTCATTTTTGTTATCCTTTAGGCTTTTTATCCTAAAGTTCTATAACTTCTTATTTAGTTATAGATCAGCGTACATTTTCACCCTTAGGGTGCAGGACACTCTTGGAGAGATTATATTTGTTCACTCTCTACGCGTTACGATGATTCAGAGCCTTTCGTAATCTCTGAATTTATCACGGGATTGGCATCACAGCTTTCCCCGTTATTGCCCTGTGATAATCTATTACATTCCTGTAATGACGGCACTAAAAAACTTTTTATCATTTCTTCTACTTCACTATCATTTTTATTATATGGTAATTCTAGCAAACAATAATTATTTTCTTTACATAAGGTTCTTAATTCCTCATCTCTTACACATTGTTTAATAAAACTTTCTTCTCCACCAAAATGGACTATTGGGAAATAATGTTGTCTTCCATTATACTCAATTATAAATATTTTATTGTTCAATTCTAGATAAAAATCAACCTTGAATAGTCTGTGATTATTTCTTATCACCTTTTGTCTAACAAAAGGTATGCTCAAACTTTGCAATATCTTGTTCACGAACGCTTCTCCGTGTGATTCTTTACAGAATGGACATCCACATTTAAAATCTATATGTACAGAAGGAAGTTGCTCAAAATATCCATGTTTGGGACAAATAATAGTTACTCGATCTTTCCATTGGGAAAACTCTGTTTTACTATAATCATATTTGTCACCATGTATTTCTTTTGCATGTTGTATAAATTCTTCTGTGGTCCAGTTTTTTCTGAAAGCACATTTAGGACATTCTTGTCCAGATAAGTGTTTATTAGGGGATTGCCAAAATTCTCCGTGAGTAGGGCATATTATACATAATTTAGTATTAAAATTAATATACTCTGCTTTTGAATAATCATACTTATTCCTATGAATAATAGATGCTCTAGATACAAACTCATCTTTCGTTAATTTTCTGAGTTCGTTATTCCTTTTAGAAGAACAATGCTTACATCCAAATCTTAGGATATTAGAGCTAGTAGTCTCTCTAACATTCCCGCAATCTTTACACTTGACCTTTACATGCTGCTGATCTTGAAAGTCTACAAGTTCGTATTTATCCTTATCTAGTTTATCTAAAAAATTTTTTAAAGAAAGTTCTTTACGTGCTTTGTTTACTTGGCACTTGGGACATCCATGTTTAGATGCTTTTACAGACCTAGTAACAGCTTCCCATTCATGCCCACAGAGATTACACCTATGTAATATTTTATTATTTGCTCCAGTATATTCTCCAATTATATCTATAAAAGGAAAAACTTCGTGAAGTTCTCTTTCTATTTCTAACGTTGATTTTATTTTTGTTACATTTTTCATTGATGTCATGTTTTAATTTAACATGACAAGTATAACATTTTAAAATCAAAGAAACAAGTAAATAGAAATTTATTTATAAAAAATTATTTTATATTTTGCACCTATGTCCATACTTCTTGTAGAGAATTGTTTTAGTCCTTCAAGATAGGTTTTAAAAGACCCTTCCTCATCCGGATTAATAAGTTTAAGCTTGGAGTTAGATATATATCCAGAATAAGCCTTAGAGAAATAAATATCATCTGTTATATCTAGAGTGTTTATTGATACTATTTTTATCTTAAATTTAGATAATACTTCCTTAGATATCAGTTCTTCTTTTTTGCGGTACTCCATTTATAGTTTCATATATAATAATGTTTGGAATAATTATTCTCAAACCAAAGATAAATTCTCTCCCACATTGAAAATTTTCAATTGTATAATATTCTATAGATAGGTTAAATCCAAAATCAGTAGTTAAGACATGAAAGCTTATAGAATCTAGTATATTTTCATTCCCCAATAAATCTTTAAGTATTTCATTAAGGATAGATTCATATATATCTCCTAAAGCACTGTCTGTAGAATTTTTAATAGCATTTATAATATAATACTCTGGCACAAATAATTCTTCTTTATAATTCTTAAAGAGATAGTTTATAAGTTTTAAAAATACCTCTGTCTCATTAGAAGTACTACATGCATTAAGACATTTTAAAATAGTAGTATCTAAATAGGTTTTATAATTGTCAATATTCATTTTCTGTAATTAAATCGATATAATCAAAATACTCTGGAAGTATTTCTTCTAGAGCTTTTATTATTTCATCTCTAGATTCTTTATTTAAAGTGATGATAACAATATTTTGAAGAATTTCTGGAGTTATTATTATATCTTTAAACTTTCTATTATTTTCTCCGAAGTAAACATCTAAATATTCAAAGATAATATTCCTGAATAAATTTCTATCAAATAAATCCATTATATCTACTACATCAGTAGGATGTGTATAGTATGTTATTGTGGATTGATTTAATCCATATGCAATATTTAAATAATTCTGCTCCTTAAATTTATGATTAGTTTTATTTATAGATAGTAATAACCATCCATAGTGACAATTATAGTAAGCTAATTGTTTGTATAGTTTATCAACTTCTACTTGTTCAAGTTTCGAAACTTCCATAAGATTAAATTATAGTATTTAATATTTATTATATTCTTCGTATTTATTATATATATCCCCATAATTTAGAGAATTAATTCTAAGAGGAGTATTATAATGTTTATTTTCTGGAGTGGTTAATAATAATGTAAATATTCCTGATTTATTACATTCTGTAAAATTAGTTATAGAATCTTCAATAAATACATCACATTTCCCTTTAATTAATCTAGATTTATTTCCAGAGTAACATACCATTTGATAGATAGGCTTATTGGGAAGATTATTTTTAATTATCCATTCTTTAGTATATGATTTAGAATTAATTCTTTTAGTGCAATAAGCAACTATCGGAAAGTCAATATCCCGTAATTTAGGAACTGTTGTCCAAAATTTCTTATTATTTCTTAGATTATATACATTTTTAAGTATTGTATACTCTTGTAATCTAGAAGGATATGTATCTATGTTAAACCATTTTTTATAGTGTCCCATGAAATCAGCAACTACTCCATCTATATCACATATAATTTTTAAATCTTTCATAAATTATTTAAATCTTTTATATATTATTTATTTTCTCTTTTTGCTTTAAGAAACTGTTTTAAAGATTCAGTGTATATTTGTATTAAATTAAGGTGATATAATTCCGCAGTATCAAAACCGCCGACACTATATTTATCTTTATAGTTATAGATACTATGTAATGTGGCTTCTATATCTGCTATACATTCTTCTAATTCTATTTTTTGTACTTTATCCATTTAAATATAACCTTTTCGTATTTTCTATTAAGTCGAAAGTTTTTAAACTTCCATATTTAGAATAAAAATCTGATATATCTTTAGCCTTATATCTCCTCGGAATATATATAGGAAGTATATCAGAAAATTTCTTTCTAATTTTATTCATATTACTAATCCCAGCTAAATCAGAATCATAAAACAAGAATATTTTCTTAAATCTTTCTTTTAATTTAGAATATAAAACATCACTCACAAACTGATTTTCTGAATTAGGTGCAATTGCGGGTATTCCAAGTTCATATAAACACATAACATCTTTAAGGGATTTAGTTATTACTAAATATTCTCCATTCTTCGGCATGTTATGAATACCTTGAATTATACTTTTCTTATAATTAGTTATGAAGCGATATTTTTTATTCATCGGGTAGTAAATTTTCCACAATTGCTTCTCTTTATCCTTAGTGGGATAGTAATACCCAAACTGAAACTTTTTAGAGGTGCTAAATGAGAATATTTCATTATTTAAATACACTAGTTCTAGGGAGAACACAAAGAATTTCTTTAAAGTATTTAGACTTATTCCAAATTTTCCCCACCATTTTAATTCCTCTTCCGTAAAATCCTTAACTTTAACTTTAATAATAGATCCCTCTGTTTTTTCAAATTTCGAATTAGTATATTCTTTTATACAAGATTTATTAACTGGAAAGTTAATATTTTTTCTTATCCCAAAGTCATTAGCAATAATTGCTAACGCTTTAGAATAAGAAACATTATATTTATACTTAACTACCTCAATAAAATTTCCATAAAAATCGCCCCTAAAATCTTTAAATACCAATCTTCCTGCACTATCTCTAAAAAATGCACATGTAGGAGTATTATCTTTTCTAAGTGGGGATTTAAATAATCCTTTTTTAACTGGAATTCCCAAATAATGTTCCATATAAGTTTCTTCTGAATTATATCTAAGTAATAATTCTTGAGTTAACTTCTCAGAGAACACGGAATCGTAATCAGCTATTAAAGGACTAGAAACATCTACTTTACTGAGGTTAACTCCCATTACAGAGTCATATTTTCAAAATCTTCCATATTAATATCCGAAATTTCCTCCGGATTAGAAGAAATTAATTCTTCTGTGGAAGTAGCAGTTCCAGAAGCAGCTTCTTCTCTAGCTTTAATCTTCTTGATTTCAGAAGCAGTAAATGCAATATCTCTATCTTGTTGTTTCAAAATTTCTACATTGCCGATAAAGTTATTGTTTACATACGCATTTCCTTCTTTATCTACTGCTGCAAAGAAAGGAAGACTGGCAAATCCTGAGCTATTCTTAATTAATTTAAGTTTACACCATACAGGAGTCTTTTGTTTAATAACAGCTTGGAGAATTGCAACCATCGAATCCCGGAATTGTTTCCAGCTCTTCATTTCAAGTTTTACTTCTCCTTTAATTAGTTTTTCATTATATTTAGGTGCGAAGTGTTCAATATAACACCGGAACTTTAATACTGCGGAATCATACATAGACGCAGAAGTTCCCCATCCGAATATTTTTCTTTCAATAGAGTCTTGTGTTAATTCAAAGGTTCTATCTTCAAAAGTTGCTCCATTTTCATCCTCAAATACTACGTTGATAGTATCTACTTCCCTTCCATCTTTTAATTTTTGTCTATCAGCTTTCGCTTCTTTTAATTTAACAATATGAATTTTATCACCTTGTAAATAACTTCCTTTAGCTAATGTGTGTTCTCCTGCGTTGTTAAAATCTGCTCCAAAATTTAGTGCCATAATGTTTAAATAAATTAATTAGTTAAATTAAAAAGTGTTTCATCATCTAGATTTATTTCTTCTAATCCCTCTAAATCTAAATTTTTAAGATCTGTCGGAATCTCATAATCTCCCTCATCTTCCAAAGTAACTTCAAAAGGAGTTTTTAATTCCCTTGTATAAGTTTTCTTTGTATCATCTTCTGATTCGTTAGAATCAAAAGTTACAATATCTTTATTAGATTTAATAACTTTATCATCTGCTTTAACTTCTTTATCTCCAATTAATTTACATGTTTTAGAATTTTCGGAAGTTTCCTCGAATCTAAATTTTGTACCATAGATTAATAACTGTTCTCTCTGTTTTCCTCTATAAGAAAGAGTAAGACTTTTAGTTAATTTATTTCCAGATTCTGGATCCGCAAAAACTTCTGATTTAGCAATTACTGGAAAGTAAATACCATTCTCTTCTTTAAAAGAGACTAGTAATCTATCTCCTGGTTCAGCATTAATTATATCTAATAACTTCTGAGTTAATACTAGTTTATTATCTTCCAGAACTATTGTATCCTGATCTTTTTTAGATTTAGATCTTTTAGGAGTTACTACAGCAATAGTTTTAGAAGCTGCTTCTTCAAAAGAGTCGGATGGTTTATTAATTCTAACTCCAGTAACTTTTAAATTATCCGATAGAGTAACTATAAGATTAAGTTCTATTTCCATTTTATAATTCTATATTTGAAAGTTTATCTACTTCAGATTCCTCTTCAGATATGTTAGAATTTTCAGATTGATCTTCTTCGTTAAATTCTTTTTCATCTAAAACATCTGTAACATTAATCTGGGGAGTAGTAACTACATCTTCTCCACTATAAGGTTCGGAAGAATAAATACGATCCCAATGAGGTATTAATTCCCCATCTCGATTCTCGATTAATACAAACTTCTTACCATCTAATCTAGGAACTCTACATTTACATTCTGCTGCAAGCTGTTTTATATCAAAAGTAATAATAGTATTATCATTTATATCCCTATATAAATATCCAGCTCCATCATATCTAGATGCAATAATATCAGATAATTTTCCAGCTAAATCAATATCTTTTATAGTTAATTCATTTTCATTTATTTTCGCATCTTTTGAATGACATACTAGAATAATTCTTTTACATACTTGTTGTAATAATCCGATTACTGCTAAATATGAATCTCTCATATACTTTTGGCCTAACCCAAAAGGTAAACTATATACATCAGTTACTTTTAGTTGTTCTGGATTCTTTTCTGGATTATATGCATTAGATTTCTTCCACAAACTTAAGGCGTATGGTTGTAGAATTTCCTCTAAAGAAGTTAAAGTATCTAGAGTTATATATTTATAAGGACATCCTGCTGCCTTAACTTGTTTACATACTTCTAATATATCTTTAACTGAAGAAACATCTACTTTTAATGCTTCAATATACGCTGTTCCCTTTTCTGTATCTAGTATTAGATTATTATCTAATAAACTTAGAGCCGTAGATTTCCCGGATTTTGGCTTCGAGAATATAACTAATACCCTAGGTTCAGTTTCTGTTGGTTGTATTTTACTTGTTGGTAATACTATAGCCATTTATACATTAAAATTAAATTCAAGTACTTCATCTTCTTCATCTTCTTTAATAACTCTATCTAACTCTTCTTTTTTCTTTTGTTGATTATCAAATTCTTCGAATAAATAATCCATTCTCAGAACTCTATCGTAATCAAATCTCTTTCCATCTTCGGGAGGATCTAATTCTTTAAAATATCCTATACTTCCTTGGAAAATACAACCCTCAACAACATCAGATTGTCCAAATCTTCCTTTGAGCAATTGAATTAGCCTAAATTGGTCACGTAGTTTCTTAATATCGAACCCTTCACACTTAGCCTTCTTCTCTCTGAATGGATGATAGACACCAATAACAATTTCTGATGCTTGTGTCATGTCCGCAGTATCCTGAGCATCTTGTAATTCGAGATAATTATGTTCGGAATTTCTTCTATCCATAGATTTAAATTGTCTATTAGCTTGTTGAACAGCGCATATTGTCATATCACACAGATTACGGTAATAAATAAAATGTTTAGCTGTTTCATCTATTTCATGCTTAATTCCGGAACCATTATTCTTTAATAACTTACAATGGTCTAATACTGCTATTAAATATTGATTTCTATCATTCTTTATATACCTCTCACCATTATCGTCTGTTTCAAACTTCCCAAAATATCCAGCCCATGCTCTGAGGATATTATATACTCCAGTGGAATTTAAAGGAGTATCGTAGATGGTTAATTTATCATCTACTTTAGTTAACCAATCCCTAGCATCGTAGATATATTTAAGTTTATCGTCTGAAACAGGTTTATCTAATGAGAATATTTCAGAATAACTAATATCAATATGATATTTATCAAGGATATAAAGAGAGAGAAGTTTAGCGAGAAGTACTTCTTTTGACATTTCAAAGCTTAATGCGAGAATATTTACAGGTATCTCTGGATGTTCTAAGGAATAAACTAAAGGTTTATAGATATACATGAATATGGCCACAGAACTCTTACCTGCACCCGAATCGGCAATAACTGTGCTCATAAACCTTCTTTGTATACCATATATATACTTATCCAATTTAGGAAATCCGGATGGTATACCCATATTATTCCCTTTCTTCCCTTCTTCTACTTTTTGATAAAAAGAATCAATTAAATTCATATAAGAGTATTTATATCCACCGATCCCATACCCTTATCCCTAGCCTCTTTTAAAGCAATCCATGATTGGTTAATAACGAATGTAGAAATCCCCATTTTTATCATATCATTTTCTTTTCCCCATTGTAGCAGGTCAATTATTTCTCTATGTAATGTTGGATTCCATTTTATAGTCTTTCCGTAAAAGAAAAAGAAATCTTCCATAGATCCGAAATGATTCCCAGTCGTTATACTACGAGCATTTACAGGAGAATTATTAATGTATATAAAACTTGGGTATTCTAGGAACAATTCCTTCCCTAATTCCCCAGAATGTTTTAAATAAGACTTAATAAAATTAGCAGTGAATGGAATATCTAATGGATATGTTTTCTTATCTTCACCTTTTACATAATTAAACTGTAAATCATCTATCTCAAAATGATCTCCTTTTTTAATATTCATCTTTTTTAATACTCCTTTAGATTGGAGAGATTCAATTATATCATATTTAAATCCACCTATAATTTTACTATATCGTTCTAAAGGATCTATCCTTCCCTCAGGATATTGAGCGAGAAATAATAATTGTATAATCCACCATTCCTCGGCTGATAGATTATATTGTGTCATTAGATCTAATTCACGATCTAATGAGATTGAGATTTTTTCCATTAATGTTTGTTTATATTGTTATACAATATAACACAAACAAGCACGGTTAATTCTAGTTTATTAGATGTTACGTGAATGGAATAGTGTTAATTTAATTCTTCTATAAGATCTATATATTGTTCTCCAATTGCGTTTGGTTCTATATCAACTATATTAGCAAGCTCAACTAAATCATAAGCATTATAAAAGTTACCAATATCTTCAATTATATTTGTAGCATTTCTATTTATATAGCCCTTATTTATGAAACATTTAATTTCTTCTTCGGACTCTGCATACACAGTAGTTGAGACTTTTACATCACAAGGAATGGTTAACGATATATCGTAATATGGCATAAATCAATCTGAAATTTCTGTTATAGATTCAAGATCCTCATATATAACTGGTTCATCATAGTATGTATCTACGGTAGTAGATACCTCTACAAGATCTTCTATACTATTACAATACGCAATATCTTCATACTCTTCTGGTTCAGGATCTCTATCTATATAACCATTACGTTCAAAGAATTCTATAATTTCTTCTTTAGATTTAGCATATACCTCAACTTCTGCAAGTTTTGTACAATTCATTAATATTCTGTAGTATGGCATAATTTTTAAATTTTACAATCCTTACATCGAGTACGTATCCATCCATTTTTAGAATATGTAACTACATCTATAGGAGAACCACATACTTCACATATTTTCTTAGATAATTCTTCTGCCTTTCTAACTTTTTTCTTAATATCTTCTGGAGCATTATCTAAGTAAATACATAATTCTCCAAATTTCTCTTTTATCTGAAAAATTTCTATTTGTTGTGATTTATCTGGATGAGTCTTATTATATTCTTCTATATCAAATATAATAGGATAAACTAATCCGTACCATCCAGGACCATGTTCACAACCAAACTCATCATACGGAGTGTTATATTCTTTCATGTTAAATATTTAATAATTATAAATCATTTCCGGACCTTCAATTCTTTCTTCTAAGATTTCTTTTCCTTCTAAGACTCTTTGTAGCATTTTCTCAGTGATTGTTATATAATCATTATCTAAAGTACTTAATTTGTACCAAGCTTCTTCCATAGTATTCTTTATAACAAATGTAAAAATCTTACCTTCTTCTTTTATTAATTTTAATCTATTCTCTTTTAATATATTAGATGAATTATTACATGTAATAATTTCCACATCAAATTGCGACTTTATTTCATGAGAAATATCATTTACAGCAGATACTAATATCGGACTTGGGAAATTTATATGCTTCAATGCTTCGAACTTCTGTTTATCTGATAGTTTACTATTGTATTGAATATCTCCATACTTATAAGACTCTTCTATAGTTGGAGAGAATATAATAACTCTTTTAAATTTATTATACTCTAAAATCTTTTCAGTTAATTCTCTCTTTTTTGGGTGGAAAAATACAAAATCTTTTCTCCATTTAAGCTCTCTATAAACTCCAAAAGTACAAGCATTGACTAATTCTATTTTACAGTTCTTAAGTTTACTAAATTCTTCTCTTACTTCTTTAGATGATAAGCAGTTCATTGCTAGAGTAAGATCATAATTAAATAGTTTCATATATTTATAGAATTTCTGATCATGCTCTTTATATAAATCTAAATCATCTACATTTATAATAACTTTATACTCTTTATAATTATTAATCCATTTATTAGATATTGCTTCCTCTTTAGTAATTTCTCCAACAATTGGAAGAAATTTTAAATAATTTAAATCGTAAAAAGAAGTTATAGATAATAAGAATTTATAAGGAATCTTTAAAATACTGTATAAACTTTTCTCATTAGTTACATCATCAATTATCAAGAATGGGAATTTAGTAAAGGTAGATAAATTACTTAATATATAAGAAATACTATAAGCTTTACATTTATTATATAACTTCTGAGTATATAACCACATATTCCATTGATAAGAAGAAGAATAGTTTTGAGTTATAATAAATACCTCAGAAGAAGGATTTTTATCTAAAAAAATCTCTAATACTTTAGATAATAATAATTGTTTCCCAAATTGATTAGGGAGAATTATTCTACCTCTCCCATTATTTTTTCTCCAGAGTTCTATTAACTCTTTTATTCTATCTTCTTTTTTCATTATATGTGATTAGTGGTAATTAATTCAAATCCAAAGATACATGTATTTTCTTTACAATATTCAGGATCTTTTAGAATATATATAATCTTTATAATACATTCTCGATCAGTATATTCTCCTTTGTAATATTCTCTTAAAAGAATTAGATCTCCGAGTTTAAATGTTCTATCTATAATATTTCTTACTTCGAATCTCTTATCCTTATATATAATATCATCATAAAATTTTGGAAGTATTTTTAACTCTATCATATTAACTTATTTTATATACTGTCCTCTTCTATTCCATTCTATTTCATCTCCGGCTATATTAGCTATTATATTTCTGATAAAATCTTCTGGGCCTTTCTCATGTTCTATGAATTTATTTAGAATTTGGATTGTTACTAATCTTATTGTTTTTAATTCCTCCTGATTTCTAAGAACTTGATCAAGTTTAAGAGATAATTCTTCGTTGGTTACCATATAAATATTTATAATTTCCAAAAATCAAATACCATTTGTTTTGGTTCTATTATATCTATAATTTTATTACATTCTCTAATGTAAAATTTATAATTTATATCATATTTATCAATAGGAAGTTCTATATATTTATTAAATAATGTAGTTCTGTATCCGACATTAATTCTATTTTCTCCTTGATTAAATTTAGATAAATTTAAATCTTTACCATTAGATTTTATTTTTATTAATTCATACCCTTTATTAGATATATAATATCTAGTAATTCTATCTAATTTAATAACATCTTCTCCGTTTCTCATAAAACTTGTAAAATTTGAATTTGATTTATGTAACATACAAAAATCAAATATATCTTTATGATTATATATAGTTTCTGATACTGGAATATTATTAAGGAAATAATTAGATAAAGCTAAAGGTACAATTCTCATCGAAGGATTTTTATAACATTCGGAATCTATTTCAAATATTCCTTTATATTTAACATCTCCAGATTCGTATCTAGCCAAGTAACTGTTTACATCCCTCATTACTAAGAGATTATATATATTATCTTCTATATATAATCCAGTTAAGTCTTCCATTTCTTTAGTTACTTCTTTAACTAAAGATAAATGTGACCTTTTAACTAAATACGTAAGTCCATCAGTATTATGTTGTATAAATTTAATTTCTGGACAAGCATTTACTAATTTTTCAGTAAACATTGATAAAAATAATTGTCCAGCAATTGTTGTTTTCATTGTATATAAAGGATCATATAAGAAAGAGGACTCTTCTCCAGACTTACCGTAAATTCCATTAGCAGCAAGTTTGAATCCTTCCATAATAACCATATCTCTTTCTTTTTTAGGTTTCTTTTTTTCTTTTAATCTAGTACTTACTATCTCATTATAAATTTCAGTAAAGATTTTACCTAAATGTTCGGGATATAATCCTAATGTAACAGCTAAAGAGGGGTATAGCGATCCAACATCTTGATCATATATAATCCATTCATCGTTAGATTTATAAATTCCGGGATCAGCATTAGAATGTAAACCTCCGGTACCATATTCCATTTTAATATTATGAAATATAACACTTTCATTAAATTCCCCTTTAGTATTAGATATAACCGTAGAATTAATTTTATTTAACAATTGATTAAATTCCTTAGTTTTAAATGCTACCCATTTCGGAACACATTCTTTTAAATTAATACTATTTCTAGGAGATTTTAATTGTTTTATATCCCATTTTCTGGATCCAGTTTTATCACAATATAATTTAAGAATAAGTTGTTCTCCAATTTTAACATCTGGGAAATTTAAACATCCTAATTTATATTTTTTATTTAAATTTAATCTCAATGATATTTTATCCTTTCCTTTATATATTGGATTATCAGTTTTTCCAATTGTCATAAAAAAGAATAAAGTAGTAGCTTTTACATCATTAAGATTATATAAAAGAATAGATTTAATATCCTCTTCTGAACACCAATGAGTATGATTAAATGGCATTTCCTCTACATTTCTCATTCGCATATAAACCTCTAGTTGTTTGAGAGAACAAATTCGAGCTTTGTTATTTAAATGATGTATTTTATATAAATCTATTTGTTGAATAAATTTATTTCTATCTGCAATCTCAGAAAATTCCATCATAATTACTTCTTGAGATTTTTGATAAATACATTGAGAGAGAAGATGTCCAGATTTAGTTACATATTCATCATAATGATTTAATAAATGATGTATTACAGGATAATCATATCCTTCATTATTAAATCCAATTTGAACTAATTTTCTTCCTCTTAGATGATTATATAATAACTCATAATCATTTTTAGAATCATGTATTACAAATTGAAAATATTCTTTAGAATTTAAATCGTAACCAGTATATGTAAATAGGTTTGATAAACATTCTATATCGTATACTTCATAATCCATTTTAAAGCAATTTAAATCCTTTGGATTCAGCAACCAATTCAATCTGATGCTTTAAAGTTTCCCATCTTGAGATATGACTTCTTACACTAGTTCTTAAGTCTAACAATACCCTATATCTAAGAGTTGTTAGCTGTTCTGTAGTTAATTCACTATACTTTTTAGGATGGTTAGTAATTTCTAACATCCCTTTTATCTGGGATAAAGTTAATCCGGTTGGATTAGATCTTAATTTATCATGTTCTTTAAGTCTTAAATATTTATATACTTTATCCATAGGATTTAAGCTGGATAATTTATTTAACTCAGCCCACTCTTTTAATTTCTTATGATCTCCAGCCATTTTACTCATCCATAGCCCCATTCTAAGAATAAAAGATTTGGTGATATGAGGATTCTCAAACAATCCCAATTTCCCAATACATCCTTCATATACAGAATGTAAAGTTAAATCTTCATATTTCCTAGCTACCTTAATAAAGTTCTTAATTGTAGCAACTTTGGGATCTACATCTTTATTCTTTTCCAAGAACTCATCGATAGATAATGCGAAAGAGAATCTATCGAAATTCTCATTTTTAGCTTCGAAATCTCGAAGCATTAACTCGACTCCAATCTTTGTAATTTGGTCCTGAATTATTTTTAACACATTAACTCTTCCGGGATTTTCCTTAGAGTCATTATATAACATTTTATTACAGTGGGAATAAAAACCCTTAAGTTGTTCCTCAGTACAAGATACTAATTTAACCTCATTCTGAACATTTCCATTATCTCTATCTTTCGGATATAACCATGTAAAGTTTTTAATATCATTCTCTTTTCTTTCTTGTGCCTCTAATAGTCTTTCTTTTAATAATGTCATAACTTTATGTGTTTAAATAATTTTTATTTTAAGTTTATTATCTTTATCTTTTTTAATTATATTAGAATTATCTTTAATAAATTTAACAAGAGCTAAATGAGTATAATTATATGGAGTATATACTTCTTTTACATTTTCTCCAGAATTAACATACCATTTAGATACTCCTGCGATTATTATATAATAAGTAACATATCCAATATCCCCGATATTTATAGGACCTTGATTCCAATTTGGATACTTAGTTATCATATAATATTCATTTTCCAGATCTAAATCTTTAAATATATACGTACTGTATAATCCTTCTTCTTTCTCAACTACTTCTACTCTTGCTGTTATAGGAGTAGGATGTGTGTAGATATTTTTATTATACACTAGAGATTTTATCCTTTCATTTATAAATAAAGATTTAAGTGGTTATTAGAATAATTAGTTTTGTATGTTTTATTTAAATAATATTAAATATTTAAACCATTCCTACAACAAACCACCTAAGTGTATTTGCAGCGGACCCATGTTTATATAATTTGGTATAATATAGGTAACATCTCTTTAAATACTAATTTGGTTATTTATTTAATCTATATTCAGATATTAATTTATCAAAAGCCTTTATCCTTGAATGATAATCGTCTATTGGCCACCAATAATAATCATACCTTTCACTTACTCCAAAATGATCAGGATTAAACTCCGGAATCATTGAAAGAGGTTCTATATCTAAAGAATTACCAAGTCCTCTACCTATATGAAGTAATGGATTACATTCTAGAGCAATTTTGATACAATCACACATTCCTACTTCAATATTATTATTAATACTTTTTAAATATAGTTCTTTTGCATCTTTTAAAATGTCTACTAATGTAATTTCCTGTGGTCTATCAATTTTTATACTTCTTCTACATAACACTCTTTGTAATAATTCCGAAAATTTTTCATTATAAGTGTATTTGTTATATGTATCACTATCTATTTCTAATCCGGATAGAGAAAATAGTGCATATTTTTGAGAATCTGGTAATGTTATATCTATATAATCTTCATAACTAGCTTGAAAACTTGATTCTAAAATATCATAGTCTGATGATATATTTGTATTACATAAAATATTTAAGATATCAGTATTATCCATTACATGTCGTATATAGCGGACGATATTATTTATCCAGTCTATTGTATATAAACTAGTTGGATTATACATATATATTATTAGATTTCTAATACATAAATCCATAGCATATTTATCAAAATCTTTAATTTCTGATAGTGATTTAGTTATATGTGAATCAAAAAATTCTAATGTCTTTATAGAATTTAAAGGCTCTTTATATAAGAAGCCGTATATTAATTTAATAGAATAATATAGTAAACTTTCCATATTTATATTTCAGATATAATATTAGTGATTCTTTCAATAGCTTTTTTAAAAGCATCATCAACTTCTTTTTGTAATTCTGTATACGTTGTATAACACTTATAAGATAAACTGCTACAATTATCAAGTATATTAGAAGTAAATATACCATCCATGTCTAAATTTTCCGTAACTATAGAGTGTTTGTTTAAGAGAGCAACTTTTGTTCTTGCTGCTATTTTATAATCTCTAATTTGTTCTTCTGTCATTTGTTAAAGTGTTTTATTTTTGATCTTAGTTATATTATAATCATGGCGAGCCAATTCGTAGTAGTCTAACATAATATTATGTGCTAATTCTTTATGTTGAAATTCGATAACCTCTTCATCCAAGCTAATAGGACATTTCTTCTTAAGCCATCTCCACATAGGAATAAATCCGTAGAGATAATATTTTACATATTTAACAACATAACATCCGTTTTCATTCTCTAAAACTTTATACTTGTTATAGGAATTAATATCTCTATCACGAAGTTCTTGAGCAGCAAAAACAAGAAATAAAACAATTATTGTAAAAGCTATTATAAAATTAATTGGAAACATAGTTAATCCTCCTTTATTTTAAGTGCATGTCCTGAGAATAGATTACAGAGTGTGACTTCATCTCCCTGTATAAGGATACAGCAGTCTTCTTCATCTTTAAGAGCACAATCATTACATACTATTGAGTCCTCATTCTCTATATACGTTATCCCGTCAATTTTTATTTCCTGTATTTCCATTTTACTCTAGTAATAAGTAATCCCTATATAGATCAATAAAATGAGTTCCTATGTAAAAAGCATCATCTTCTTTTCCGCAACATAATTTAGGATCATAGGAGACACCGTATAAAGTATGACATATATCACCGCATACAAGTTTACCTTCCTTCCACATAAAAGACGGGTAAAATGCACATTGAGTACCAAGAGGGGTAAGCTTCCAATTATCATTCAATATATTAGAGGCCTTATAGATCTGTATCAGTTTTAAACGTGCCAATTCAGACCTGTCATCATATTCTATATCAGGAACTGATCCTGTGATTTCACATGCATCCTCATAGGTCTTCACCAGGTCCTGGAAACTCAATGTAAGTCTCTCTATTCCGAAGATATCTTCAAGCTTTTTCTTAAATTCTCCGGATATACTTGAATAAATCATCCTAGCTTCTACTTCTGTTATTGATAATACTTTCATCTCGTTATCTTTTTCTAATCCTTTTAGGAATATGTAACCTATTTCAGAAGGGGAATAAACTCTCATAGGATCTATATGGGTTCCTAAATGTTGAACTCTGGATAATACCATCCATTGATCACTAGGGATACTCCCTCCATTTAACTTTTTAATGGTTTCATATATTTTAAGACAGTTTCTGGCGTCCTCTGAATAGTCTGTCTCTAATTGCTTTAATAATCGATCCTTAAGTTCACTCATAATATTTAATTTTATTCATACCACTCTATCTGGATAGTGTCAACAGCTTCGCTTATTATCGCATTTGTTCTGGCATCTTTCTCTGTTGTATAAATACATTTTATGCCTGATACAGTATCTTCACCATCTACATGATATATATTAATCCATCCTGTTTTCTTTTTTAAAGGCATTACAAGATCTAAGGTATGCATAAGACCATTACGACAAACTTCGCCTTCATTGGTATAAGTACGTAAATATTCCTGTGTGGAATATCCTTCTTTAACTAAAGCTACTATAGGATAATTCTCTGATTTAGCATCAAAGCAAATAATTCTTACTTCTTGTCCATTTCTTGTACAAACAGGTCTTCCGGCTTTAGCTTCTTCGAGATTGAATGGTTTATATTTATTATTTTCTTGTTTCTTCATATTTAATTTTCATTAATTTTATTTATATCTCCTAGAGGATAATCACTAGGAGTATTAATATAACTATAGCCATTCTCTAACCATCGTGTCTTTGTTACCCCTACATATCTATCTGATAGATAACAATATATTTCTGTTTCTTCATCATATCCTAACCATCTTCATTTGTACGATGATAAGGGCAATCTAAACAGTTTGTATATTTCATGTGTACTTAACATATTTTATATAAATTATTACTTCTATATTATCATACTCCTTTTGGATTATAATAATCAATTAGTTTATCAAATGCTTTGATTCTAGATTCTGTATCAGTACGTGGCCACCAATATCCAATTAGTATATCAGAAATTCCAAGTAAAAACTTTTCATTAAATTTTGGAATCTGTTCTGCAATTGGGATATAATAAAGTACTTCTGGAATACTTCGTATATAATAACACATTCCCATTAATACACCATTATGTTCTATACAATCTAAGTATGCTTCTTTTGCTTTTATTAATATGTTATATATTTCTTTTTGTGAATGGTGTTTGGAATTACGTTTTTCTTTTATATAATTTTTAATATTTTTATATATTAATGGTTTGGAAGATTTAGGAGTAGAGAAAATCTTTTTAATTATATTTCTACCCATAGATTTATATTTTAGGAAAAATTTCATCAGCATATGCCCATTTTATAATATCCTCAAAATGATATATAAGACTTCCAGGAACGGTGAATAAGTAATGATTTTCTTGTAATATAGCTAGAAATTTACCTTTCTTATGTAAACATAAGAGTAATTTATAATATTCTGGTAATTCCTCTTCAGTATTCCAAATATCATTTATTAAGTTATTTTCATCTTTTGGTATTAATATATTATAGAATTTTATAGAGTTATCTGTAATAATAATACTTCTGTGAGCGTTAATGATAGCTTCTTCCGGAGATTTTCCTACAAAATCACACAAGCAATCTCCTTCGGCACTGTCGATCCAACTAACATGCCATTCCTGATCAAAGTAATAAAGATTGGGCGCATAACCCCAATCTTCTACGATATTACACATACTATCACAGTGAGGAAGGCTTTCGAACAACCTTAAATAATCAATATCATTCATAAAAGTTTTATTTAAATACTACAATACTATCTCTACTAACTATAGTAGAGTCTCTAATAATCATAGTTATTTCTAATTCCGTTCTTCCACGATATACGTCAATAGCGGATGGTGTTTCTTTGTTTATATAACCATAAACCAAAACCCCAAAGATGTAACTAAGTAGAAACAAACAAATTGCACGCAATAAAAAATTATACTTATTCATGCTCCTTTACATATAAGTATAATAAAAGTAATTATAATTAGCCCTGAATGTAAAACCTGTTAATTCATAGTGGTAAGATCCACAATAAGGACATCTACATAAATTTACTGTATACATTTCTCCAATTTTTTAAATTTTTATCAGTATTATAAGTTAAGAATATTATTCTCATTCCAAGATAAAGAAATATCGCCGTTTACAAGACATTTAAATGTATTTATCTTCCTGTTCATGATATCATTTTCACATACCTGGAAAGCATGTCGAACTGATGGATACTTACAACTTCATCGGATTCTTGCTTTTTGTCTGGTATTAGTGTTGTTTCGATTCTTTAAATTTACCATCTTGTAAGGTATAGTACACATCTTCTTTTATCTCAATTCCATCTACTTGTTTTGTTACAACTGAAAATGGGATATCTCTTTGTTTTTCTTCTGAATACTTCCATTCTGCAAGAGTAATCCATGACCCTATTTTTGCTTTAGCTGATGAATTAATACCAGCGCACATTATGACACAATCATCACCAGAAGAACTGATTTTAGCATCATCACCGAAAGAACCGATTTTAGCACTACTACCGGAAGAACCGATCTGAACGTAATCACCGGAGGAGCCTATCTTAGCATTATAACCGGAAGAACCGATCTGAGCGTAATTACCGGAAGAACTGATTTTAGCATCATCACCGGAAGAACCGATTTTAACATTATAACCGGAAGAACCGATCTGAACGTAATCACCGGAGGAGCCTATCTTAGCACAATCACCGGAGGAGCCTATCTTAGCATTATAACCGGAAGAACCGATTTTAGCACTACTACCG